>Ga0209679_1001034_pt1 | contig 11235 bp, 9 predicted proteins | sample WorMetHEROISLAND_4_FD_187408 | JGI IMG/M metagenome (GOLD analysis project Ga0209679, IMG submission 187408) | Marine gutless worms symbiont microbial communities from Max Planck institute for Marine Microbiology, Germany - Olavius sp. 2 HERON... ...
TCTCAGCAACATCTCTGCCAAAAATTACTGAAATCGGTTGATGTGGGTTGAATCTATAGTGTGTAACATCAGTGTCGTTTTTTTGGGACACAGTGTAGAATAATACTACTATAACACACTGACTCAGTGGCATAACGGTTAGGGCGTAGGACTTGCGATCAAGCGGTCGTGGGTTCGATTCCCGGTCGGGTCGCTATCAAGCTACCTACGTCAACTCAGCCTTCCATTCCTCCAGGGTAGGTAAATCGAATACCGCCCTGGTTGGCTGGGGTTAAGGCGGGGCATGTTCACTTGTGTCGGGTGGCAGGTAACACTGTGTGATCTCACATGGCAAGTGATGCTCTGTAGCGCTTTGTGATGGCTTTAACCTTTTTTGGTTTCCCATTAAGAGCTATAGTTCGCTAATTTAACCTTGTTTTAACTGCTATCTTTAATGATAGACTAACTGCTCAAATTACATTCTTTCCAGTCTGCATTCAAGTAAAAACAGGCCAAAGTAATATAGCAATATGCGGCATTACTGCAAAGGGGTCCAATCCCCAAATCTCCACTTCCCATGGGAACATAGGCCCCGGTCTAATACAATGTTACTTCACAAGTGTCAATGTCAAATGGCACCTCATTCCGTCCATTGTTTTTTGCAGGGTGGATGAGTGTGACAGATGACATACACACATACATACATACACATACAGACTATGCTACAGTAACATGTGTTGTAATAGGCTATACCACTTAAAAATAACTGGGTGCAAAAATGCAAACCGACAGCAAATTTATCAATCAACTCAACTGTAAAGAAAAACACAAAAGCACTTATTTTTTGCACAATTAGCCCACTTTTCCAGAGTTACTCCAGGAAAAGCTGATCCCCAAAAGTAAACCTTTGGGAATTGTGATGGCTCTTAGGTTGACCAATCAGTAGGATCAAAGCACTAAAAGGTGTACAGAAAAATGAACCTTTTCGTAAATTCCAAATACACGCAGCTCTTCACACGCCAGACTCAGATACAACGGCATGCCAGACTCTTTCTTGGATAACAGGATCTTCATCTAAAACACAACAGAATACTCAATTTAGCGCCGCCCTTATACGTCAGAGTAGTGTAGTTGTAAGTAAGTAAGTAAGTAAGTAAGTAGATGAATTTGTAAAGCGCACAACGTCGGCCATTGGCCAGCCGAATCTGAGGCGCTGGGCTGGGGGCTGGAATGGGGCACTAAGGAGGCCAAAAAGCTGCTTTGTAAAAGAGGGTTTTAAGTTGGTGGCGAAAACAGGATATGGTAGAACTGTTTCGAATATATGGAAGGGAATTCCAAATGATGGGGCAGCTACAGAAAAACTGCGAGACCTGAAACCTGTGTGGACATGGGGGACGAATAATAAATTAGAGCCAGAAGAGCGTAAAGTACGACACAGGACAAAGCATGATGGGATACATTCTGTTAATGTGGTTGTAAACTAGGTATAAATGTTGAATAAAAGTGATATAAACTACAACATGAGGCAAACATCTACACGACACATACACCTACATCTTCACGATCACTAACGACACCAGTACTAACTTTATCTTTGAACTAGAAAAAGCTACAGGGCAAGTGTTGCCCAGTGCAAAGTATCGGCCTACGCGCCTAGTTGTAGACGCTGCGTTGCGACGTATTAGAAAGAGCAGACACGGCAGTTGCAAAATTGCAAATATCCCCCGTAATTGTCAACGGATTTAAAAACGGATTTCAGCAATGGAATCAGCGTATTTTTCTTGTCATAGTGGAGGCTGAGAGGAATTTTTTCGGAAAAATTTTTTTCGTTTTCAAAATTTGGATGCACTTTACCGCCCTGTAGCGGGTAAACCGTTTGTGCTAGAGGATTTGTGCTTGGGCATGGGCACTTCTGTGGCATGTGCCCTAACTGCTGAAACCATTTTTGAAATTATGAAATGCATTGCTGATGTCGATATGCTGCCACGTGGGCGCATGGGGTCAAAATGCGAAATTTGCAGGTTTTTCAATTCTGGCTATGCCCATGATAGAAATATGTCAATATTTAGACGTCGGGCATTCCTTCGTATGGGAAACACGTTAATTAAGCCAAATTATGCTAGTGTGAGGCAGTCGAGGGATTCGCTGCACTGTGGGACGCGCACCATGACAAAAAAAAGTCGTGGCGACACTGTGCTCTGAAACCACTTGAGCTAAAAAGCTGGAAAAATTCATGGAGACGTGTTTTGTGGCACACTACTATGCGTGTAAATTTGGTTTAAATCGATTAAGAATTGACGGAGATATTCGACAAAAACCGCTATAATGGACAAATTGGTAATTGCAATGTGTCGGCTTAGGCCGATACAATTAACTCATAGGTCGACACAAGTTTTTTGCTGCAGCGACATCTAGCAGCGAACGGAAGTGAAACATACATCATTCTGTAGAAGGCAACAGCCGTTGCGAAATGTCATCAATAATCTGTACTACTGGTATTCAAAATTGTTTTCTGACAAATTTTTACAGTTTTACACCACTAGTAAGACTGAACTAAACTGACTGTATTACTGGACCTGGTTATTGAAAGCCGACTCGTCCAGTTTCTTGGCAAACTTGGCCAGTCTTCCTCGAACTACGTCTGCCTTCTCCAGAATGTCCAGCATTGCCACGTCAACCGAACCAACCAGTTGAGAGCGTCGCGTCTGCAGTGTTTTGTGTGTCTCTGATTCCACTCGAGTGCTTACGACAAATCGCACGTTCTGTCAAACAAAGACACAGTACTCTGCATTTGACATGCAATCAAACAGTGGACACAGGCACATAACCATTTTTCCATCAGTTCAACCATTTCCAGGTTTATCTAGGTTAGCTATTCCTCCTTACAGGTCAAATGATAACTCCAATTCTCAACCAACAGAGGCAATACAGTAAACATTATACTTGAAAATAAATATAACTAAAACACCGTATGACACAGCACGATAAAGTAATAAACTATTCCATTTACAGTTATTATAACTAGCTTTAGCTGTACTCATGTTACTGCCACTTTTGTTACTTTAACTGCCCTAACTCAGTTGACGTTAGATCAGACTATTAAAGATATCCCACGCTGTTCCCATGGGCAAAACCCAAGCAGATTTCTGCAGGAGAATTTTACACGATGGATGTACTTTGTGGTCTTCAATCAATGTAGTCAAAGCATAGATTGGTTTTTATTTACAAAAACAACTGAGGAACATTTTATTGCTGCTATTCTAAGTCAACCCCAACCACTACTACATTTATTGCCACCACCGCCACCACTCTTTCGATTTTCATTTCACCAGCCAATTTCTCTGGAGTTATTATATGTTAGGCCAGTGGTGACATGAATGCAATGTGCAAACTAAGAAAACAAACAGTAGGCAAGTTCTATTAGTTTACACTGTCAACAGCTGACCTGTGGTATTTTCTCTGGTAGCCACGACAACGACCTTGCCTGCTGAGCAGTGTCAAGGTCATCTGCTCCATCGATGAAGAAAGTGATGAAGCCGGGTGCAATCAGTTTGCCGCATTCAGTCAACAACTCGTGAAATTTACTCACAAGATTCCTGCACTCATTCCACACGTATGCAACAATAAAGTTAACAGTCCAATAATCTGTGATGGTAGGGTAAAACTAAAAAGAATTAAAAAGGAAAAATAGAGAGAACTAAAAAGAAAAGTAACAAAAAAATCAATGTGTCAATAAACATAAAAATCTGAAAAATAGTCCAGAATTTAATAAACAGTTCCACACCAGCATAGTAGTGGTAGTGGTAGTGACAGTGACAGTGGCAGTGGCAGTGGCAGTAGCAGTAGTAGTAGTAATAGCAGTAGTAATATTTACATGTATTCATCAATGCTGCCAACAGCAGGTAGCTGAAATCTCGTTGTTAACTCGAAACAGAAGCGACGAAGTACAGCCACGATGTTGCCTGATCCGGGAGATGCTCCAACAAAGTTGACAAACACGTCAAAATTCAACGTCATCATCTTTGACTCAAGACACTGCATGATCAGGACAGCCTGCAACATTAACGGCAACACAAGCTATGTTCCAGTAAACTGTGTCACGATGCTTCGTGTAGTGAATGCTTTTGTCAGAGTCATCTTTGTGAAGACTCGACAAACCGCCATCAAATTTGTGATCGGACATGCATTGACAAGCATAGCTGACACAGGCAGGCACATGGCCAAATCAAGTAATTCTGATCAACCTCACATAGGCCGGAGTGCAATCTTGCCCAATCTACGTGACTCCCCACTCACTTAGATGTCATCTTCGGTTTTACAGCCTTTATGGCATTCAAGTGCCACTATTTCTAATGCCACCAACGGTCACAGACTATAGAGACACTGTTGCATCCCGTTACTTGTCCAAGAAATTAATCTAAAAGAATACATGCTAATAATCCTGTCACAAACTATCTGGCCTATGCACTGAGGGCATTCTACTGCTAAGCCATCGGAACTGGCACACAGGAATATATTTAAATTTAACAACAGCAAATACACGAAGATAAACAAAATAACAGTCAATAACAGAACTTTAAGAACAGGATATTAAAATGGTTCTACCATCAGCGACGACTTTCCAGATCCATGTTTTCCAGTAACAACAAGAATTCCACTGTCACAACTCTTCAGTGTCGACAGGCACTGTTTCAGCAACGTTTTACGACCAACAAATCCGTCGCGGAGTGATTCCATGTAGAAATTCTGTAGTGAGCCTTCATGAGACAGCTCGTTTATGCCGGTCTCCTGTCCACACATTACCGGTATATGAAACAGGACATCTTTGCGCACACAATGTTGGAAGAAAGGCCATCTTGCACATAAATCTCCTGCTCCCAAACACCCTCGTGCAAAGTACCAGTACCAATTATGCCGGTGCATTACTGCTGCTACTACTATTACTACTTTTTACTACTTTTAACTTTTGTACAACTGGCCAATTTTTCTGGAGTTACCCCAGGTTAGGTTGGGTCCCTTGTTGCAGCAAGACTTTTCCACTTTCATTATTACACCAAAGCAGCACAAAAAATCACACAATAAACCATATACAAGAAAAACACACACATACAATATGCCCATATACATACATTGGGGACTACACACGGTTATTATTAAGACTTTGATACTAGTGAAGCATAATAAACAATAAACAATAAAATACGAAATACAATTTCAAAATATAACTAAAATATGACAATTTTGGTGCAAACTCCATCACACGGTGATCGTTATAATTACACCAAATTAGGTCGGATGCCCTTCTGATTGCTCAACCAACAGGATCAAAGCTAGCACTATCGCACTAAGGAAAGTATTAACTAAAGTGCTGTATTTTCAAAATTTTCTACAATATCTGGTTGATATACTTCAGCTGGGTAGAGTTTCTTCACTGCATTCCAAAGATTGTTGAGAACCATCTCAGCGAATTTCTCGAGCCCAGCAACATACGGCTTTCCGTCATGCACGCCTCCCCAACAACACGGATAGCTGCCAACATCACATCAGACAGATGACAAACAGTATCTGCTACGCTACAGCATCAACAGACTTCCTGTGATACTTGTGATACTTGCTATACTCACAGAAATTATATCTTATATCAAACACAATCTAACATAATTCATCATTTAAAATTTAACAATTTTCTGTCAATGTTCTAGGCTAATAATCTTAGGTACACATTTGATAAAAGTTTTGTTATTAGTGTCGTTTTCTATCAGTGCAAACCAAATGTCTAGCTCTTCACTATCCGGTCAACTTCTCTCGAAGGTTGCCTCAAAACAATTAACGAAATATGCAGAAACAATTCACGTTCGTAAAATCTTCAATAAAATCTTCAGTCTAAGCTTTGTGATGTCTCAGGTATCAATAGTACTTCAGCATTACTTTCACAAATTTCATCAGACAGTTAATAAATACGTACGGAGAACTGACCAAATACCAGGCTTTAAAATTAATTGTTCCACAAATCCAATTCACCACAGGTCGTAGTCTCAAGTGATCTGTTAAAGTCTTGACAGGTCTTACCCGTCATAGACTTCCAAGCCACTGGATCGAATGCTACTCTTTAGCCTAATCAGTTTGTTACTTGCATCTTCATTCTCAGTCTCCAACATCGGCCGCCAGAGCATCGGCACATCTCTGTGGACAAATATTTATGTTACTCATAGACATCAGGTAGACACATTTGTTAATTTATTTATTAATTCAGTAACCATTCATTTGATCACTAGTTCACTCATTCACCAGTTGATGATACTCTCACAGGATTGGCAAAAATCACACAAGGTGACACTGTTCAGAACCATACTGACATTAGGGCAATGTGGTGGTTGGTACTATAAAATTTTATCATTTCAGCTTTTTTCAATGTGTTACTACACTCCACACTGTGGCTAACATTTTTATAACCTGCAGTTTTTTATATTTATATTAACTGTTCGGTTCGGGCGACAGGAAAGGCATCTGGCCTGTGAAAGTTCTGCCACAATGATTCACAAAGGTTTACCAGCCTAACCTGCATAACCTAACCTCGAGTAATTCCAGAAAATGGGTCAGTTAAACGAAAACCAACTAGGAGTTCTTTATATCTGATGCAAAAAAGTAAGTCAGTAAGTAAGCCAGTAAAAATAAGTCAGGCAAATCAAAGGGTGTTGTCAAAATAGTTAGTAAATACGTGGCATGTTCAATAAGTTTTGAGTCTAACCTACTTCAACAAAAGGTAGATAAATGAGCACACATTTATTTTCTAACGTAGGCAACACCTATATCAGTACAAAGTTTGCAACGATCTCAAAGTTTTTAATAAGACTACATAAGTAAGCCATCTAATATTTTTCTGCTCAAAAGTGCACTGGAACACAGCACACAGGCAGGCTAAAAACTTTTTGAACGCCCCTCATAAATCTTGCTATTGTAATGCAGCAAAATCACTTACAAAAAAATATTATAGCAACGAAACAAAATCAAACCTCAGAAACTGACTGCTGCGGAAATAGAAGAAAGACTTTTCCAGTGCTCCAAGTGGCTTAGCAAGTGCTGCCAGGTGAATCTCCAGTTCTGTGACGGAAGCACCAGCCGGATACTCTCGGACCCAGTCGAACTCTGGAGCTGACGGAATGTCGTGTTTGGCTGGTACCCATCCGTAGCGGTCGCCCAGTATGCCAACAAATAAATGACACTTGGAGACTTCGGACAGGCACAGCTCCAGCGTTCTAGATGCCATAGATATATGCACACTCACACAGACTCACATAGATTCTTTGACTGGCCCATTTTTCTGGTTAGGCTAATCAATGTTAGAGTAGTCCCAAACAGTAAACTCTTGGAAACTCTTGTGGCAGAACTTTTACAGGCAGGACGTCCTTCCTGTCGTCCAACCAACAGAATCAAAGCACTGAAGGATGAGTGTCAAATGTAATTAAAATATAATAATAATATCATTTAATGTCACAAACTCTGAAACAGCCACCTTTTTCTGGAGCACTGGAATACTGTAGTCCAATATCCTTCACGGTGGCACCAAAAACTCGTAGCAGTCTCAGTGGAAATGCAGCTTCGATTGCAGATGAGAACCAACTGCCTTAAACCCTTGAGTGCTTTGAGGCGGTTGGTTGGACAATGTGACGGGTGTAAAACCAGTAAAAAGTCCTGCTCTAATGAGTACTAAAAACTTCATTTTTCAGGGACTCGAAATAAGTAAAAAAAGTAGTCTTTCCCGAGCCACAAGGACCATAGGACGGCGCTGATCTCTGTTTCGTTAGTCCTCAGCCAGAGACCACCTTACACTGCAAGACCGCAGATACGGGGTTAGTGAAATGCGTGGTGTGCCTGTTTACTCACGAGCTTTTACTGGTATTCACTGCGCCTACCCACGGAGGTATGGCCAGGCTGAGTTGACCTGGGTGGCTGGTTACATACCGAGATGGTTTATCCATCGGCAGATGGTCACCCATACAAGTACTAACCGGGCCCGGCATACAGTAACTTCATTGATCACGACCAATGCGTTAAACACTACATCACGCCGCCATCTAAACTCCAAATAAACTGTAGTAAATTAAAAAACTGAACAGTTGAATAAAAATAGAAATTAGCAGTAACCACTAAGACAGCTGTTTAAATTGACTAAGAAAGTACCTGGTATCCATTTAATAAACAAAAGCCAAAAAGTCTGAATGCAAATGAAACTGAGAGCTACCTATGAGATTCAGCATCAACCTGACTCACGCCCCACCGCAAGTCAACGTCTCGGATGTTCACAAACAGATGCTCAGCACGAGTTCGCAGTTCGGGAAAGACAAATCGTGTCAGCAAATTACGCTCGGCATGCATGTCGAGAAACGTTGACGAAATGAAGACACGACACAAGCGCCATCTGAACAGCATCACAGCACTTGTATCACACGCTATTTGCTGATCAATATGGCTAAAAACAGATGCCTTTTAATGTCATGCACTCCACATTCAAGGGCTCAAACGTGCCCACCTGTAAAGTCAAACTTTCTTTATTTGTGTGTAATGATTGTCACCTGCAGATTGATTTTCGGTTGCTTACTGATGGATGATGATGATGACGATTACGACGATGATAATCAATGGGTGAGGTCAAGTTCCGCTAAGCGAAAAGTCTAAGACCTAAGTTTGGTCTAAGATCCAACTTAAGACTGAACTTGACCTCGCAACAAAGACTGGGTCTAAGAATATTCTTAGATCGAATTTTGGTCTTAGACTTTTGTCTTAGTCGTGACTTAAGTCAAGAAAACTGCTAAGACCAAACTTAAGCTGAACTCGGCAGCAATTGGCTGGGAATTCCCAATGATAATGTATTTTGGTCTTAAGTCTTAGTGCCTAACTTCGGTCTAAGACCAAACAGAGGGCAAGTTAGGTCTTAATTGTCTTAAATTAATACTGTCCACAATAACAACACAGTTTACCGCTAAGACTAAAGTCTAAGACTAAAGTCTAATCTGAGCTCCGACTTAAGTTCAGCTAAGACTTCTGTCTACGCATTTAGCGTAAGACTTTACGCTTAGCGGAACTTGACCTCACCCAATTCATGTAATGTAAAGTCATAAAACTGCAAGGTTACATTACATGAGAAAATGACAGTCACGTGGAGTATCTTGGGACCAAGCAGTGCCTGAACAGCTTTGACTTCAGGCAATGCCAAAACACTGGCAGTGAGGTGGACAACTGCAACTCCTCTGTAAGGCTGTTCCAGACAGCCAGTGAGGCAGCGGCAAAGGCATGGCTGATGATGTTGGTGAGTTGGATGTAACGACTGACAAATGCTGAGGTCATCACACAGCTGGGAGCCAACTTTCGTAATACAATAACATAAGAAAAAGTTATCGAATGGGGCCTCACCAACTATTCCATCAACGTCATATCTCACACCTTCTGCAATAGCTGGAGCAATTTTGTCCTTTGTGATGTGCGAGGAGATGGCATCACCTTATCCACCAAATTCAAGCTGCTCCTATGGAAACATTACCTTGGAATGGTCGACATCACAGGTAGAGGCGATTCCGGTGATGGATGAGAAACTCTTTTCCGACTGGGAGTTGCTATGTGACATGGCAGAGGCTTCAGGTCATAGGATCTGTGAATGTTCTCGATGTGAGTCAACTGAGCGCCTTCACCATGCTCTGCCACAAACCTGACCAACCACGACAACAACAGACCCAGGCAACTCGACCTTCAGCATAGTTGCAACACTTCAGCGCTCTAAACAATTATACAGATTTGTGTGGTCTTTTAATGCCAATTAATGGCTTGGAGACGACAAAAGACACACTTGCAAAAAATCAAACTGTACATCAAGTGAGAGTCTTTAGTCTTAACTACTGAGCCATGGCTGTTAACTAAATAAAGAATCTATTACAACTACAACTACACTGTGGAGCATAAAAAACACACCAAATTTTTTCATCATAACTTCTACAATACTTGACCAATTTTGATAGAAATTGATACACAGTGTCTTGGATAAATTAGCCACAGAGTACAATAAAATTTTCTAACTTCAACTAAATAACGTCGCCACACTATCTTGCAAAAACGGCAGCGGTTAATTTCTGTCTGGGCTGAGTTCAAGCAGAGCATCATTGATAAGGCCATTAATCAGTGGCGGCCAAGGCTGAGGGCATGTGTTCGTGCCAGTGGACAGCACTTTGAACAAGTGATTAATTGAAATAACTGTTTGTCTGTTGAACGGTTTTGTTTTTACAAGGACACTTTTTCGTGCGACCTCAAATTTAAAGGCAAACATTCACATCGTTCCATTTCAGTTTGTCAAAAACAGCTACTTTAAGTTTTTGCAAGGTATTGTGGCGACGTTAAGGTGAAGTTTGAAAGCTTTATCGTACTTTGTGGCTAATTTATCCAAGACAATGTATGTCAATTTCTGTCAAAATCGCTTAAGTATTGTAGAAGTTATGATAAAAAAATTTTGGTGTGTTTTTTATGCCCCACAGTGTACAACTACAGCTACAGCTACACGCTGCTGCTGCTGCGCTGTGTGCGTGATTTGATAAGACAATTCGATAATACAAACAACAGAGAATACATCAACAGAATTAAAACAACTGCACAGTAAGAGAAGACAGTCTTAACAATACGCTACCTCAGAATTTGGTCACTGAATCCAGCGACGTAAATGTCATTTTCATTTGATGCCAAATTCTCCTCCAAAAACCTGAAAAAAATAGCAACATATGGCGTAATTCAAAGTCAACAATAAGCTTACACCAACAAACCTTCCTAACCAAAGATTTTACCTCTCCTGTTACTCGACTATCACAATGTACTTAGCTACGTTCTTTCCGAGAACTTTCAGACAGTGTCGATGATTACAACATCACTGATTTTATTAGCTAAACTCTTTCCACACCGAACTACCGTGTTCATTATTCCCATTTTATAGTAGTTAAATAGTTTTACAATTCTCTTTTATCCGTCTCGTCATCTCGTCAGTTAGTATTCAGATGCAGCTTTATGGCACAAAATGGCCTTTCACCTGCTGATGTGCAGCTATGATACTAAGCACTCATGCACTCATCCTAGCAAAAGATTTGCACTAAATAATAATAATGATGATGATAACAATAATAACATTATTATTATGATATAATACAATAGCACTGAATTATATTTACTGAGGGTTAAAATAATAATAATAATAATAATAATAATAATAATAATAACAATGAT
>Ga0209679_1001035_pt1 | contig 11230 bp, 8 predicted proteins | sample WorMetHEROISLAND_4_FD_187408 | JGI IMG/M metagenome (GOLD analysis project Ga0209679, IMG submission 187408) | Marine gutless worms symbiont microbial communities from Max Planck institute for Marine Microbiology, Germany - Olavius sp. 2 HERON... ...
GACACAGCTAGCCGTGGCGAGTCAGGTATATAGGTCCCCAAATTTGGGGCTCGCCATGAAGGGCGACCAAAGGAGAAACCGCCAGAGCTATGCTTCAAGTTGAGCCCATAACTTATTATTCCGAAAAATTTAGAAGCTGTTTGGTTAAAAGCAATCCTGAATTCTTTGGCGTTGTTTGAAGGACCGGACGTGTTGCGTTTCGACGCCCACGGGCCCGTTGATCACCGCGGCTTCCGTGCCGGCGTCTCAATGCAACCTACACCCACATTCCCCCCGCGCTGCCAATCCGCACAGACCTCGCGTCAAGTGTCGTAGGTTGGGTTAGGCGCGCCGGCCGATCTCGAAGCACAGTGACGGGGCCGAACGCGCCGTAACCCAACACGCCGGACCCTACAATCAACGCCAAACAACTCAGGACTGCGCTCAATCCCGCCGGAGGTCGTCGGAGACCGCGATCGGGGTAGGAAAGCGCTTTAGTATCAGGTAAGAGGAGACCACGAAGGTGAGGATGGTAGCCAATTGGATCGTATAGGACACCCGGGCTCCGATGACGGATAGCTGCAACGCCAGGGCGCCGATGAGCATGGAGAACTCGCTCATCTGTCCCAGGCGGTAGCCGATCTCCGTGGAACACTGTACCGGATCGCCGACGCGGGTCAGGAACCAATGGAAGACGACGGGCTTGAGCGCCAGGGTGGTGCCGGCGACCAGGGCCGCGGGGAGTAGGACGTCGGTGAACATACCGAGCTCGAACTGGCCCCCGATGCTGAAGAAGAGCACCAGAAAGAAATCCCGCAGCGGCCGCAGGCTGTCGGCGAGGAAGGCCCCGATCTCGTGGGACAGACCAAGACTCCGCCCAGCTCGGCCATGCCCATGCACCAGCCGATGGCGACCAGAAAGACATATTCCCGGATGGTATCGAACCGCTTGATCAGGGGGATCAGTACGAAGCGGGCGCACAGGGCGGCAAACAGTGCCAAGGTCGGCAGCATCAGGGCGATACCAATCCAGGGTGCGTCGCCGGTGGTTGCTCCCCGCAGCAGCAACAGCATGGCGATGGCGATCAGATCCTGCAGCAAGAGGATGCTGATGATGATCTCCCTCATCCGTTGGTGGTGCAGCACGGTGGTCGGCAGCAGCTTGAGCCCGATGATAGTGCTGGAGAAGCCCATGGCACCGCCGAGCACCAGGGACTCCAGCGGCGAGAAGCTGACAGCGAGCCCGACACCGAGGCCGGCAGCCGCCAAGACGAGCGAGCTGCCCAGGGTCACCAGGGTGGTGCGACGTATGCTCTGCATCAATTCCTTGGGGTTGAGGTCCAGACCGAGCAGGAACAACAGGAACATGATCCCGATGTGGGCGATGTCCGCGGCGATCGCGGCGTCTTGCATCAAGCCGATCCCGGAGGGACCGAACAGGACGCCCAGGGCGATATAGGCCAGCAACAGCGATTGGCGGGCGGCCAATACCAGGGTGGCAAACACCGCGGCGCCGGTGAACACGAGAAAGATGGTATCGACGATGGGGTCCTGGGACATGGTTGTGGTCCGAACCTCGAATCGGAGCAGGCGGTTGGTTCACAGCTTAGCAGTTTGATGGTTGTCTTGTGCTAGTACATCATTTCCCTCGTATTGCAGGTAGAGTCGCTTGAGCTTGATGCGAACATCCCCTATGCATTCGCAATATCGACCGAAACTATGTACTAGGGGGTGTTCTCAATCAATAACCTGAATCCGTGAGGTAAACTCCAGGGTTGAATTTAATTTGATGGTTTTGCTGCTATTAGAAATTGGCCACTGCATCCGCCAGATGCCACGGGAAATCTTAATATATCTAGTAAAATCATAGTGTTACCCCTAATTGAAAACGCCCCCTAGCCGCCGGGGCAACCGAATAATAGAAACAGATATAAAGCGGTTGGTTGTGTAATTTGAGACGCAGAGCACTTCTCTGCGTCCGTCGGGTCTTAAGCGGTTCAGTGCCAAGGCTGTAATCCTTTAGGCCTCACCGCATCATTCCGGCAGGGAGTGCCGGAATCCAGGGCCAGGGATGGTAACCATAGGGGGGCTCTGCGCCATTACCCAAGGTGATGTTTCAGTGGTGGTTAATTCGGTATCAGGGCGAGCGCGTATAAATTTGTTGGCGATTGAGGTTGCTGCCAGCTTGCGGTCGTCAGCCGCAACGGCGGTGGTTCGTCATGACCGGTAGGCGCCGGCTTGCCGGCGCTGGGCTGGAAGGCAACCAAGCCGGCAAGTCGAACCTTAGGAAAGCGCGGGCAAGCCAAAGCGCGGGCAAGCCCCGCACCTACGCCTTCCAGCGCCGGGAAAACCAATCCGGCAACATCATGTTTTCAGCAAGATTTATACGCGCTCGCCTTGAATTCGGTAGCCCTGGGTCAGCCGCCGCCTCCTGGCTTGGGTTATACTGAACGCTCCTGAGACTCCTTGGGATTTTTCAGCTGGCCGTGGGGGACGGAGATACTCCTCGGAAGCGCATGAATAGGTCGGTGCTCGAAAACCGCGGTTTGTCTGCCTGTTTGCGTGTGGGCACGCCCAGGCGAGCGGTGGGGTGCAAATTCTAAAGGATGGGATTTTCTAAGGTCTCTTGGTATCACCGCTTTGACTACTACCCTATGCCTGACGAGCGTATTATCAAGAAGTACCCCAACCGTCGGCTCTACGACACCGAGGTGAGCAAGTACATCACGGTGGCCGATGTGCGCACTTTGGTTATGAAGGGTGCCGGGTTCCGGGTGGTGGATACCACCAACGAGGAGGATATCACCCGTTCCATCCTGCTCCAGATCATGCTGGAGGAGGAGAGCGCGGGTAAGCCGCTGTTTACGGTCAACATGTTGGCTCAGATCATCCGCTTCTACGGGGGGACCCTGCACGGTCTGTTCGCCCGCTACCTGGAGCAGTCCCTGAACGTTTTCGCCAAGCAGCAGCATCAGGTCCGCGAGACCTTGGCGCAGGACCCCCTGGAGACCGTCGCCCGCATGACGCAACGCAGCGTGGAGATGTGGACCGATTTCCAGAAGGAGTTCCTGCGTGCCGCCGGGCTTCAGACCGACAGCACGTCCGACAAATCGGAGTAGAAGTGGATCGACCCGGAAAGAAACTGCACCGGCGGTCTGTTTCTCATGTTCCCCAACCGCTATATTACCGACTATCTCATCCTGCGATTCGAGGTAATGGACCATGGATACCGTCAGTATCAATGAGTTCCGCGGCAGCTTTCGCGAGCACGTCGCCAAAGTGATCTCCGAACACGAGCCCCTGAAAGTCACAGGCCACAAGGGCGCCGATTTCATGGTCATCGGCGCCGAGGACTGGGAACGCAAACAGGAAACCCTCTATGTGCTGGGAAACCGGTCGTTGATGGAACAGATTGCCCGCTCTGCGGAGACCCACGCCGCCGCCGAGGGTTACCGACCGACGCCCAAACAGATCGATGAGATCGATCGTCTTTGAAGGAGACACCTGGGAATGCTATGAAGCGCTGCGCGCAAAGGATAGACAACTACATCGAAACCTGTGCCATATCCTGAAGGAGATGCAGTGCACTGACCCGACTCAGGGCATCGGAAAGCCCGAACAGCTCAAACAAAACCTCCGAGGGCTCTGCTCTGGTCGCGACGTCTCTCCCAAAGAGATCGAATAGTCTACCGACTCGATGAAGATGCCATCTATGTCTTCGCGATCGGTGGTCATTACGATGGTCGGTGATCCGGTTAAAGAACGTAGGATGGGCAAAGCGAAGCCGGTCCATCCGGCTGGTCTCGCGCGCGGATCATTGCGCAGGGCTTTCCGAACCGCAGTTCTTGCAGGGAGACAATTAAGGCGAAGCGTGCCCATCAAATGGCGATGGGCACGCTGCGCTGTGTGCATCCTCCCAGGCCGTCGCGGTTCGGGAATCTTCGTGGCATGACCGCAGTCTTGAGCCTAACTTGCCAGGCGCGTGCCTTGCCCATCCTACTCAATGTCAGCACGCTCCAGACCCTCTCCCGCGGTCCCTATCGTCATCAAGCGACGCCCGGAGCCGCCGGCGATAGAGAGACCCTTCACCGACCTCCATCCCTTGCTGAGTCGTCTCTACCGGGCGCGTGGTGTCTGTTCCGATAGTGATTGCGACCTGTCGTTGGGTGGGCTTCACTCCTTCGAGTCCTTCCTGGATATCGAGCCGGCGGCGGATCTGCTTGCCGATTGCATCCGTGCCGGGGGAGCCATCCTGGTCGTCGGCGATTATGATGCCGATGGGGCGACTGGCAGCGCCCTGGCGGTACGTGGCCTGCGTTTGCTGGGCGCCTCCGGCATCTCTTACCTGGTGCCGAGCCGGTTTACGTCGGGTTACGGCCTGGGTCCACCGGTTGTGGACACGGCGGCCTCGTCAGGCGCGGATCTGATCGTCACCGTGGACAATGGTATTTCCAGTCTGGCCGGGGTCCGCCGTGCCGATGCGCTGGGTATTCCCGTCATCATTACCGATCACCACCTCCCCGGCGGCGAGCTGCCGAGGGCTGCGGCGATCGTTAATCCGAATCAGCCGGGGGACGCCTTCCCCAGCAAGTCCATCGCCGGCGTCGGGGTCGTCTTCTATCTGCTCGCCGCTGTGCGGACCCGCTTGCGGGAACTCGATTGGTTCAGGTCCGGGCGTCCTGCGCCCAATCTGGCGCAGCTGCTGGATCTGGTCGCCCTGGGCACGGTGGCGGATGTGGCGATGTTGGACCGCAACAATCGCATCCTGGTGGAGCAGGGTCTGCGTCGGATCCGCGCCGGGCGCTGTTGCCCCGGGGTGACGGCTTTGCTGAGGGTGGCGGGGTGTGACCCTGGGACGGTGACTTCCAGAGATTTGGGTTTCGTGGCGGGACCGCGGCTCAATGCCGCCGGGCGCCTGACCGAGATGTCCCTCGGGGTCGAGTGTTTGCTGACGGATGATCCAGACCGTGCCATGTCCATGGCCCTGGAGCTGGACGCCCTCAATCGGCGCCGGCAGGAGATCGAGGGTGAGATGCGGGACCGGGCGGAGGAGGTGCTCCGGGATCTGGCCCTGGATGCCTCCGGACTGCCACCCGCCCTGTGCCTGTTCGACGCGGGCTGGCACCAGGGGGTGATCGGCATCCTGGCGGCCCGCATACGCGAGCGTTACCACCGTCCGGTAATTGCCTTCGCCGCGGCCGAAAACGGCATGTTGAAGGGCTCCGCTCGCTCTATCGAGATCCTGCACATCCGTGATCTGATCGCCGCCGTGGATCGGTGTCGACCGGGGCTGATCGAGCGTTTCGGAGGTCATGCCATGGCCGCGGGACTGAGCGTACCGGTCGGGGCACTGGAGGCCTTTCGGGAGGCGGTAGTCGCGGAGGCGCAGCGGGAGCTCGGCGACGCCCCGCCCGTGCGGGAGCTGGTCTCCGACGGTGAGCTACCGGCGCGGGATATGGATCTGGATACCGCGGAGCTCCTGTACCGTGCCGGTCCCTGGGGCAAAGGGTTTCCCGAACCCCTGTTCGACGGTCGGTTCCAGGTCCTGGAGCAGCGGGTCGTGGGCGGGCGACACCTGAAGCTACGGCTGCGCCCGCCGAGTGGTGATTCGATCGACGCCATCGGCTTCGGCCTGGGGGCGCTGGCCGTAAACGCCGGCAACCAAGTCCGCCTGGCCTATCGCCTCGCCGTCGACGACTATCGCGGCGTCAGAGCTCCGCAGCTGATCGTGGAACACCTGGAATAGACGCGGGGTAGTGGTTGAATTTCAAGTCGGACATGTTCCCGTCGTGCCCGGGGATGAAGCGATTTTTTTCCTATAGGAAATTATGGCTCAAACCGGGTGAAAATTGATTCGTGCGGATACGCGTGATTCGTAGTTTTCCGGGACTTGCCCTGGAACAGGGCATCTTAGGGCTCTCAAGTGCCGCTTTGGTTTTGACTATATTCACTCCTGGAGCCGGTCTGGTCCCACGCGAAGGTGCAGTCGAGGTGGGAGAGGACGGAGACCAACCCGCGCTCACCGCCTTCGACCATGACGGCGATGGGAGTCCGTTTCCCGAACTGTCTGTGACCGCGTTTGACCCACATGGAACGCATCTCGGGACTGTGGGGAAAGTAGGTGTGCAGTGCCTCCTCGATACGCATCAGGTAAGCCACACACCGGTTGACCTCCGGGTCGTCCGGGAAGGGTAGGTCCTCTCTGAAGCGGGACACTGTACGCGCCTTGACCGTATCCGGTAGACAGAGGATTCTGAGGATGTCCTGTGCTCCCAGGCCCCAGCCCTCGAGCAGCTCCATGGTCCGACGGGTCAGCAACAGGCGTTCTTCAGCGGTCATTTCACTCATTGGCGGTACCTTTCGCCGGTTGGGCCGTCAGGTGCTCACCGCGGATCCGGGAAAGCACCGGTTAGACCGTCCGGTAGTGGTAAATTTTTGGTAGTGGTTAAATTTAAAGTGGCATGGTGTGCGACCTAATGATTCGAACCTCCACTATTTTTGCCATTCCTGGCACTGGATTCCGGCACTCCCTGCCGGAATGACGAGGTCGGGGCTGGCAGACCTTATCACTTAGAATTTAGCCACTATCAAATTTTCAAGTGGTTAGCGTAGAGCAATTCATCACCCCCGCCCCATTTCTTTTTTGATCCCCTCCCCGGCCCTTCGTCCCTGAAGGGCGTTCGCTCGGCTGCGTTTGTCCCCCGGACAAACGGTCCTCGCTCACCCCCCCGTTATGTTCATGTGGCGGGCGAGGACGGAGTCTGCCCCGAGGCCGAATGCGTGGCCTTCGGGTTTGTGCTGCATCGCATCGCGGATGGCCTGGCTCAACTTGGTTTCATCCTCTGGGTATTCGCGTAGGATCCGGCGCAGGTCCAGGGCCTGTTCCTGCCCCAGGCATGGCAACAGCCGACCCTGGGCGGTGACCCGGACCCGGTTGCAGTCACTGCAGAAGTTGTGGCTGTGGGGGGATATGAATCCCACCCGGGTCTCGGTCCCCGGGATGCGGTAGTAGCGTGCCGGTCCGCCGGTGGTCTCCGTGGTGGGGACCAACTGAAAACGGGACCGGAGGTCGGAACGGATGCGGTCGCTCGAATAGAAGACCTCCGCTCGGTCATGCTCCCCGATCTGTCCTACCGGCATCTCTTCGATGAAGCTGATGTTGATTCCTTTGTTGTTGGCGAACTGCACCAGATCCAGGATCTCGTCGTGGTTCCGATACTTGAGGATGACGGTATTGAGCTTGATGCGTTCGAAGCCGGCGGCGAGGGCGGCGTCGATGCCGCGCAGCACGACGGCGAGCTCCCCCTTGCGGGTGATGCGTCGGAAGCGTTCGGGCCGCAGGCTGTCCAGGCTGATGTTGATACGTCTGACGCCCGCCGCCCGGATTTGTGCGGCCAGTTGCGCGAGTCGGGAGCCGTTGGTGGTGATTACCAGCTCGTCGAGCCCGGACAGGGAGGCGACCTCGCGCATGAGCCACAGGACGTTGCGGCGCACCAAGGGCTCACCGCCGGTAAGGCGGATCTTGCGCACGCCGAGGCCCACGAAGGTCCGGGCCACCTGCGCGATTTCCTCGAGACTGAGTAGCTGGTCGCGGGGGGCGAAGCGCTGGTCCAGCTCCACGCAGTAGACGCAACGGAAGTCACACCGATCAGTAACCGAGATCCGTAGATAAGTGATCCGGCGGCCGAAGCGGTCGATCAAGGCGGTTGGTGCAGAGTCTGTAAGCCCAGTGGTCATCGGGAATCACGCTCCCGCTTTCTCGTCATGCCAGGGGGTGTTTTTAATCAACAAGCTGAATCCGTAAGGTAAACTCCAGGGTTGAACTTAAGGATACCTTGAAAAATAGGTATTTTCACCAATCAAGCAGCTCTAAGCCATTGATTGCTGATGTGTACTGTAGACGAAAACCGTATTTTTCAAAGTGCCCTTAACTCGATGGTTTTGCTGATAGCAGAGCTCTTTGTTTCAAGGTTTTTGAGCGACTATCTAAGAACTAACGTATTGATTTTGCTCGTTCCCACGCTCCAGCGTGGGAACACCACCTTGGCCGCTCCAGCGGCCAGGCCCGGTGACGCTGGAGCGTCAAGACTTGGTCCCACGCCGGAGCCTGGAAGCCAGATAAAATCCGTAGTTTTTCTAACTAAAAATCAATAGGTTAGTTTTTAGTCAGCCTCTGAGCGTCTTTACTCGCCGGCTGTGATTGAGATGGAGCGGATTCCGAACCGGAACCCTTACTCACCGGTTGCGTTTGAGACGGGACAGACTCCGAGCCGGCATCTCTCTACTTACTGCTTGTGATTGAGAGAGGGCGTGTTCCGAACCGGAGTCTTTACCTGTAAATTGTGAAATAATCTTATCCATCAGGAAAAATAACACCTCGACGTTGTACCCTGTTAAAAGCGATATGGCAAAACCGGAAAGGCCGGAGCTGAGAGTACTCCCCGTAAAGAACCAATTGACGGTCAACCCCGCAAGCGCTCCGGTCGGAATACGTAACCGATAGTTGATTTCCGTCAGTGGAAAATAAGTGAGATCCCGCACTTCCTTCGATAAGGTCCTTAACACGAAGAAGATTGCACCTAACAGGCCATAGAGCAAAGGAAGTATATATCTTTCCAGGGCGACAGCCACATATTCGGAAGATAAGGTGTTCAAGAAGAACCGATTGCGTGCCATATCATGTTCCCGCTCGATCCGTTTTTCTTGTAATTCTTCTTCCAGTTCGGCAAGTTTTTCGTGTTGATCGATTTTGCCTCGAGCCGCGTTATTTAAGTTCTCACGCGGTGATTGTACGGACGTTTCCTGTACTAGGTTATCGACTTGCTCACGCGGTGATTGTATGGACTTTTCCAGCTCTACAAATCGGGCATTGTAGATTATTTCTTGATACCCCGTAATCTTCCCTTGAAACTCGCCTTTCGAGAGGAGAGCCAACCATATCTTGTTCCATGCCCTGAGCAGCTCATAGTTCGCATCTTGTCTCTGCTCAATCTCTTTGTATTGAGCTTGTAATTCCATGACATGGGCGTCACTTTTTGAGTCCTCGTGGGTCAATTCTTTGAGATGTTTAATTTCTTTGATTTCCGTTCTAATCGCCTCTTTCTGCTTAAAATAGGTCATTTGATTTCGTTTTTGCCGTGATGTTGATGATCAGATAGACCTGAAGGATAAGTAAGGCAATGAGTGATATGATAGCTAAGGCTTTATAGTGGAACACGATCTTATCGACATCACTTGCCGCGTGCCCTCCATTTTTTTAGGGGGTCGATGTACCGCTCTCAGTGAGTGGATTGTCACGGGTTGCATGGCCCGCGTCACATTCGTAAGGGATCGCCAAAATAAACGCTCCGATTCCGCATTCAATGTACCTTCCCGATATGAGAATTTGGAGTCGATCAAGACTGAGAGATCATGGTTATCAATAACAATACCATTCTTGGCGGTATATTGAAGCAACAACTGGGCATCCTCGACAGCGATCGCAATATCGCCTGTCCTCACCGGTGGCAAAGAAGCTTGTGGATCGGTATTAGACTGCATTTGCATTCCCCTTCATGCGAATCGTAAACCACCGACCTTGCCGGTACGGTCGGAAAGGGCCCCGCCATTCCTGCAGTAAGAAGCCTGCTGAAGAGAGCCCCTGGGGCCTGTTCAGGAGGAACCCATGGAAGAATGTCGGAGTTTAGGTCGTGTTGACATTTAGAAGGTCCGCACAGTGGACCACTCGGGTGTTGCGGCTGTTTAACATCTGAAAACAGTCGGTTAGAGTTAAGGGCACCTTGAAAAATACGGTTTTCGTTTACAAGATACATCAGCAGTCAATGGCTTAGAGTTGCTTGATTGGTAAAAATACCTATTTTTCAAGGTGCCCTTAAATGTCAACAGGACCTAGCCCACATGAGGTGAGAATATAACGAAATAATCCGTGAAAATCTGCGTAATCTGCGGAGAAAGCCCATTGTTACCACTGTGAACCAAAATCCGGATCCCATGCCCCGAGCGAGTCAAGCCCCGCTTTCGGGGATCACCGTCATGGTCGGGCTGTCGGGCGGTGTGGATTCTTCGGTCGCCGCCCTATTATTGCTGGAGCAGGGGTACCGGGTGGAGGGCCTGTTCATGAAGAACTGGGAGGAAGACGATACCGCTGATCATTGCGCCGCCGCCGCAGACCTGGCGGATGCCGCTAAAGTCGCCGTGCTGCTCGGTATCCGTTTGCATCGGGTCAACTTCTCGACCGAGTATTGGGACCGGGTGTTCTCCCACTTCCTCACCGAGTACCGGGCCGCCCGCACGCCGAATCCAGATATCCTGTGCAATCGGGAGATCAAGTTCCGCGCCTTCCTGGAGCATGCCCTGGATTTGGGTGCCGAGCGCATCGCCACCGGTCACTATGCTCGTATAGCCCGCGACCGTGCGGGTTGGCACCTGAGACTGGCGGCGGACGCGCATAAGGACCAGACCTATTTCCTGTACCTGCTCGGACAGGCGCAGCTCGGCCGCTGCCTGTTCCCCCTTGGTCATCTGAACAAGCGCGAGGTCCGGGCGATCGCCCGTCGTGTCGGTCTGCCGACGGCCGAGAGAAAGGATAGCGCGGGCATCTGCTTCATCGGCGAGCGCCGGTTCCGTGATTTCCTGGCCCGCTACCTGCCTCGCGCTCCGGGGCCGATGGAGACCCCGGAAGGCCAGGTGATCGGCGAGCATCAGGGACTAGCCTATTATACCATCGGCCAGCGCCGGGGACTGGGTATCGGCGGCGTGGCGGGCCAGGCCGAGGCGCCCTGGTTCGCGGCCCGCAAGGACCTCGCCCGCAATGCCCTGATCCTGGTCCAGGGCCACGACCATCCGCTGCTCATGAGCAGGGGCCTGGATGGCGGTGCCCCCCATTGGATCGCCACCGCGCCGCCCGCGGTGCCGTTCGCCTGCCGGCTGCGGATCCGTCACCGCCAGGCCCTAGAGGACTGTACACTCACCGCGCTGGGGGACGACTATTGTCGGGTCCGCTTCGCGCGCCCCCAGCGCGCCGTCACGCCGGGCCAGGCCGCGGTATTCTATCGGGACGGAGAGTGCCTCGGCGGGGCCGTCATCGAGCGGGCCTGGGCCTGAGCAGAGTAAGGTGCCGCCGAGATAAGGCGATTGCCGGAAACTGATAGACCAGGATGGGTCGGCTATTCGTTCGTCTTCAAGGAGCGACAACAGGCGCATCGTTATGCGATGTAACTATTGTCGCGACCCAGAAGACGGACGCAAAGACA
>Ga0209679_1001036_pt1 | contig 11224 bp, 6 predicted proteins | sample WorMetHEROISLAND_4_FD_187408 | JGI IMG/M metagenome (GOLD analysis project Ga0209679, IMG submission 187408) | Marine gutless worms symbiont microbial communities from Max Planck institute for Marine Microbiology, Germany - Olavius sp. 2 HERON... ...
TCCACGATGAACACATGCCCAGGAGCGCTTTACAATCTCGGAAGTGGCAGCTGATTGGCACCGTAGCACATTATGCGGTCATCCATTGCCCGCGCTAGCGAACAATTGGACCCGCGGTGCAGTATGCAGACATACCTACGCTCCAATCAGCTACACTAGGCCTTCATTCCGTAGCCCGTAAGCTACTACTCATTTCCCGTCCGAGAAGGGTAGGAGGCTGCGTTGACCTCAGCACACGGTGGGTTAGCAACTTGCTCAAGGTGGCTTGCAAATGGCCGGCAGTGAGATTCGAACCCGCGACCTGAAAGTTACGAGTCCCATACTCTAACCACTAGACCACTGACACCTACATAGAGTCACTGGCTTACATTTTTGCCGCTGGTAGTATGGGTATATCTTCATTCAAATTTTTGTGGTGGGCTCCAAAATGCGCATCTTTTCTGTGATAGATTGCATATCGGCTGTTCAAGGTCATCTAAGGTCGTTGATTTTGGCACCAATCGAAAGGGCATATGCGACGTCCTATTAGTCATTAATAGTAACTTTGGTCCTGTCTTGCACCGTTTCTGAGATGTGGCGACCTATTGGCTGAAAAATGCAAATTTTTCCTACCCCACTCTCATTTCACGCCTTCGCTGGGGGAAAACCCTTTCGAATTTGCCGACGAGCTTTTCGTCGCGAAAACTGGACTCCGTGAGCTATCCGTCGGCGTAGGTTTTGTGATCCTAGCTTGCGTCGTTTTGACACATTACCAGCGTGTGACAGACAGACGGACGGACAGACGGACAACACGACTGTAGCTAATACACGGCTCTGTATAGCAAGCTGTGCTGACGCCCAGTAAAAATGTCGCACGTAGCACATGCCAGTGCTGTTAAAGCTATCTTCGGCATGTCTGTCCGTTTGTTTGGCTCTTAACTTATTGGCTTTATAAGGTTTATTCAGAAAATCACCCGGCATTAAATGAAAGTAGGGTAGAGATAATTGGTGACTTTCGACCTACGAATCGGCGTAAGATAGGCAAAACGTTGCTATTTTTCACTTATAGGAAATCGCATACTTTATTGCTGAAATCAACCGACTTTGAATGACTTGATCGGCCATTACGCACTGTATTGCATAATACGTGTGATAAATTGGAGCCCACCACGCAAATTTATGTGAAGATAGACTTATGCTATCAGCTACAAAATGTAGTCCAGGCTAGTTTCAGATGGTATTCGGATTGTGAGGTTATTCGCGGAAGTTGATGGGAGACAAGAATCGGCCGACGCACTTTTTCTCTTCGTTGGCTGATCTTTTTGTACAGATCGTGTTGCCTGAAATGAAACGATTGTTATATTAATTTTTGGTTTATTCGCGTTTTGGTGAAAACCTTTTTGGTTTAACTTTCCAGTTTCCATTATCAAACATTTGGGAGACGGCATAGTCTAGGCCTACCTCCAACCTTAACTTCTGGGGGACACGTTTCCTGTCCCATAGATATCAACACCCATGGGACAGTTGGACCTAAAAGGAAATTACAAAAGCAGTATTCCTCAAGTACCCCGTGTTGGGCACACACGCCTCGACTACTAACCGCCCGTGAATGGTTATTCGTTTTTGTCCCCTCACGACTGTAGGCTTCATAAATATAACGGAGCTGTCACATACCTCGTCCCGAACAATAAGACCGCGTTCTCACTGCATGCGTCAACGCGAGTTAACGCGCGTTAACGCATAAATCTAGCACATTACTTTCAATGTGAGCTTTCTCACTCTTTGCGCGCGTCGATGCGTCCGAAATCGAACGTCTCGGTTAAAGCCGTGATTACAATGCGATTCGACTGCGATACGACTACGATCCGACTACGACGTAATAGCCTGTATCACAGGCATTCGACTACGACGTAAGTGATCGAAATTGCGATTTGCGTTCGATTCGACTGCAGTGAAAACGCGCCTTAAGTAGGAATTCGCACTGCAGCGTTATATCAAAATGTTTTATGTGACGCATGAGTCAAAGGCGGATAGCGTATGACGTCGTTTAGCAGTCGTGTACACTGTTCACCGTCTACAAGACGGTTGTGAAGGTCGTGCGCAAAATTTGGCTTGTATATTTCGACAAACACATTGTTAGGGAAAACACCGGTAAGTTTCCTTTGACACTTGGAAAATACTGTTGCGAATGGAAGTTTTTTCCCATACTGAGTTCCTTAACGACATGAATTTACTACAGTGGCAAAGAAAGTGAGAAGCACTTTCTATAGCCTCATCACACTGTTTGCAAAATTGGTCATTAACGGACTAAGTAGCTAACTAACGGTTCACCTCTGAATGTCCAGACAAAATGCCTACGACAAGTCTGAGAGTCTGTCTAGGTGATGCTAGCAGATCTATAGCTCCTTCTTCCTTCTAATCACTTCCCTTGTTTGCCCGCAAGTCTGTAAGTCCTACCAGCTTTTTCATCTTTTCTACAAGCCCTATCCTAATTGCCTTTTTAATCACGGTATGTGCGATTAGCAAAGATGGTTCTGATCCTGTAAATGCTGTTGAGCTTGTTTGCCGTGGTAGCTATCCGCTCGTTCGTTGGAGAGGACATGCCAAGTATGGACCTTTCTTGGTGGTCGCTTTTCAGCTTCGTAGTTTTTCGAGAGTTATTGACCCCAAAGGTCACCGATGGTACCGAAAGGGGACGTAAAATCAGCTTTTGGAGAAAAGTGACACCTTAACGGAAAAATTTCAACAATTCGCTGCGAAAAGATTCATGTATTCCTGTCACATTTCGCGAAAATCGGTAAAGCGAAAGTGGCCAAAATGGTGCGAGGTATTTATCACGAAAAAAGATTGCTATTTTGCCCCTTTCTCTGGGGTACCTGGAGCGATCTCGATAAAAACTTCACAAAATCACTCTTTCTCCATTCCCCACCCTTCTGCCAAGTTTTATCCAAATCCGTCCAGTTTTCGAGGAGATATATCCGAAAATGTCTTCCAGTCTCTCGCCGAAAATAAGCGAACTGTTTCAGATTGAGATAGGCCTGTCGTACAGTACTGTAGCCTAACAGCAGCAGTTGGGCCTGTATTCTTTTAGTTTACTTTAACATTTACACCGTGTCTCAAAAAACTAGGCAAAATTATTTTTGCCTGAACTTAGGCAAATTTCCACCGATTTTAATAATTTTTGACAGTTAGATGGCAAAATGTTCGAAATTTTACGTGGTGTATTCATTTTCCACCTCACCTGATCTGTGTTGCCACACTACCTTGTAAAACACAGAAGTTCGAAATCTCTCCTCAACATTCAGTATATGACAGCATTTTGTACACCAATTCGAATGGCAGTGCAAGATAATTTATTAAATTGCTGATAATGAATACCCTGCCGTCAGAATTTATCAACAACACATTAAAATCATAGGTGGTCTGCTACTGTTGAAGTAAAATGGTGTCTTTGAAAGAGAACTCGATTTTTGATAACAAAGAACTGAAAAGTTACACTTCTGCAGTTCTGCTCGTTTTCACAGAGAATTTAAGGTCAAAAACTGGACAAGAGGAGGTTACAAGTAGACCTACCTGCTGACTTCACTGGATCGCTCGATCGTGTGATAGGAAGTGGTTGTCTCAGAACTTCCCATAATGCTGACAACATAGTCATTGTTTACTGCAAATTTAGGACTTCTGCGTTTTACAAGGTAGTGTGGCAACACAGATCAGGTGAGGTGGAAAATGAATATAGCACGTAAAATATCAGACATTTTGACATCTACCTGTCAAAAATTATTAAAATCGGTGGAAATTTCCTAAGTTCTGACAAAAATAATTTTGCCTAGTTTTTTTGAGACACGGTGTAGTTTGGTTTGTGCAACGGTGCAATGCACTAAATATGTTGCAAGCTGGCTGCCTATCAGCTTTTGAGAGCGTAGTGCCAAACTCCACTGCACGGACACCGGCTACGGACATGTTGTACAACACCACCAACGGACAAGCTCACAACAATTCTACAACTTGTTGTACAACAAATTTGCCACATCGCAATGCCACAGCCCAACATCTCGACATGTCAAGATGTTGGGATGTGGAAAATTTTTGTCTGTTGATGGTGCATTTGTTGTACAACAAGTTGTAGAATTGTTGTGAGCTCGTCCGTCCGTAGCAGGCAAGATGTTGTACAACAAATTTAGCCGGCTACGGACGTGTTGTACAACATCTACAACTTGCCGTGAGCTTGTCCGTTGAGGTGTCCGTTGACGGTGTTGCACAACATGTCTGTAGCCGGTGTCCGTGTAGTGGAGTTTGGCACTTAGCGGAATAGTAGCATGTGTCGTGTGGTATTGTAGAATCTTACCAACATCAGTCGTTGTGCAGGTTGCACAGAAATGGCCAAGTTACTGTCGTGGTTGGTCGTTTGTTCAATGTTCGGTGCGAGCGTTCAGTTCTATCCCAACACGGTGCCCGGCATTACAGACTCAAGGTCTCAGACTCATCATAAAATAACGGAGCTGGCGATCAACGAGGTCGCTGTGTCCGTGATGGACGACAGCTCGACAGCATACCCGTCCGGTTATGAGGCACTCAGCTATCGCGAAGTTCTGAAGCAACTAGTCGCTGCGTCGGCAGAACCAGATCTGTCAGATAATGAAAGAACCAAACCAGATGCACACTTCGACTCAGAGCAATTCACCGAATCCAGCCGTCGCATCGCTGATCTCCGCCGTCAAGCTGTTTCCGCCATCAAAACGTACAGAATGGAGACTGCTCGGAACTTTGCCGGTCGAGGTCTGCACACACTTCAAGACTTCTACAGTCACTCCAACTGGATTGAGTTAGGCAATACCGATCTACATCCGGGTCTCGACTTCAGGAGTTCTACTGAAATCGCGTCAGACACGGTGGCGCGCCCCAATCAGACCACGTGCAATGGCTGCATCAGGTTTCTGCTTCAATTTCTTATTTTCTCCTTATAATCTCTTGGACTCTTACGTCTGCATAGGTGCCAGGAGATAAACGGACGTTTCAAGACCGTAGGCCTACTCTACAAGACGTAAAACGATGTAAAGACTAAAAGGGTCTTAAGTCATAAGCTTGGACGTGATGTTAACAAGAAGCTGTCGCTAGGATGGCCGACTGTACTGCTCCATAGCAGACGATCTATGCAAAAGCTGTGGTGCATTCATGCAAATAGGTGCAGCCGTTTTCTCGTAATCGGCATCGCGCGGTTTATCCGAATTGACCCCAAATGTAATCAGGTTGTCCCATGGTCGCTCCGCACCTTCCCTGAAAATTTCATGCAAATCGGTTCAGCCGTTTTCTCGTAACGTTGCTGACAAAGAAATTAGCATCGCGGCATCGCGCAGTTTGGACACACAAACTACACCAGAAACGTTAAAAACATGAGAAACGGCACACTGCCAGGTGTTCCGAAGACTACGCATCTGAGTAATTGTCAAACCTAAACATTCTGTTGCATACTGTGGCATATAGTAAGTGCGTCTTGCAGTGTGCATTCGCCAAGTGAAGTGTAACCAACTCATCTCTAAATTTACCAGACTTGTGAAACAAACTAGCTATTAAAGGCTCTGTAGAATTTAGTTTTCATGTATGACAAATCAACAGAAAATCAATTCGATCAGCAGGAAGGCTATTCCAAAGCAGATTGGGCTGCTACAAGTAGACAGGGACGACTTTTGAGTTACGTTTAAGTTCCGATAGGCCGCCCATACAAGATCTTCAAACATTTCTATAGTAATTCCGTAAGATATAACTTTTTGCTGAACGTGTGAAGCTTTGGAATAGCCTTCCTGCTGATCGAATTGATTTAAGCTCATTTTCAAAGTTCAAATATTCGAAAAAAAATCACGCATCTCCCTTCTTCAAGCACTGATCTCCCGTTCCCCTCCCTCTCTTATTTTTCTAGTTTGAGTATTGTGTTATTTGTGTATACCTTGTTTCACGATCTCGTGTTTAATAGGGTATTTGCGTGTGTTATTTTAGGCAACCGCAACTGTAAGTGCCGTTTTCTGCCTAGTTGCACCTGTTGTCCTTTGTTACGTTCTACGCACTTGTATTCTTGCTGGTTGCGAGTTAAATGATTGAAATGAAAAGGTAGAAAATGGGAACAGAGGATGCTTAACGGCGAGGGATGAAGCATTCTTCCACCAGGGTAGAAGACGGGATGAGCAGCATGCCAAAAAGAGACTGCAGTGTAAAAATTTTAAGTGGCAGTATAGCCTACAAGTTTGAAGCACATCACGGCCCATACGTGGCGTGGTGCTGGAGACTGCAACGACCGCAGTGAACGTGTGCAGTTTGTACATGAAACGGACGTGTGGCCTATGAGTGTAAATTGTGTAATACAGTACCAAGTAGCCTACCAAAACAGGTTCAGCACCCACTGTGTTTATCGCATCATATCGTATTATACACGCGATTGTTCAAAACGTATAAGCTTACAAAGGCACAGGAAACGTAAAAGGGACGCAGCTCACACACTGATAAAAACATGTCACTCTGTATATGTTATGTCAAGTGCACTGGGGACGTGTCGTGGTAACATAGTTGAAGAAATTACCAGCAATCATCTGTTGACAAGCGGCTACTACTGGCTGTTCGACAATCCGTACAAGCCAACAGGTACGTCGAGGTCGACCACCGTAATTAGGTCAAGACCGCATTTCAGGACCAAAATTAGTTCAGTTCAGTTCAGTTCAGTTTATTCTTTAAATGGAGAATTGACAAAACGCAATCATGCATAAAATATGCCTAGATAGAGTACATTAAAATGATGATAATAATAGTAGTAGAAGATACAACAGAGTCAATCAATAACGGTCACTATACATCATCCGAGTGACAAGTTAGAGTCAGATAGACTGCCAGCTCGACGAGGTATCTCTCTGTTGTGTGCCCTTGTTCTCAGTTCATAGTTCTGTGACGCTACTGATATGGGCGGTAGGAGTTCATGCAAAACATGGTGCGAGTTGTAGCGTATGTTGTGAAACAAACGTTCACCCGCTTCGTTCACCATATCACTAAATGTCTGTAGTTCTGGCGAGCAGAAGCCACATTTCTTAGCGCGGTTCAGAAACGCATCTCGTTTACGATCAGTTTCAGTAATAAATCCATTCCAAGCACTAGAAGCATACATCAGCCTAGCAAAAATTAGACGCCGCGCTATGTTGATGTCTTATACCATGAGTCAAAAAAGGAAATAGTCTACTCTTGTCCTTATCTTCTCCACATATTGATCGACTTTTCAAAGTTCTTTCACTGTGACGTTTTCGTGATTTGCAATACAGTAAGGATACTACTACCAAAAAATTCACGTTGTTTTATGCGCCCGCCAGAATAGATACTGTCCTGCTGAAAGATGAACTCACTAGAGACCTCAAAGTGTGCCAGGCAGCAAATGTTGCGATAGAAGTATGTCATGATAATCGATCTGAACTTCGGGATCGATGAATATCAAATCGGAGTAGTCCAATTTCGACGCACAGACTAACACCACTAGCGACTAACTGAACGATTGTTCTTTTGCAAGGCGTTTTGCTGTGACGTCTCTTCTTTGCGTCAGATGCAAAGTAGAGAGACTTCACAGCAAAGTCAGAATGACAGAAGAAGTCTGTTATTCTGTGAATTTTTAGATGTAGCCTTTTCATATTCATATTTATTATCTCCGCCAAGTGAACGAAGTGAATGACGGAGATAATGCGTTCGTTCGATGTGTCTCTCTCTATCTGTGTGTGCGCAGCGGCCGGTCAATGGGAGTTAAATGCTAATAGCTCAAAAACGGTTAAAGCTACGGACTTGAAATTTGACATACTTGTTCACAGGGACAGTCCAGACATGACCCCCAAAAAAGTTTCCAAAAGGGGGCGTGGCGGGGTCACGTAACCCCTTAAATTTTTTGGCGGTAAATGCTAATAACTCAAAAACGGTTAAAGCTACGGACTTGAAATTTGACAAAAGTGTTCCCAGGGACAGTCCAGACATGACCCCCAAAAATTTTTCCAAAAGTGGGCGTGGCAAGGGTCACGTGACCCCCTAAATTTTTCGGCGTTAAATGCTAATACTTGGCGGAGATATGCACTCTCATGAGCGCCTTCTAGTTCATTAAAGAGGTGGGCCTATTTCTACAAAATTGAGTAAAGAAGAATAAAATAGCTGAAATTGTACAAACATTGTGCAAATAGCTTACGTAACGCGAATTCTCAAAAAGAAACCAAATAATGGAAGTAATAAAAACAGCTTGAAAACAGGTATAGGAGTATACAACAGAATGACTAATTCGTCCAAACTGTAATAAAACTGCAAATATAAACGTACAAAACTGCAGTTTATACACATGTTAACGGCTAAATGCAGTGACTAACACATCTAAAAACAGCAAAAACAAGCTGTGGTGCGAGGCACAACAAACCCCGCCCCCTGATGCCACCTAGAGAATGATACTGACTTGTTAACGGCTTAATTTTCGAGATCCCTATTTTGGGATATTTTGGGGCTCGGGACTACTTTTGGGCTAGATAGCTACTTCCAACGCCAAATCTGACGTCAGGTTCTTGCTCGGCGACCCCGATTTCCTATTATGGCGACGAAATTTCGCGCCTATCTCGCTTAGTTATCGAGATCCCCATTTTGGGCTATTTGGGTTTTTTGGGGTTTTGGGGGTATGTAGCTACTTCCGGTGCAAAATCTGACGTCGGATTCTTGCTCGGCGACCCCGATTTTCTACTACCGCGACGAAACTTCGCGCCTATCTCGCTTAGTTATCGAGATCCCCATTTTGGGTTTTTTGGGGGGTTTTGAGGGGTTTTAGGGGTATTTAGCTACTTCCGATGCAAAATCTGACGTCGGATTCTTGCTGGGCGACCCCGATTTCCTATTAGGCCGACGAAATTTTGCGCCTATTTCGCTTAGTTATCGAGGTCCCCATTTTGGGTTTTTTTTGGGGTTTTGAGGGGTTTTGGGGGTATTTAGCTACTTCCGGTGCAAAATCTGACGTCATATTCTTGCTCGGCACCTCGATTTCCTATTACGACGACGAAATTTCGCGCCTATCTCGCTTAGTTATCGAGATCCCCATTTTGGGGGCTTTTGGGGGTTTTGGGGGCGACCCGTTTACCCGAATTGACCCAAAATGTAATCAGGTCGTCCCATGGTCACTCCACACCTTCCCTGATAATTTCATGCAAATCGGTCCAGCCGTTTGCTGACAAAGAAACAAAGAAAGAAAGAAAGAAAGTAAGTAACAAACAAACAAAGAAATCGCTCGATTACAATACCCCGTCCCCGGTCATACCGGGGGCGGGGTAATCATAAAAAGGTGATATTATTCAACAGCACATTGACAGTTGATTCGTCAACGTCGCCGTGGCATTAAGTCAACGAGAAAGCAATAGTTTGGCAGCCTTCGCCAGGTGGCACCACCATAATGCCAGAAAAATAAAAAAGATTCAAAATGGTTGCCCAGCGCTCTCTGTTGAGGACATTTTTAGTTTAACGTATGTGATTATCATTTCATATCGTATATATCATATCGTAGTCATATCGCCAATATTGGATGCGTGTTAATGCCTGGAGGAAATCTGAAAGGTTAGACTAAAACGTTAAACAATGGCGATGCTGACTGTATACTATAATACTACCCTCAGTCACCATCAGTGCACTCAAAGTCTCAAACAGTTAAGCTACAGTGGATAGTAAGCCTACATGTAAATGAATTTCACATCAATGATGTCATGTCATCCATCAAAGATGGCTCGGCGACAAGATGACCCAGTTCTCTTTATTGATGTATTGACCTTTTAGCTGTTTATTTATATTTAACCGTATCCAGTCGTCTATGTGCTGAATTCATTTTTTTTCCAAGCGTGTTCCGCCTCTCCTTGTTCCTTTTGTTCAAACTATTTCTAGAGTGCGTGTGTCCTTAAAATATGACTAGACTATATGAATTATATGTCAGTCAGTGCCATATTATTTGACTTTCTCTGCTTCCTAGAAATATGCGACTGGTCTAACTAAAGTAACTAGTAATTGTTTTTTTCAAACTGATTGCGGCATCACGAGGTTTTGCGTGCTATCCGCACGGATATCTTGTTAGTTATTAAAGTTGTTGTAGCGCGTGTCTTTGTGTCTGTTATGGTTGCAGGCAAATGCGGTCACGGAGGTTTAGCCGACACATCTCGCAGTGTTTCACCTATTGGCGGAATCAACAAGGACACAGATGATGCACAGCTCTCTCCTCACCACTACCTTCATGGCACTGTCAGTGAATGACGTATCGTTTCTCATTCCAACAAACTCTCTTCACCGTTTATTTTATGTTTGAATTGTAGACGCGTCAGGGAGTTGAACCCCAGGCTTGTTTGTTTTACCCGAAATAAGCTGCTGACCTGTAGTTGTGGAATGCTAAAATATTGCTAATGGTATTGCATAACTGACTGTTTGCTCATGAAAACACCTGGCACACTCCAGCTGTTTTTCTGTAGTGCATCTGAGGCTCTGCAGTGTCAAATTGAGCTAACTAGGTGTGTGGGTGGCTGATTGACTGGGTGACTGATCCGCTGACTTGGTAGGTGGTTAATTAGTAGCGTTTTTCTCGTCAAGCGATTTGAAGTTGAAACTTTGCATGCAGGCAGGTACAGTTGGCAATAGGTACAGCGCGTGTAAGTACAGTACGGCGGGACTCTGATTTCACGACTAACGACCAACAAATTCGTAGGCGTTCGCCAGAGAGCGCCGCAATGAGCAGCCGAAGCTACGCTGAGGACCCCAGTGACGAAGGAACCTTGCTTGTGACAATTATTCGGATTAAATTCTGTTCACTTAACTCTACGGTAATTTGGTAATTTGGGTGGGATGAACGGCTTGGGTGGGATGAACGGCTGTTTAAATAATTTATTAGTGTTGCAGAGAAACCATGCGATGCTCTGCGCCATTGTGAAGTCTGATAATGAAAACTTAGCTGGTATATTACCGTCGCTGAATCAAACGTAGCAAAGGTTGAAAATTGACTTTAATTGTTTCGACAGAAAACTAGAAAACTGCTAGATATTTGGACACTGTGTGCTACAGGCAGCAAAGATGGCGTATCGTGCGACGGTGAATTTCCTGGAAAGTATTCGAGACGCGGTCGTCGACCCGCAGAGTTCGTTCCCCGATCGGGCGTTCTCAGAGTTTCTCGGACTTGCAGAGGGCGGCGGTACAACTCTGTGCTTTATCATCGACACGACGGCAACGATGTACA
>Ga0209679_1001037_pt1 | contig 11222 bp, 9 predicted proteins | sample WorMetHEROISLAND_4_FD_187408 | JGI IMG/M metagenome (GOLD analysis project Ga0209679, IMG submission 187408) | Marine gutless worms symbiont microbial communities from Max Planck institute for Marine Microbiology, Germany - Olavius sp. 2 HERON... ...
CGCGCGTGTACGTGGTAATCAAACACGTTGATTTGTACGCAGACACTCACACACATTGCAGCTACGTACGGCTACGCGTAGTGGGATTGCCTCCGTAGAAATTAACGTGTTCGATTACAACGTACACGCGTGTAACTGTTCAGCTACGCCCGTGTACGTACGTATAGATACGTATACGCAGGTGCACGTACGCCGCGTGAGTGTGGCATTAGGCCAAATCCCCAATGAAGAACCTGTGAAGAATGCAGCAGGAGGTTTTCAGGTCGGCTGCCGTTGATGTCGCCCAACAACAACGGCAGACCACTGAATATAATGCAGACGCCATTACAAGCAACGTTCCTTCGTCACTGGGGTCCTCAGCGCAGCTTCGCCGGCGCCATCTGGCGAACGCTTATAAGTTTATTAGTCGCGGCATCAGCCTCCCACCATACTGTACTTACACGCAAAGTTTCAACTTCTGAGATATCAGTTGACGAAAGAGAGCTTTACTGAGAAATCACCCCGTCAACCAGTCTGTCAGTCACCCAGTTAGCTCAATTTGACATCCCAGAGCCTTCGCTACGATGAGGAATAGTGGTAAACAGCTTCTTATGCACAGACGGATACTATGATCTCCCAACAATGTACTCTGCAGAAATAGTTGTAATATGTAGAAAACGCACTTTTGTAATTCAATTATATTGTCAGAAAAGCTCATAAAAATGCACTCACGAACTTGTAAAAACAGACGTAAAGTAAACAACATAGAAACACAGCAGACAATACAACAAACTACCTCAAAGTCATCTTCATAATCGTCATAATCATCATCTTTAGTCTTCTTTGACTCTGCCTGTATCAACAGTATATAATCATTCGTCAGACCAGAACGTCAAAACTACATAATTTGTCAACAGAAAGAAGCACTTCATTATGCAATGGTAGAAAATGCCATCGTGCACTGCCTGTTCAAAAGTTTGGATGTGTAAAGTGAGATTTCTTCGATGTACTGGAGCATGTCCTTCCTGCTTCCACCAGTGACTCACGTGAACCAGTGATGTGGTCTTGAGACCAGCCATGAGACTGGAAAACACTATAATGGTCAGTTTTCATCTCAAATAGCTTGGTCTTGGTCTCGAGTTCTATAGTCTTGGTGTCGAATGGCCTAGTTTTGGTCACATCAGCAAGAACCAAGGTCAACAGTCCATCACCTTAACTAACCTCAGAGCTAAAATAATAAATAATAAATTTTTCCACAACAAAACATTTTCACGGTAACGAACCTGTGCATTATACACTCTTTCTATATCACTAAATGACTGCCACCTGTAACAAATGATAGACTCGTTACTCTGACTGAAGTCTTATGCAGACTCTGACAGTTAAAATGAACTGAAAGCATTCACTGGGTTTACGTCCATTCATGAGTCATATGCTTCTAAGCCTTCATGTTGCAGCATTTCTGACATATATTCAGTTAATACTCACGATCTTTTCTACTACTTTATTAAGTCTTGCTTCTATAGAAAAAAACAAACTCAAACACCGCAGAGCAAAATGCGTTAGCTATGCATCGACTCAGAAATATGGCAACTCAAAGGTACCAATTTTACTTATCCCACTCTCTTTCAGCACTCTCACTCGGGGTGAACCCTTTTGAATTTCTGGATGAACCTTATATCGCCAAGACTAGAGTCCTTGGGCTAGATTTTGTGATAATAGATGGGGTCGCTTTGATACAATATCAGAGCGTGACGGACAGACAGAAGGAGGGACGGGCAGAGACAGACATGCCTCCATAGCTATAACAGTGCCTGCGTAGCTTGCTACGCTAATGTGCTGTTATTAATGACATGTAAGAAATTAAAATTCCAACTTTGTTAAACCTGCCAACAGAATGAAACGATGGGAAAGACGGGAAAGGTGAGTAAAGAACAAAGATTAAAAAATCAAATTTTAACAAAAAAAAATGAACATTAATTACAGCAGTCATAATGCAGCATATCAATAGCAGACAAATATTAACAACAATATTAATAACAACACTAGACGCTGCATTGGAGACCAAAACCCACCGCAACTGTCGGTGAGAAGCGGAGATGCATCCATGTCTGCTCAGAGTTAAAGCAAAGACGCATCGTGATGGCGGAAGACGTAAGTCCACTGTTTACACGTCTAATCCAGCCTGTATGGGTGTGCCCGTTGCGGCAATTGGCAAAGTGGGAGTGGCCTTGGTTTCTGGCGGCTACGGCACAGCAGATACGATTTTCTGACAATTAAGTTGATGGTATTCAACACAGGACAAGCCACAGACGTGCCTTTGCTTGGTGAAATTTTTCGGCATCATACTGTTTTTAAATTACTGACCACCAAAGTTCACCAAAGCTACCGAAAAATCAGTGTTCACATCAGTGTTCCCATAATGGAAAAATTTCAAAATTTTGCTGCAAAAGGATTCATCGGCACTTTAATTCACATATTCCTGCCAAGTTCTGTGGAAATCGATAAATCAAAAGTGACCAAACGGGTGCATGACATTCATCAGGAAAAAGTTGGTATGTTGCATCTTTCTCCATGGCTTCACTGTGGCTTGCCAAAAATTTCACAGGATCACTCTTTCCCCATTCCCTATCCTTCTGCCAAGTTTTGTCCAAAGCCGTCCAGGTTTTGAGGACACATATCCGAAAATGTCTTCCAGTCTTCCATACTCGTTAGAGTATCAGTGTAAAGCATGCAGGCTTCTTGCTGACAATAAGTGAACAGACAAAAATCGGATTAAATTAAAACGGCAAAATGAAATCGTTAACGGCGCGCTGCAACAGTAACATCAACGTGACAACCGTTTGTTTAGTACAAATACAGAATACTGAACACAACAGAATGAGCAAATGCAGTTAGGAATAAAAAATACGGCGAGATCCGAACTCCTCAACATAATTCTACAAAAGGTGAGCGAATTCACCACATGAAAGAATGACTTATGATCCACTATAGCTTCTTGACAGCCAGGTTCTCCACCACGATGCTGTAATATTGGACGATGCAGCTTCGCAATGCTGGGCAATAGGAATTGCCCAGAATAGGAATAGGTCTCTTCAAACGATAGGTCTGCAGCAGAGGGAATGGTCTGAGGGAATGGTGTAGCAGGACGCTGCCACCACTGCTGCCTCGACGATGCTGTAAGAACCTGTGTGTGAGATAAGGCGAGATGATTGGTTTCGTCATAGTTGACATGCGTGGCATCCTCTAAATGTTCAGCTTTGTACTGCACTCCTGTGTGATCAATATTCGCTGCCTGATGCGACTGGATTACATCATCACCAGTTCCACCCTCAATCTTCGCACTTCTCGGTGAATCTGGTTCTTGCTGGCAGTCTGGCATGGAATCTCGCCCAGTTGGGTCACTCAGTTGTAAGTTTTTAACAGCAGCTACAGTTCCTGAATCGTTCACGCCGGCATCAATAGAGAGCACAGCATCCTCGACTGGCTGCAAAGATTCAGGTAAACAACATGCTTTCACACATCGACACTGAAAGCCGAGATGCCATATTACACAGCAGCACAAAAAAATGCAAACAGAACACAAGTTGACGGACGGCTCGTACTGGTGCTAAAGGTAAAGGTCCGGTACTTGATATAGCGCTGCTCCACGAGGAACACTTTACAATCTCGGAAGTTGCAGCTGACTGACATGAGCTCAGCTAATGATACCGCTGCACATTATGCGGCCATCCATTGCCCACGCTAGCGAACAATTGGACGCATGGTGCAGCATGCAGACATACCACTGTCCCAATCAGCAAAATAATAACTCATTTAAGCCATCTTCAGCTAATTTATGACGCTCGTCGAACTAGAATATCAACCTATGCTTCAAGTGAAAGAAGTTCTATTTATGGAAAACACTGTTAGCTAAAAATAGCACACTGTGTCTCTGCTACAAAAACAATATTTCACTACATTTAAAGTCCACACTTTAGTGCCACTAAAGTTGACAAAGCGGTGCACAAAACATTTACACAAGTCGACATCAGCCTTATAAATGACAGCAAAGGTCAACAATAATAACTTAAAATGCAAACTTTAACGAAAGAGAAGTTTAATTTCTTGTAACCTAGCCAGCATACTGATATCTCAACTGTAAAGAAAATAAAATTTAAGCAGAAAATAAATTAACATAATGACGATATCCAAATAACAAAAACAAATTTAAAAAACTAAAACAATCTAAAAAAAACAGCAGTTTACCAAGAGCGAACAGTCATATCTGTTCCATTTGATTTTATTCAATTGTACAGAGATTTAGCACTTTTTCATGCAACATACAGCAGCTAGTTTTTTTTCTGGACACAGCTTGGAAGGACCAGAAACAATAATGCAATTACTGCTAACTACAGTCAGCAAGTGCCAACTGGCGATGAAAAGTGACATCTATACCGACCTTACTATGACGTTCGTCTCTACAAAAATACAACAGCAATACTGTGATGACAACGATGACGATGACAATAAACATGAAGATTGCTTACAGTGACTTATAGTCATAAACTTCAAGGTAACGTAACAGTTCAATAATTGACAGTCACACTAAATGCCTCAGACCAACGGAGCACTTAAACTACACTGTGTCTCAAAAAAACGGACCCGTTACATTTTCAAATAACTCCAACAATCCTACTTCAATATCAATAAAATTTGGTATAAATAATCGTCAATTAATCGGCACTTAATAGCAATTGTTACTTCATGATAAATGTTAAGAACAGAGTACCAGCTGAGGTTTTCCTGTGGCACCCACAGCAGAGGCAACTACTTAAATCTCTGTGTATTTAGGGTTCAGATATAACGATTATTATCTTAATTATATTGCAGTTACCCTTAGTAACACACTTATTTTCTTATACAGATTTTTATTTTTTTAAATTTTAAATTCAAATCCACACACACACATGTACATGCACCGTTTAACAGCCATTTTCCAGGAAGACCCAGGTCTGCCAGTTTCTGCCGTGATTCTCATACAAGTGGTTTGAAGAAAGAAGTTTTTACAAGCCGGACACCCTTCCTGTCACCAACCAACAGCGTCATAGCACTGAAGGATGACAGTCTGCATGTGACTCTTGCGCAGCGCTATACAAATTGTTTTTACTTACATGCTTACTTACATTAAAAGTAAAATATAACCACGGTACTACCGAGTACCGCAGTATTTTTCCACGGTACTTACCGTGGCGCAAAATCAGTGGTACCATGCAACACTAGTCTACGGGCCTAGGCCCTCCAAATCCATAATCTTAAATTTTTGAGTCATTTTAGGGCTGTGCCATGTGGGTACAATCCCATACCATGTGAGCAGAAAAGAAGAAAATGTGAGTCTTTCGGATGACAGTGTTACTGATTGGAGACAGCATGCTGCTACCATGCTGCTAAAATACATCAGGAACACTGTGATGCTTGTGTGGACTGCCTTACCCTCTGACTTCAAGGGAGCTTCCCTCTTGTGACAATAACAGTGTTCTTGACTTGGAGCCAGCATGTTGCCATCACGCTGTCATGGTAAGCCAGGAACATTGTTAACTTTTTACAGGCCAAAAGAAGACAGATCTCTGACATCAGAAACTGCTTGTCAGTTGCAAAACCGGTGAAATAAATTTTACATACAATCACTGCGTACTTAACAGCTTCAAAATGACGACATGTACCTATAGTACACTGTCACTTACTTACTAACACATGTAGTGTTCATTGTTCATCAATGCAGCAGTCAGCAAACAAATAAATGATGATACTGTCAGGAAATAATTCACCTCTCTTCTTCTTTTGGCGATTTTTCTCTCTTCTCCTTGTGTTTACTTTGGTCAGCCTAAACAAAAATAAATCAAAATTAATGCACAAGTCAGAAATTGAAATGCCGTGCCACGACCTCCTTTTGTAAAGATACGAATTACTAAATGAAATATACTGTAAGAGCATGGACTGACACTGGAGTCAAATAATCACAGAACTGTTTATTTAAATCTCGGTCAAAATACGGAGCCATCACAAACATGCACAGACCTGTCTGTATTACCTCAGATAAAAATAATTTGCATAAAGACAGAATACTGCCACAAAGTTTATTTGGAGCTTAACAGTTGACAAGAGGCATTCAAAAAGTTTTGAGCATAACCTACTTAAATGAAAGGTAGACCAATAAACACACATTTATTTGTCAACATAGTCACCCCTCTGTCAGTGCACGGTTTGTAATGATCTCGGAGTTCTTCGTTGCCAGTAAAACAAAATATTTCTGGCTGCCCCTTCAACCACTCTTCGGGCAAATACTTGAGTTCATTGTCGGTCAAAATCTGTGTCCACGGAGATTTTTCTTTAAATTTGGAAACAGTTGGTAATCACTTGGTGCCAAGTCAGTAGAATATGGTACATGGCACATCTCTTGAAATCCACATTTAAACACATCAGCTTGTCCAACATGTGACCCATGAGCAGGTGTACTGTCATGCAAAAGCAGGAGTGTGCCTTGGTCAACTTTCCTTGATACTTCTCTTTAACTGCGATGAGCAGTTTGCAAAGTAAGTCAGCACAGTAGCCTTCTTGATACAGATCATGTTATGTGACAGACAGACAGACACTCAGAAAGGTCGTTGAATGTTATCAATAATGGTGCCAAATGATAAAGTTTAAAAAAACTAAAACACTGGCAGTTACAACAAAAACTAACGACAGAAGAAAACGCTGACAGTGGAAGAAAGACGTGCATCAGCTGCAGCATACTTTCTTGCTGTGACGTGATTCGCGGTCGCGGTCACGTGCATCATCACGCCGGTCGTCCAACCTTTCCACGTCTCTGTCTCTTTCACTCTTCTTACGTCGTTCACCCTCAGTTCTGTCTCGATCTTCACCATGTCTTCTCCGATCTGACTTTCCACCCGTGGAATCCTCATCCCGCGTTCGATGCTTCCTCTCCTCCCTGTCACGGTCATCCACTCCATGTTTCTTTGACGAACGGTCACGATCACGATCACCTTTTGCCAATTTGCGCTCTTCATCCTTGCAACAACAACAAATTCACTGTGACAAACAAATCAGCTACAACTGCTAGCAAGTCCTCACGTGTATAAATATTAAACTATCATCATTTCCACGCACTACATCTGCTACTAAAAAGTACACAATCAAATCTGGTTTAGTTGTTTTGTACTGCCTTTAGCCAAGCAACAGTTTGGGTCAGTGTGATTTCAGTTGTGAAATATTTTTCAGTTCAGTTTCAGTTTCGTTTTTCACTGTTTTTCCATTTCTGTTTCAGTTTCTTGTATTTTTCAGTTTCAGTTTCCATTTCCATTAAACCACAGACATTTTATTCTGACTACAGTTGTTAATAAAGTTAAACTGCGTATTCACTATCACTGAAAGCTCAGGTAACAATGTGACAATCACAGGCGAACACGAACAGATTTGCCAATTTAGAAACTGCTGACCAAAAGATATGCATGTTGTTTTATTCGTACATTGCAAACTTTTGCTTCACAGTCACTGCTAGTGCCACCATATTACGTTACATAAAACCTGCGTGATGGCGTGAACCGGAAATACAACGGAAACGAAAACGGACATAGCCAAATTTATCAGTTTCCGTTTCAAATTTTTCCGTTTCCGTTCCGTTTCCGTTTTTCGTAATTTTTTCGTTTCCATTTTCGTTTCCGTTAACGGAATCAAAATTTTTCCGTTAACGGATATTTCCGTTTCCGTTAACGTAAATCACACTGATTTGGGTTAGACCCAGACTAATCTGCCCTTGAAGCTACCAAGAATGGCAAGAATATACTTCAGTATGCTGGTTTATGAAAACATGCATACTCTGTATTTACAAAACTGTCATACGTACGTCATCTCCTGTCCGATGCTTTTCTCTCCGCTCTCTGTCCCGATCACGATGACCAGAATCTTTGGACTCCGGCTCGTCTCTAGATCTGTGTTTCCGTTCCTTAACATCACCAACGTCTCTGTGAGATTCCGTGTCACGTCGTTTGTGTGATCTGCCGTCGCCATCATCCCGCTGTAGACATCAACTATTCATATTTCCCACGCAACTTTAGCTGAAAATAACAGCCATCAGTGACAGCCGTGACTCAAGCACTTAGGGCCGACTGTATGAACGCCACTCAAATCTCCACTCAGTTGAGTCGACTCAACTTAACTGAGTCTACTCAAATCCTCGCTCAAACAAATTTCACTGTACGAAACAAACACGTTCTCAATAATTTGAATCTAGTTACTTGATTGATGAATTTGAGTGACCTATTTCGAAGACAACGATTCTATTGATCCATGATGGCATCATACGTAATTACAAACATGGCGCAGATGATAATATGGTGCTAGACGTCGAGGTGACTTCGCACATCCAACAGATAAGAAGAAAGGGCGGCGAATGTGCAGCGGCTAAAAAAGAAATTGCTGCAGATACATTTACGATGTCATTCTAGAGCTCAGCCTTTAGCTCGACCTAGTCCTTGAGTTGCCTCAAGTCGAAGTAAGTGACCTTTTGTGTTCTTAAGTTGAGTGAACTCAAATCAGCGAGTTGGGTAGACTTTTGAGTGGCGTTCACACAATCGGAGCCTTAAAAATGCCAAATGTTCAAAGCAACTGGAAGAGAGATTACAGCAGACCAACAAATATCATGAATAAACCTGTCATCTGCATAGTTATGTGGCCAATGACTCACAAAACTGTTAAAAAACCTGTAAGATTAACAAATACACAAAAATGATAGAAATACAGAGATACAGCAAGTATGTTGACACAAACAACAGGTTTTATCCACATATCTTTTGACAACAAATGATATGTACTTATCTCTCACTGACGTATCACTGACCTATCATTACTCTATCATAAGCCAATAACAGGCCTATCTAAGACTCTTACACAGACAGGAAGTAAAGAAAAGGAAACAGCTTTAAATGCAATCTGGCAAACGTCTGCAGTGTATTTCAATGGTCCAACATCACAGCAAAAGTTTTACTTATGCAATTAATATGTGAAAAATAAGACCGCGTATCATCATACAACATAACATCAAACGAATAAACATATGCATGCATAAGTTGGTAGCAAAAAGCAGCAAAGACAGTTGAGAGTAAACACTGTACCTCAGAACGATGCTTTGAAGAACGACCATGATCTTTGTCTCGATCTGTTTCACCGCGATGCCGTCGCTCACGATCTCTCCCATCACCACCATCTTCATGGCGTCTTTCATCTCTATGGTGATTCCTGGAGCCATCATCTCTATGACGAGATCGACCATCAGTATTGTCACGATGTCGCCGTTCACGATCGTCTTTGCCATCACGATGCTTTTTCTCTTCTCGGTCATCATGACGTCTTCTCTCACCATCCTCTCGATGCCTTCTTTCCCCTCTATCTTCACGATGTTTCTTCTCTCCTCCCTCCTCATCACGACTTTTCTTAGTTTTACTATCGCGCTCATCTACAGCTGTTCGCATCAGCATGTAATATTACCATACAGTAAATAACAAAAAAAATTCAACAAATTAACTGGATGCCATGCAAATGTCATTAAACAATATTAAATAATGTGACTGACTAAAATTATTACAGAAAAAAAAACAAAAAAATCGCAAATAAAATCACACATAACTTATTAAAAGTTTGCAAGTATGATAATCCCCCGATTTATACTTTTTATCACAAATAATTTCATTATGCAAAGACTGCATTCGCATATCACTGCGTGAACATCTTCAGGATAATTACACAACTAAAACACAGCTTTAATCACAATAAAAACACACACACATGCCACATCAATGAAAACATTTTAACTGCCATTTTCTGGATTTATCTAGGATACCAAAATGACCATTAAGGGATTAGAAGCAGATGTCTAATTTATAACACTAATGCCTGCTTACAAGTACCGTCATCTTATCCATTCATGGATAAGAATAAGAAGTAACTGACTAAGAAATAAATCAAATGAAAGTTTTAAACAATTAAAATTTTTATTGAGTAATTATCAGTGTCACCTTACCTTACCTGCATGGCTGCATGAGCAGGCATCCAGCGCTGAAGCCACAGCATGGACCCAATGCGCAATGGCATAGGTGACTTAGGTGGCTGAATGGCTAAGGGTTGGAATTAAAGGGCAAGGTTTATTTGCTGCTACTAAGAGTCTAGTGCATAAATGAAGTTGGAATTTAATTTGAACTTTAGCAAGTGAAGTTTCAATTTAAAAAAACGAACTTAACATCCCTATATTAAATAGTAATAAATGGTAAAATACGGTATAAATAAACAAAGAACATTGCAGATGCAACCAGTCAACTAGCACGTACACATCTGCACATACACACTGAATAGCAAACTCATAAATTTTACCCATTTTTTTGCTACTTCGTGAAGCTTTATCATCTTTTGTGTCCTAACACAACCAGACATTACACAAACATAATTGTAACAAAAATCTGCCATTATAAAAAGATGCATTCTAATGTAGTGCACTCCACTGTTTAACTGTTCAAACCAGTCCATCTGTAACGTGGAACTCTATAAGAACCACCTGAAGAATACTCGCACAAATATTCATGTCAGCGTAAATCCAGCATAACACTACAGTGAAGATATGCATAAAAATCCTAATATATATTAAAAATTATTAGAGCTGTCGAATTAACGCGTTAATTAATGCGTTAATGCGTTACAGAATTAATCGCAATTAAAAAATTAACGCCGTTAAAAAAAATAATGCACATATATAAATTCTATGAAGCAGAAGTTCCAATATGCAATTGAACTTCGGTTATTTGATGATAGAATAACATTCAATTAATTATTAACAACAAATGTCGGTTATTTGTCAGTTGTGCATTATTGTTTGATGTCAAGTTCGACAGTGGTCACATCTTGTAGATGCGTCGTGAACAGCAAGACGTGCAGTCGTTCACTGACGGCAACCTACAACATGAACTATACATGTTGAATTGACACGTTAATTAACGCATTAACGCATGATTAAAATAACTAATCGTGCGATTAACGTGATTAAAAAATTAATCGCTCGACGGCTCTAAAAATTATTATTCCCGATATGCGAAAGACTACCGTATCGGAACATTGTCCAAAGTGAACAACATAATATACTGCAAGAATGATGTATTAGCTGAATAAGCAGCAGATGTGATAATCAATTGTTAGATAGAATGTTATAATTGTCATGT
>Ga0209679_1001038_pt1 | contig 11216 bp, 9 predicted proteins | sample WorMetHEROISLAND_4_FD_187408 | JGI IMG/M metagenome (GOLD analysis project Ga0209679, IMG submission 187408) | Marine gutless worms symbiont microbial communities from Max Planck institute for Marine Microbiology, Germany - Olavius sp. 2 HERON... ...
ACTCAAGGTCAAGGTCAAGGTAAAAGGTCACGTGATACGGGCACTTCTGTGATGTCACGAAATGTTTGCTATAGAGTACCGTCTGACGTTCTGTCTCTACATGCACTCACTTTATGAAGTACCATTGCAGTTTTGTACATTTACAATACATAACATCATACGTACGTTCATAATGGTGAAGCCTGGTAATTGTCCGTGACAATTACAGTTGTCTAGTTGTTAAAATTGTAACTGTGTTTTGTAACGAGATGATGAGTGGCATGATGCATATGCCTGGAAAAATATGTCCAGTAGAACTTACACTGTTGCTGTGCACTTCAGCTTTTTTTCTTCTTACAGAGTGTACTGCACGTGTAAGTAACTTTACACTGTCGTTCTTGTAATAGGTGGCACAATACAAATAATGTCCATCACAGTTTCGCATAAATGAGTTTACCTTGGTTTGTTACAGACGAGCTTCATATTCAGTGGGAAGTTGTACTGGAGAGTGAGACTAGAAATTTGTCAGCATTTGTCGATGCTGCACTGGCGAAGCACGATGTTCCACCGATCAGTGCAGCAGAAACAGCGACTGATCTACAGGTTGGCACATGACTCATACCCACTCACACCATAGTAAACCCGGGTTAGGTGGTTGCCTCCTCGGTTATCTTTCTTCACAGGTCCCTAAGCAGACCATCCTCCCTGGAGATCCCAAAACTCTTTATATTCTCTGTGACATAGTCCTACCAGGTCTTTGTCGGGCATTCCCTGTGTTTAGTTTCCTCACTCTTCATCGTCATGTATCACTTGACCCAGTTGGCCTTTGCATTCAAGATGTTGAAATCAACTCAATCTGCCTTTCTTAGTGACCAAGCTGACTGGGTCCTAATCAACAGGTTGTCGTCTTATTATTTCAGCGGCTGCATTTGTGACGTTGCAGCATTCAAAAATATACACCGTTTAATGGCTGTGTTTCAAGTAAACCTGTTTCAGCTTGAGTTTCCTTCTCTGTTTATTCGTAACCTGTGTGTCTTCTGGTGACAGGCTAAGACTTATCATTTCCTCCTGAATACTGACCCTTCCCAAGTCTGCCTTGGTGTAGCTTACAAATACACTCGATTTTTGTTTAACCAGCCCATTTTTTCAGAGTTACTCACAGTTAGCATATTCCAAGTTAGGACAGTCCCCAAAAGTAAAGTTCTTGGAGTTGTTGTGGCAGAACTTTTACAGGCCGGACTGGATGCCCTTCCTGTCGCCCGACAAACTGCATCAAAGCACTGGAGGATCACGGATGCTTACAACACAGCCATTTAGTAATCAGTTGTAACTCTTCTTTGGAATAATTTGTCACATAGAAGAACGAATGATCTACATACAGATCTATATGACAGTTTTATGTCTCTCTGCCGGTGGAGGAAATTTACGCTTTACCTTCAGTATTTTGAGCTGTTGATTGAGAAGAAGAAGGGCATCTGGCCATAATAAATACTGCCACAACAATTCCCAAATGTATACTTTAGGCATGCCCTAACCTGGAGAAACTTTGGGAAAATGGTCTGTTTAAACAAAAACCGAATGTATGTTGTGGAGAGAATTGCACTCACGTTTGTTGACTTTCAAAGTCCAGTTAATTCATTACTGTTGAATTTATTTCTTGCCCATATTACTTATGTCAGGCTGGGCAGTCTTTTAATTTTAAATTCCACTGCTATACCAGTCAGTGTCTATATGGAGATGTATTCCCTTTTCTTCCTAGCTGATGTTGATAGACTTTTAATGCTGTGCGAGGGCATAGTGTGACAGCAGCTGTTGTTGTCCGCAGTTGACAAATGTTGAGTTGTTGAACTGCTCTGCCGTTCTCCAGTGTCCTGACAGCCAAGTGTGACTGCTGGTATAATGGTGGTGGTAAGAAACCTGCACTCCGACTGCGGGTGGCTTGGTGGTGTAATGGTTAGGGTGTTGGACTTGCGATCAAGCGGTCGTGGGTTTGATTCCTGGTCGGGCCGCTATCAAGTAACAACTCTAGGCAAGTTGTTTACACCCATGTGCCTCTGTCACCAAGCAGTATAATTTGGTAGCAGCCAAGGGGCGGTGACGTTCAACGGCTTGGAAGGTAACCGTAGGTCTGGCGTTGCACCGGCCATGCATCACAGACGTTGTGTTTTATCCACCTACGGGCTCAATGGCCTAGGTAAGGGAGATGAGCAGCAGCCTATGCTACCGAGGGGCACGGCACCATTTACCGTTTTTTTACTCTGACTGCATTGAAGTGCTGACTGTGACAAAATGAATGCTAGTGCATTTGTCAGACATGTACAGCATTTTAATGGCTATTTTTAGACAAACTTGTTTTACTGATTCATTTATTTTCTGCATTTGTTTAGAAGGTGCCTGTTTCATAAAACTTTCTTATATATTCCTAGACACCATCTTCCGTGGACATTCTGTTTGTCTAGTGCTGTCTACCTTGATTGTCATACAATGCATGACCCAGTCAACATCAGGATGTTCTGCATATTCAAACCATCTTATGTATAAAGCTGTATTTTGATTCTGTAGAGTGTGTCACTGACCAGACCTGCCAGTGATAGTCAACAAGCTGAATCCGGCGGTCATCTGAGATTTGCACGGAAGGCTCCTGGAGCCGAGAGAGAAGATGGAGTTGTATGTACTGCTGTAGTGTTTCTTGTTGTTGGCTTTGCTTATTTGTTGCATTAATGTACTTTACAGTCATGTCGTCATGTGCATGATGTGTGCAACTAGTCTGTGCTTGTCTACCTTTCTAGCAATACCGTGTTACAAATATCCAAGTTATACATGAAAAGTTTTGGCCTTTCCCGGCTCTCCTTTGGCGCTTAGTGACTATTGTTTTTGGGCGTCCTATAAATATTCTGCTGCTGCTGCTGCTGCTGCTGCTGCTGCTTTACTGTAGGGGACTCTGTGCCTGCTTTTCAGATCAAGCTCAGTGCTCATGACCTAAACTGTGTTGGTGTGCCGTTAAACCCTACTTACCCACCAGGATGTACACTTAGGGACAGATGGAGTAGAAAAGTCAAAGGTGCAACCATCCTACCCAGGTTTAGTTGGAATTGGCCATTAAAATGGTGTTTCTGATTTATTAGCAGTAAGATGTGTGTATATGTGCATAACAGATGTTATCCAAGCGGGTAACACATCTCTCTGGTGATGTCACCGAGGCTGATGGTTTACTTGTGCCGAGGCGGCGAGCATTTTCTTTGTCATTTGGAATGAGAAACAGTGCTTCGTGCTCCGTTGTTGCGCATGAAAGTCCAGTTGTCCTGAAATCTTCGTCAGTGTCTTCTGTGGTGTCAAAACACACCAAAGATTCTGTTCATTGTGATGATACTTGGGAACCTGTTGCAGGTAAACTGATGATGATAGTTTATAAAAGTAGTTAATAAGAAACTGAATTGCTTATAATCATGATTAATAAAAGATGCCATTGCTGTTGCTGAAACAATAACAATAACTGCAACCATATTGTATGTGAGGACTGAGTCGTGATGGCCATGCATCAGATTAACTGATGAGGACCAAAGCGAACTATCTGTGACTATTTGATAATAACAGAATCCGTAATTTATCTTATAGTCCATACTGGACGTGTGCATTTCGAAAACCCATTTCCAGCAACTAGTGCACGAAACTGAGTTGCTATTAACTCTTTTCTTACACATGCTACAAGGGCAGAACTAGAAGCATTCTGTGAAAACATTGCATATTAAGCCTATATCACAATTGTGATTCGACTACGATAGACGATACCACGACACATTCGACTACGATGGAAGTGATCGAAATTCCGATTTGCATTTGATTCAACTGCGATACGACAGTTGTAATCACGGTATTATGCAGGTTCATCAGTTACATGCGGTGCGGTGGAGAATTAATGTGTATAGAATGTGTATAGAACATAGTCCTGGTTCCAGCAGTTAGATTATGTTCACGTGCTGCTGATGGTGGTTTCACAGCTGACGATGTTCGTCAGATGCTTGGAGAAGATTCGGCAGTGTTTCATCAGAATGCTGCTGTGACTGTGGCACCTCAGAGTAACAGTGACGTCGCAAACAGTGGATTTATTACGGATAATCCGACTCGGTCGATGTTGGACCATCACTGGCGACATCAGCAGTTGTTGCAGCTGCGCAGTGAAATGCCTGCCGCTGATTCACGAATTGCTCATCTCCGCATCTTGATGGACCTTGCACGGAGCGTATGTTGACGAACTGATTTTGCTTGACTCAGTGGCAGATTTGGCTTGTGCTTCAGCAGTTCCCAAAGTGAATTTTTGGAGAACCAGCCTAACGTGGAATGACTTAAGAAAAATTGGCTGCTTAAACCTAAAAACCGAATGTAGTAGTAGTAGTAGCAGCAGCAATAGTAGCAGCAGAAGTCACAGGCAGTTGTTGCTGTAAAATGACATATGAGATAACTGTAATTAATTTTTGTACTTTGGATACTCATTATTTCTTGCATTATCTGTATCATGTCAGTGTCCCACGTGAGTGCGTGTGCTGTAACTGTTTTGTATTGTGAAAACTTCAGAACAACGTTTTTGTGTGTAAAGTATGTAAATATGTGAGATGCTGTTGTGTGAAGGCGTGTGAGAAATGGCGCGTTGATGCAGAATGTTGCACTACAATGATGAACAGACTCGGTGAAGAGCGGCAGCAAGCTCAGCAGCAGGCAGATGAAGTAGGTTAGACACTGATGTGGGAGCAAGTGTTTCACCAGTACTTTGATACTTTGTTTGATATGTGCAGTGGCCCCTTTGTTTCTTATTGCTCTCGCCGACCTAGACGACATCGTGCGAATGGGGCGTTTGTCTGCTGTGTACGTATGTGTGTGTGTGTCTGTGTATATCAGCACTAAAACAAACCACTGCATGTGTCATCACCAAACTTGGCCTGTGGACAGTACATGATAAGTCTTGGTCACCCATTTTATTTGAGGTCAGACAGTCAAATGGTCGTCGGCGTGAGTTTGCACTCTTCTGAGTGCCAGTCCTCTAGTTTAGTTAACTACATTTATAAATTATTGTCAATTAAAGCCATTCATGTAGCACTGTGTATTGTGGGTGAATCAGTCGAAATCACTGCTTCTGTAATATGGTTATGACGTTATTGTTATAAAAACATGTAGTTATATTAGCGTAAACAGTTTGATTGCTTTCATTAGAGCACAGTTTGCTTGTTTTAGGGGATGAATAGTAAAAAAATGTTGTGTGTGATTGATGTGCGCTGTAGTTGATGAGAGAATTCAGTTCAGTAAGGCAGGAGGTAGAAATGATGCTCGGAGTGCCTTATCTTCGGCCACTGCAGCGTTACAGCAATCTTCAGCAGTCGTCGTTTGAGCATCTGCAGCATATTGGCAGGCAACTGCAGTCTGATCTGGATTACTTGAATCAGGTTACTATTGAACGTCGTAACCAAATATTAAACAGCGTTTGAGTTGTTTTCCATTTGTACTAAGATGTTAACATTACTCTGTTGTGCAGTCATTGTGGCATATATATATATCAGTTTATTGAGGTGGGAAAGTGGAAAATAATTCATACGATTACAACTCTGTCCCAAAAAAGGTTAAAAGTTAGAGGTAGGAAAACAACTACTGCCCACCAGCGGTGTAATTATTACGAGTGGGGCCCCCAATTTTCCGTAGTAAAAATGACATTTTACACAGCAGGATGTTTTCATTTTCTGCAGCATTTTATGATGCAGCTAGATATGGACTGAACTTTTTTCTGTCACTGTCATAAGATGTAACACGCTGTGTCAATGCCATGTCCATGCTGGTGACGTAGAAAATGGGTTAGTAACAGGCATATTGCTTCTTTCACATAATATGCATCTAATGAGAAGTTGAAAGTGGTTTTTAATATTTTTTTATAGATTGGCATTAATTTACTAATAGTTCAAGCAAATGTTTTTACTGCAATAAGTGGCATATCCAGGAACTCACATTCACCGTCAAATTTCTTGCATTTACAAATATAACAGTTCAGTTTCAATATTTGCCCAACTAATGCCGCCGTATGTGTGTATAGGTTTCTTATAAGTACACAGACAGCAGTTTGCTTGAGTGCCATGTCTTATGTTAGTTCAGTTATCTTTGATATAACCTCTCAGGCTGGCACAGTGGCACTTCTGCAGTCCATTTCAAACCTATGAATATACTTTTATTAAAACTAACCGTGATTTATGGCATTTTTGCGATCATAGTATTGCACTGAGATCTGCTCAGACTGTCACTGTTATAAACATTGTGACAACAACATTCTGTTTGCATCTTTTACTGGCAGTCAAATTCTATGTGAAAAATTTGACTGTTTTATTCGGGGTGTTGTAACACCAAAAACATTCTCAAATTACGGCTTTGCACGTGTCAGTGATTTAACACATTTTCTGTTGAACGTTATTATGTCTGTTGTTCAGATATTGTCAAGTGACCTGTCACTGCACTGCGCTGCGTGCAAGCAACCGGTGACGTCGGTGGTGGACACTCCGTGTCAGCACTGTGTCCTGTGTCCTGCATGTGCCAGCATGTCTCTTGCCTGTCCTGTATGTGATCCATCGGTTCACAGAACCACTCACCGCCAGGCCGTCTGATTGTGTTGCAGATAACTAGTGCAGAGTTTTTCAACCTTTTTTGTTTGGCAGACCCCACAAATGTTGTATGCGAGTCATTCGTGGACCACAGGAAGATGAAGAGAAGACCGTTTGTATCTTTTCGGTTTCATGTCTGACAGTACAGGAAATCGCATGCCATGTGACAGTTTGATCAAAATGACCAGCGATGAGATGTAGACCTTTTATTATTATATTGTGCTTTAACATTATTATTAGAATGCATGTCAATGCCCAGCTTGATGGCCACCCGTTGCTGCCACCTAGCGAATGCTACTGAATTGTTAACACCAGTCCTCTGAACTATGGCTGGTGGGTGGGTCAGAACTCTGGTCCTATTTTTTGTAAATTGTGGACCAAAGTACACCAAATTAAGTTTGCTTGTGTGGGAGTGTCTGTAGTTTGCAACGCCGTTTTCCGATTGACGATGTCTTATTGCATTCAGGAGATATTCGCGATCAGTTCGCGAAGTTGTCCAAAATTGTGCCAAAATTTCACGTTGTTGGGCCGCCAAATTTTGGGGGGAGGGGCCACCCAAATTTCTGACCGAATTTCATAAATCTGGGTCGCCGTCGAACATGTGGGAAAGTTTGGTGACGATCAGCCAAGCGACCTCGGAGATTCGGTGCTGAAAAAAGATCTAAACATCAGCTGCAAAACGTAATGGCCGGCAGCCAGCTGTGGCTGGCGGGCGGCCATAATGAGTTTTCTCCACTTGCTGTGAACCCCAAGGGTCTGCAGACCACAGGTTGAAAACCACTGACCTAATGGATGCACTCGTAGCACCTTGTGCATGGTCACGAGGTTCATGTATTGTTTATGTCAATTAATGTTGCGTAACTCTGATGATGTTTAACAGTTATATCACTGCCAGTATATGCATTTAGTCTTATTTTGCTGCTTATATACTTATTATCAAAACGTGCATAAAGGTTGATAAAGGAGAAAATATTTGAACAAGAAAACATGTCGTCACCGCATGCCGACATGATATACGGATGTCTGTTGAGTTGCTGAGCCTCTCATGTTCAGGTGCCAACAGTTAATTTTGGCCAAACAATGGTATGGGCTTAGTTTGCAGTCTGCGCTTGATTAGCCGCCTGTAAATAAACATGACACCAATTTTGTGTGGTTTTTGACGTCTGCTGACCTTGACCTTTCACCATATCTGAAAATTGTCACTCAACTTACTCGTGTGCTGGAGAACGTTTATATCAATTTTGATATTTATAATTGTTTTTTTGAGTTACGAGCCTGTACTCACAGATGGACAGTCAAGACACGTATTGCAGTCTGTAGGACGGCCACATAATACTTATTACTAGTGGCTGCAGCTTCAGACATTGGAATAGTTGACTTCTGCTACTTTGGTAGCTACATATCGTACAATGGTAGCCATGAAAAGGACGTTAAGAGTTTGTATCAAGAAAGCAACAGCAGTATTTGGAAAATGAAAAACATTATGGAAGAACAAGTGTATTAGCCTAAAGGTGAAGTTGAGGTTGTACGAAGCGATAATCTTATCAAGCCTTCTGTACAGTGGAGATGTATGGCCTTTAACAGCAACACTAACGAATAGACTGAACGCCGCTCATCACAGATGGCAAAGGAGCATCTTGGGCATTTCCTGGAATGACAGAGTAACAAATGAAGAGGTCAGAGTCAGAACTGGACAACGCAGTATGGACGACATACTCAGTGAAAGAAGACTCTGCTGGCTTGGACATGTGATGCGAATTGATCACCAGCGCATACCTAGACAGGCGTTGCACTGGGAGGTTCCAGTTATTAAGAGAGGTCCAGGTCATCCGCGAACCAACTAGAGGAGCACAGGCAACAAGGACTTGTTAAGGATGGGAATCGCCTGGGAGGAAACAGAGGTGGCAGCTCTAAACAGATCAGAATGGCATCGTAGTGTGGCCCAATGCATCCACTTGGATGCGGGTTGAGTCAAGGTCAAGGTCAAGGTCAAGTGGGTGTACAGTGACTCAATTATAAAAGCACAGAGACTGTGCAACAGGTTTAGATGTGACATGGAACAGTCACAGAACTTGATTGACTACCTATTAAGTGGACTTAATAATAACAAAATGAAATGATTACATTGTCTACCAAACCTAAATTTAGTAAATTTTCAGTACCTAAATGTTTGACATCTCTAGCTACCGTATGTTAAACGAAAATATGGTTACTGCTTGTGTGATTAGCAGACATCGAAACTGTGGTCATTTGAAATTTGGCAAACTATTTTTTTGGTAGTTCAAAGATTGTCGGAATAATATCGCAACAGTTGAGGTGAAATCTGTGTCTGACATACATTGGGTTGTTTTAGCAAGATTCGTTGTGTCGTGGTTGCGAGCAGCACTGACATTTTTTGTGGCTCGTGTAAACCAGTCAGGAGAAATTCATGAAGATGAATGTACATGAACAGCACAGTTGGATGCCTGAACATTCCCATACGTTTGAAAGTGAAATATGAAATGGTCAGTTAAGAAGTAGTGGTTATACGATATGTGTATTGTATTTGCAGCCACATGTTGTTTTTCTATTTATCTTAGTATATTGTGGGTATGATTTGATCTCCAGTATTGTCTTCTACATTTTGTATTGTGTGCAAATGCATGCACATTACAGTGTAAATAGTGAACAGTGCGGAGTGTAAGCACTGTTCACTATTTACACTGTAATGTGCGTGCATTTGCTAGTGATTGTATTGTGTGATAGCTCTGTTGTGGAAGATTGATGAGATTACCTTATCATAGACCTTAGTTCTTCCTGTGACTAGCACATCGGGCAGGTGAAAGTCTGTCATTGCATACAGTAGATATCACGGATAGATCACAGACGGACACACGCATGGAAGGACGACATAAAAACGTTATGCCTTGGGCTCCGACTGCGTAACGATGGCGGAGGCAAAACTGTGCCCATTTATGGACCACAGTGTAATGGTCTTTTCATAATTGTGGTGGAAGGCTTTCAAGCATTTAGGGTATACTTCTGTCATGGACTTGTGCAATCCATCAGGATGGCCGGTACTATTAATTCACATAGTCCAATCTTGACTGACAATCATAGACTCTTCTGTCACCAAGTGCAGTCTAGTCTCTGGAAAGTAGAATTTGCTTTACCAGCGCATTTCAATTTCTTTGTTGCAGCTGCTGGTGTTGATGAGATCTGTTGCATAAAATGGCCCAAGTGGCATTCATAATGTAGGTATCTCTTGTCTATGTTTGTTTACCTGTCAACGTGAACATTTTTCTGGAGTCACTCCAACAGGGTGTCCCAAACGTTTACTTTTGGAAATAGTTGGAGCAGGAACTTTTTATAGGCCCAGACGCCCTTCGTGTTGCTGTTGCTGAGTTTGTTCAACCAACAGCATCTAAGGATTGAAGGGTATTCATAATCCATGTATAGCAGTGGTATTGTACATAATCGCTTCTGTTGTGCAGTTATTGGGAACTGTTTAGCATGAATCAGATAACTGTTTCTGGCTAATGGGCTGTGTCAATATGATGCTATTGAGCAGTTTTTTTTGCGGGAAATAGCAGAGTGAACTGGATGTTATAGCAGTGATAAAGTTTTGTGACATGCTGCAAGACGCTGAAGATCATGAGCCTTTGTGTCATCGTGTTTTAGTCTGGCTAAGCTTGGCTGAAATTTATGTTGCATCTCTTGTTATAGGTTTGTTGTGTTTAAAACAGTCTAATGAGAGATTTGCTGGTAAGTTAGACGCTGTGAAATTACAAGCACGTCGGATGGATGTTGAATTCTAGCAGTTTTGATCTGCTGAATGGTCAGATTTACTCATTATTTCACTTTTAAGCACATTTCTTCGTTAATTGCAGCCTGCACAGTTCACTAGTTAAAGTGATCATTTGTTCTGTTGTTCGTTTTTGGTTGGTGTGAGGATTCAGTTGGCAGTGTAGTGTTATGAATTTGTCTAGTAATGAGATTATTCAGATGTACTCAGTATATGCAATAAAGTATTCATGTGACTCAACTGCACTGGTGGATCCAGGTATGGGCGGACCGAGCGGCCGCCCCCCACTGTCCAAAAGTAGGGGCTGGTTGTGGCTGCATGAAGGAGTCTGTCTCTGACACGGGGGCCAGCTGTCCTGGAAACTAGACACATATTACAAACTTTTTAGCTTTTAAATACATTTGCCAAGTGTTATTGATTACGAATGTGCATATTTTAGTTTAAATCGTTCCATTTAAATCCTCAACTTTTCGCCCGTTTTGTTCTGCTCAGACTGTCACTGATATAAACATTGTGATACAACATTCTGTTTGCATCTTTTACTGGCTGTCAAATGCTATGTGAAAAATTGACCCTGACCCCCACCAGAGCCTCTGCCCCTGAAACCTGCTGGGGGGACTCCCGTTATACGCTCGCCATGGTCCGCCCCATTTGGCAAATCTTGGATCTGCCCCTGCTCCATTGTTTGACGGTAAATTAAGTGCTCTGCAGTTTGGCATTTTCTGATCCATCATATTCCTTACAAAAATAGCAGCAAGATAATATACTAAATGCTATAGACCCATATTTTGACACAAGTTCTTTACTATAGGTGTAGGTTT
>Ga0209679_1001039_pt1 | contig 11211 bp, 11 predicted proteins | sample WorMetHEROISLAND_4_FD_187408 | JGI IMG/M metagenome (GOLD analysis project Ga0209679, IMG submission 187408) | Marine gutless worms symbiont microbial communities from Max Planck institute for Marine Microbiology, Germany - Olavius sp. 2 HERON... ...
TTCAAGGTCACACCATCGCGGCGGAGGCGCACAGCACTCGACGCTACCGTCGAGTGCCACAGCACTCGACGCTACCGTCGAGTGCAACTTTTTCTAGTTCATAAATGCTGTGTGTGTTTGGTAGTCTGCATGTGGTTTTATGTGTCTGTGTGTTTCAGTAGTTGGTTGCTGTATTGTGTTTGGTTTGCAGGTTGATGCTCTCTGTGCTTCTCTGCAGGACAGCAATGTATTAGTCCAGCGCAGCACGCTGGATCTACTGCTGCACGTGTTTCCAATACACTGCTCTCATCTGACACACTTGGACACTGTCACAGTTCTCACAGCAGCCATCGGTGTTGTCCTGCGACGTGACATGTCGCTCAATCGTCGTCTGTATGCGTGGCTGATCGGCACCGATGCTAATGGAGTGCCCATCAGCATTGTGGCCAGTGTTGTGTCGTCAACGGCAGAGACTGGTAGCCTGGAGCGACAAGATAGTGAACCAAATATGGAGTACTTTAACAAGCACTCAAAGATGATTCTAGTCCAGGCTGTTAAGAGAAGTCTAAGCAGTGATGTGGATGAAGGCCACCAGTCAGCTCTTAAACTTCGGCCGTTCAAAATACTGATGAGCCTGTTGGACAAGCCCGAGATTGGGTCGGCCATTTTGGAGGATATTTTTCTCGATGTTCTGCGCTGCATATATTGTGAATGTGTAACAAAGACCGGTGACCAGTGTGTGCGGCCTAAGGCCGGTCAGTCGTCTGGTCAGAAATCTGATGATTCCGTTACTGCCATTAGTGAGGTAGTTAAGACTGCAAATCTGCTGCTTGGCAGCTTGGAGCCGAGCTTCATCTGGCAGTTTATTGCCGATACTCTTGAGTCAACCTGTGCACGTGTAAACATCAAGCAACAGCCGCCAGTGTCTGATGTTGTATCTCTGTTAGAATTGTGTACAATAGTTGACTTCATGCTCGACAAACTCTCAGTGGTTTGTGCCAGTCTCTTATTATTTAAGACATTTCACCATGTGTTAATCAGCACTTAGTTATTTTTGTTTTTGCATTAGTTTTTCTGCACCAAAGTAACATCATTTTATGACGTTTTGTTTGACAAAATCTCCTCAGTGCGGCTGAGGCTGTGCAATGTCAAATTGAGCTAATCAGCGTGTCAGTGGCTGGCTGGATGACTGGCTCATTATAAGTAATGTTTTTTTGTCAAACATTGTCTTAGTAAGTACAGTAGATCTGAAGTTGAAACTTTGCACGTAGGTAGAGTAGGTAGGAGGTTAATGCCCAATTTGCCCATGCTATTTTCTACTTGGATTGTTTCAAGGCAGTCAGTAAGAATCGATAAATTTGTTCAACGTAAAGTCATAATTGACTATGTAATTAATATCCTTTGTACTTTGTTTGTCAAAGGCATGTGGCACATCTGGTTTTTGGAATTATATACAAGTGTCGCATGGTTACTTTGGGATTAGGAATAAATGATAATGGAATTTGCTGCCAAAGCTGCACTGAGGACCCTGTTGACAAAGGAACCTTGACTGTTGATTGTGGAGACACTATTCAGATACACCTGGCTTTCTGGGCTAACTGAGTACTTTTTTCGATCACAGATGCACGTGTATAGTTAAAATAACAGTAATAATAATAACAGTACTAACAATAATAATAATCTTTGTAATCATAATGATATTTGTGACTGGAATGAATCTGTGCTGTGTAAGCTGTGTACAAGTGCATTGATGTTTCTGACAGGAGGCTTACAAGGAAACACAGTCATTACACTTGCCTCGTCTTCTGTTGTCGTTCTGTGACTCGCTGACAAATCACATAAAGCAGCTGTCGGACGCTGAGCTGCTGGCTTGTCTCCAGCTTGTAGCAAAGATCTTCTCTCACATTCAGTCACCGGTAACTCGTGTGGCATCATCTAGCATATCGGACGTAGCCAGGTCACACGATGGCAAGGTTGGTGATCAGCTGGAGACTGCTGAAAAGCCGATTACAAACGTGTCGAATGTGAAAGTTGTTGAAAGCGTTGCTGATGACAGGTACTTGTACAGTTTAGCCGTCATCGTCATACAAATTTGTATAGTGGTCTAAATAACAAATTGTTGCTGGGTCGAGATCAGTGTGTATGTCATATGAGTATGTCTGGGTATGATGGCAGAACAGGATCTCTTGATGTGCTGGCTGAAGACCAAGAGTGATGGTGTGTATGTGATGTCAGCTGGTAGTTTGTTGGTGCCGGAAAATGGAAATGCCTGTCTGTGGGTTGTTGTTGTAGCATCTTCTAAATGTTAATGTAAAATTAATTCTTCAGCACATCATTGCAAAACCTCTAGTGCTACATGTCCACTAGCTCTCTGAAGAAACAAATGTCGCTGACAGACACATAGAGGCTGTCCTGGTCTTTTGGTCTAGACTGAGTTAAGTGCATACTGGCTTAGATGATTGACAGGTCCATGAGGATGCCACATCTCACAGAAACAATACAACACAAAAGTGATGGTACTGTGGGAGAGATCACAGAACTATTAGTGCATAGTTCCACACCTGTCAACTAGCTACTAAAAACAGTGGCGTAGCTAGGCTCTGAAGTCAGGGTGGGCACAGGGACCCCCAGCGTGGTCCAGGGGCAGAGCCCCGGTAGGGGTCTGGGGGCAAAGCCCTAGAAGCTAGATATATGCAGACATTTTGCCATGAATCCCGTGACCCAACACAGCCGGGGCACGGTGGGCACATGCCCAACCATGGCTACGCTACTGACTAAAAATTCTAATGACCATATGTACTAAGCCATTAAGACAATACCAGCTGATGACTGACAGCAGCACAAGAACAATTGCAGAAACTATGATGCAGAACACTGCCACATAATGGGGCATTACCATTCAACATTGATGTGACCACCTGTTGCTTCATTGGTTCATCATACTTGAGCATGTCAAGCAAGTATAAACCTGATTATACATAAGAATTGCACATTATATATAATTTAATGTCATTGGCTTACGCTGTTTGTCAAAGGCATATCAAGTAATTAATATTCTTTGTACATGCAGACTCAGACTGTACCAGTGGTAAACATTTAACAGTGTGGATTGTATGTAGTGTATCAGGGTCAAAGCTGACAAATGGTCCTGTTGCTGATAGTGGTGATGATCAGCTCCATAATGGCAATCGTCAGGCAGATGTGACTACTGCAGGTGGTGATGGCAGAGACAAGATGAATGGTGATGTAACTGTTGTTGAATGTGATTCTTTTTGCGACTTCGTTTGCTTTGAGGGGACAGTAACAGAGCATGCTGTAACTTCTGCTGGTATTCCAAGGAACAGATTGAAAGGTGATGACGCTGGAAGTGGCACGTTACTGCGATCATGCACTGAGAAATACAAGCTGTTGTTTGAAGCACTTGTTGCCGCCCACATTCTGCGGCACAATGAGTCTTTGAGTGCTTCTTTTATGGATTGGTTTGTTACGTCAAGTCATGACAAGTCAGAGCGTGACAGCAGCAATCTGAATCAGTCACGAGTGAGATCAGTGGACAGATCTGAGCTGCCTGGTCTGACAAAGAATGTAGTTGACGCATTTTCACTTGCCTGTCAGCTGCTGGTTGATTTCTCTGCTCTACCGATATACAGCGAGTCTACTATATCATCACCAGCTGTTAACAGTTCTGGTAAGAAGCTTTGCACTTAGTATAGTTTAGGTTTTAAACTACCACTATGTAGTCTGTCCAATGCCTCCTCTGTGCGTGGGTGAATGTACACAAAGTTGTTTCTACCGATAATTTATAAGTCATAAATAATAACAACACGAATATTTATATCTCCGTTCGGTGTTGTATGTCGATAGGTATTATAAATTTCTGGCAATTAAAATAGGAAGACCTAATTTGGAATTGTATTTTAACAGTGTTATCATAAACTTCGGTTGATTATAATTCTGAACAATTTCTGAACGTATTTTCAAAATGTAACACAACACCCGCTTGTCATTGGTTTGCTGTAGATGTGATGTTCCTATATGAAGCTAACCAAAACCAGGGAAAATGTTATGAACTAAGTAAATGTACGTGTGTAGCACGAAAATGTTGGAGTCGCCAAATACTGATGATACATTTATTGTTCTCATTGTAAAGTGGAAATTTTCCACCCTTAAAGATTTTCTAATATTTTTGTTGTTGTTGTTGTTGTTGTTATTACAAGTGCACTGATTTTTGTGACACTTAACGTAAAATGTTGCGGAGCACTTTAACAAAATTAAAACTAAGCTGTGCCACGCTGACAGTATATGATGAGTTGAAGACAGCTGTCTTCAAGTCCCGACTGAACGACTGCAATGTGCTTTTCTCTCAGACATGTGAAAGCAGAGCATTCCAGGCACTTGCAGCCGCCACCGGAAAGGCTTGGTTGCTGATTGTTGAACGACATGTTAACAGCACAATCAGTGTCGACATTGCAGCAGACCGGAGATGACGACATACGTCGATGTCGATCTGTAGAGTTTCAGCAAGGTATAGTGGCGCAATGCCGCAGAACACACAGCCAGAACTGGGTTCTCTGGAACTTACTGTGTAGTTCAGGGAGGAGTGGAGTTAAGTGCTCTGAACTCATTCAACGTTCAAGACTGACTGTAACCTTTGCAGCAGTGTTAACGGAAGGCCAGCCATCACTCAGTTGGCAGTTGTAATCACTTTGGCAGTTGTAATCACAGTCAATCAATTGTCACACATGCTCGTATACTACCTTCGATTGATCTGCCCAAATAATACTTTCTTCTGAATGTTAAGAGGAGGTGAAGTTCAGTCCACAATTGAGGTTACAGTCATGTGCACGGATGGATAGAAACACGGACGCAAGATTGGCAAGACATAAATAAAGCTCAGCTGTTGCTGTTTGCTGAGCCAAGAGTTGCAAACTGTTTATGTGAATGTGGCCATTTAATGTGTGAATATTATTGTTTTGTTTTGTTTGAGTTCTAAAAATTTGTTAGCATTATATCGTTTTTTAATATTGTATTAATGCATTGAAGATATGTTTACAGTTAATCTTCTCAGGATGTTAGATTTATGCTGTTTTATGTAATACATGGAGTTTGGTTTGATGTAGTTATAGCTGTATACTGTATATATTTACATCAAATTATTTCTTTATTTTCTATGAGTATGTTCTTTCTGCGAGTAAGTAGCAAGCTGACTGTGGTTGCAGGTGGTGGCCGAGGTTTTGAAGGTTGGCTGTGTCAGTTACTGACGTGTGCTTGCTGTGTCAGTCATTTTGATGTTGAAGCAGCTGCCATCTCAGCAATGTTTGATCTCGTCGTGTTGGCGCAGTCTGCGCTTGTACTTCGACATGGTGAACAAAAGCGGACTAACAGTGGAACAACCCCGGTGTTAATTTGGCCACTGTTGTCATTATCAGACCTCAACACTCTTAACTCCTGTACTAATTTCTACCAGGTACAGTGTATTATTGTTCTATCATTTACTGTCCAATAACAGTTCTCATACTGTAGAATGTTGGACGCTAAATTTTCCTTCAGTGCGTTGACGCTGTCGGTTTGGCAACAGAAAGGGCATCCAGTCTTTAAAAACCCTGCAGCTGCGGTTCACAAAAGTTCTCTCTCTGGAATTCAGCCTAATCTAGAATTGCTCTGGAAATGTAGGAAATGAAAGTAAGTATTTGGTATTCGCTGGTGGCATAAGAAAACGCACATACAGATACGCAACACAGCCAGCATTGAATCTGTTGAGCTTCTCGTGCTGCAGAGGCAACTCCGCTGGTTGGGCCATGTCATACATATACCCTCCAGCCAACTTCCTTGTCGCTTACTGTATGGTGAGCTGCTTCATGGACAGGCCAGTCAGTCGACCAAAGCTACGCTACTCTGATCACGTCAAGTCGATGCTCAGGAGATGTAACATCCCTGAACCTGATCTTGACCATTTAGCAGCTGACAGGGTTCTTTGGCATTCAACATGTGCTGAACAACTTCACAGCAGCATCTGAGCAAGCAGCCAGCAAATGTCGAGCTTGCAGACACGCCGCTGCCCAAGTAACTCCAGTTGGACCTGCCTGTCATCAGTGTGGCAGAATCTGTGCTTCAGACTTTGGTCTTTGCAGCCATCTTAGTAGTCAACAAAAACCACAGAACTGACACCCCGGCAGTACGGCAACACAGTCACAATCAACTGACTACAAGCAGCAAGCAGTAGTAGAGACTAGATGTGGAGTTAGGTGTATTTTGAGAATTTGTGTTGCATATTGTGTTCCTGTACTTAAATAATGCTCATGAAAATAGACTATATTACTCAGCTTGCCATCATCACACAGTGAGCAGAGTAATGTGATCAGCCGTGATTCAGTGCTGATCTGTTAGCAAGCAACAAAACTCAAGAAAACAGTGAAAGGAGTGTTTGCTGTTGATATGTGATGGAATGTTTAGTTGGTCGTCACAACACTTTGGCATTATTTGAATGAAGAGTACCCAGAGTGCCATTCTCGTGCTGTAAGCTTACTTTACCAGCTGCATCAGCTGTCTCCTGACCCGTGGACTTGTGAAGACGTTATCTGCTCCGCTCTACTGTCACCTGATAAGGTATCGAGTTCGTTTTCTATAATTGATGTGTTCTTTACTGCACTTCTGTTGTTCTTGGCTGCCGTCAATCATTACTGTGCACTTCTGCAATTGCAGTTTCATTCAGATATGTGTATTTAAGCTTTGTAGTAACGTTTCACATTGTTGTTTGTGAGACTTTGCTGTCATGTTAGTTTGTTGTCTGTCTCTTTGCTAGCTCTTTTTCTAAATCTTTTAGATTTAGAAGATGTTTGTATAATACAGACTTAGAGAAATTTCTGACATTACAGTACAATTAATAACCAGGCTACTGTTCTGTAACTAATTCTGTTTACTTTTAGTGTGTTTTTATTCACTGCACTCCACATTTTATTGTTTATTATAGTATATGTTTAAATGTTTTAGGACAACTATCAGTGCTCTATTTGCCTTGTTGTCCTGCTCACATTGTATTTGCTTCATTACTGTTGTTTTCCATTGTCTTTTTGAGCAAATAAATGATGATGATGATGATGATGATGATGATGACGACGATGACATTATTATCTCCGCCAAGTGAACGAAGTGAATGGCGGAGATAATGCGTTCGTTCGATGTGTGTGTGTTTGTCGGTTTGTGTGTGTGTGCGCAGCGGTCTTCAAATTTGACACACGTTTTCCCAGCGACAGTCCGGACGTGATCCCCAAAAATTTTCCCAAAAGGGGGCGTGGCCACGGTCACGTGACCCCCTAAATTTTTGGGCGTTAAATGCTAATAGCTCCAAAACGGTTAAAGCTACGGAGTTCAAATTTGACACACATGTTCCCAGGTGCAGTCCAGACATGACCCCCAAAAATTTTCCCAAAAGGGGGCGTGGCCACGGTCACGTGACCCGCTAAATTTTTGGCCGTAAAATGCTAATAGCTCCACAACGGTTAAAGCTACGGACTTCAAATTTGACACACGTGTTCCCAGGGACAGTCCGGACATGACACCCGCAAATTTCCCCAAAACGTGGCGTCTTTAAAAATTTACTTGGCGGAGATATGCACTCTCACGAGCGCCTTCTAGTATTAGCTATTGCAATAACTGTCGTGTGCAGACCGTCAAGTTGCAGGCACATTCATGTTTCACTGTACTGTGGCACATGCTTCGTGACAAAATGACATCTCCCATTCTGTCAACACGCGGTTCTCAGTTTGGCTTATTTGACAGGTTCTTACATTGATGTATTTCCATTTGTTATATTTGTGGATTATTGTAGTAGTTGTTTCTCATTACTGTTATTGCATTTTTAATATTTTATTGAAAATGTTAGCAGTCTAGGTGAAGCAAGGTAATGTTGCTGATGGCATACTCGTGTAGTGAGTTAGTCATTAGAGTTTGTTTTGGTATTAAGATGATGTGCAGTCATGGACAGTTGTATGTTATCAGTGTGCTGCTGTGTTATCAGATCACTGATGGTAATGCTGGACAGTCTACAGAGTGGTACAGGCCGTGATGCCTATCTGTGTACAACACTTGCTGAAGGCTGGTTGCTGCAGGCTGTTGACCGTGGTGATCTGATACGCATCCTTGAACCACTGCTTATCATGCTGATGCATCCAGACAGTGCAAGGTCTCGGTCTCTGCTGTTGCATTACCATGAGATCTTTTGTCATACACTTTATAGCTGTTGATCAATAGTCATACTGATAACTGATACTGATAGCAGCCATAATGATAATTGATTAACTGCCAGGAAGGCCACGTGACATTTCAGTCATCGTGTTAATATTTAAACAGGAAATGTCAAAATAATTGCACTTGAATGTTGTGTAATGTGACTTGATACTTCTTGTTGTAAATAAGATTTGTATTTTTGTCGTTTTATTTTCAACATACAGTTATCCAGTTTACTTTCTGTTATGCAGAGTCTCGATTCAGCACGTGAATTTTCACAGACCTTTCCGTCTGAAAACTGGTGAGCACTTGTCATCATCAGCAGCAGAAGAAACAAGAGCTGACGTTGGCCAGGAAGACGACGTCAAAGTGTATCCCATCAGCAGTGAGGCTGGTTATGTCATCTACCATGTTGGTTGCAGTTTGTCAAAGCAGTCTTTGGAAGAGTTCCAGTCATATGATGCACTAATGTCAGGTGCTGATCGTGTTCATGATGAAATGGTGATCAAGAACTGTGTTGAAGCATCTAGTCTTGATTTCCTCATTGATACATTTGGATCTCATGGTTCTCTGGATACAAATAATATGACTTCTGGCCGAACTACAGTGTTTTCTATCTCTGCCTTCAGTAATGTACGACGGCACTCGGATGACGGAACACCACATGTACTTGTTGAGACTTGCACTAATGACGATGATTCCAATCAAGATGCCAGTAACTCTGCAGAATCCATTGTTGACAAAGTTATCAGTGACATCATTGACAGCGTTATTACAAGGTGCCTGAATGCTGACAGTGACTACAATGCAGAGAAATTAGCCAGCAGTAGATTTGATGTCTCACTCGGGTCTAGTCAGTCAGATTTGAGCAGTGCCGCGGTGCAGACGTCAGGTGACATGAGTCCAATGTTGCATCCACTATATGCTCACATTCTGTTGTACATTCGCAAGTTTGATACCAGCCGGGCGATGTATGCACTGGGTCGTCTGCGTGCCGTTCTTGCAACAAGTCCAAATGTCATAGTTCGTGCTCTAACAACGTCCAACGTGGGTGGCACCAGCACACCACGTGCAATGCTACTTCAGTCACTGCTTGTTCAACACCGGCGCTCAGTACTTGGACGACGCTTCAGCAGTGATGACTCGGAGTCCAGTGCATCTGGGATTCGCAGCAGTATGTTCATCGACGTTTTGGTCACAATCTCTCTATACTACATGCGTGGCTACTATCCAAACTTGCTTGCTCCAAGTCTGATGGCACATGACGTGGCAGACAATGCTAGATTGCAAGTGACAGCTACGGACATTCTGACGACAGTTCTTGATGAACTTGCAGTCATCACTAGAACTGGTGGTCGAGGCTTTGCAACTTACATCTTTGACTTGCTGGACAAATGCAAAGTAAGATGACTATGCACAAAGTGCACTTGTCTTAAATTTGCAACATAGCGTCTGCAGATGTAAAGTTGCAGTGTAGCTGGTACTGTTGTCTTATTACATTCATTTTTACCCGCGCGACGCTATGCTAGTCCAACGTGGGTGGCACCAGGTGGGTGGGTTGCGACAGCAACGTGTCTGTTCCTTCCGTCTGTCCGTCCGTCTGTCTGTCTGTCACACGCTGGTATCGTGCCTAGCAGAGCGAAAGCAGGATCGTGAAATGTACATCTTCTGATAGCCCCATGATTCTAGTTTCTGGCAAGGTATGAGTCGTCGAAAAATTCGCAAGGGTTCATCCCAAAGGAACGTGCCAAATGAGGGTGGGGTACTACGTTTTTTCGGCGATTTTCGACCAATATGTCGTTATCTCTCGAAAACGGTGCATTTTAGACACAAAGTTACTATAGGACGGTAATAGGAAACCATATGCAAGCTATCGAATGGTGTCACTTTCGATGACCTTGAGTGACTCCTGACCCGGGTTTCAAGGACACGGTAGTTTGAAAAGGCGAATATCTCCAAGGCGACTCATTTTTCAGACACAGTTACTATATAGGACGCTAATAGGAAACCATACGCAAGCTATCGATAGGTAAGCTAGCTATGCAGCTTACAACCCCACTGCTCTTACATAAACCGTGCAAAACGTTTCGCAAGCGTCATGCGGGTTTGTCAGTGACAGCTGGCCTTTCGTGTTATAGTCGAAGATACTTTGGTCTACGGTTTTATTTAGTGGCATTATTATAAAAATTCATCAGTATAATATAATATCTGTCTTCACACGTGTTCCATTTTTCCTGTCACCAATATGAGTCATTGGCTTTAGTTGCCGTTGTAAAATTTGCCTGTATTTTAAATATTTGTAGCGGTGAATCTTTTTTGTTTATTAATCACTAGGGAAGTTGTGTATTACTGTGATGATAACCATCATCAGTAACCTGTTTCATAGAACATAGTCTCTACATTTTGTTATGTTATATGTTTATTGATGATTTTGTTGTAAATGATGATGTTCACAGGTTCAGAAGACTGTATTGCATGCAGTGTTGTCAAGTGTCCACAATTGTCGTCGACGAGCCACTGTCACAGACAGTCTGTTTGATGTTAGTGATTCAGTTGTCAGCTTCAATAATGTTCCCGGCAGTGTCTCCAGCTCCACTTTCCAGATGCATCTTCTCCGCCTCGTCCTCTCAGTCATCAGCCTTGAACATCAACTTATTGCCAGCAGAATTGAATCTTTCCAGGTTCCTGTTTATTGTAAATTACTTCTTGTAAGAAGTGAGAAAGGTTCTGTTTGAAGCAAACTGATTTGCTAAAAATGATTGGATTTTTTTTGTTACATTCATGAACAGTTTTTACCCGCACGACGCTATGCTAGCGCGGGTCTTTGCGACAGCGACGTGTCCGTCTGTCTGTCCGTCTGTCTGTCACACGCCTGTATTGTGCCTAGCAGAGCGAAAGCAGGATCATAAAGTGTACACCATCTGATAGCCCCATCACTCTAGTTTCTGGCAAGATATGAGTCGTCGAAAAGGCGTCACCCCAAAGGAACGTGCCAAATGAGGGTGG
>Ga0209679_1001040_pt1 | contig 11211 bp, 5 predicted proteins | sample WorMetHEROISLAND_4_FD_187408 | JGI IMG/M metagenome (GOLD analysis project Ga0209679, IMG submission 187408) | Marine gutless worms symbiont microbial communities from Max Planck institute for Marine Microbiology, Germany - Olavius sp. 2 HERON... ...
TAGTGACATAAATTCAATCACTACTGTAAAACATCATATTTTCGCTGCATCTTAATTTCGTGATTTTGGAATGTGGAAATTTCGCTCATTTTAATTTGGCGTTTTCTCAGTGTTCTACTAGTATTTATTACCAGGCCTTTGATGGACAAACTGAATTTTCGTGGGTATTTAATTTCGCGATTTTATCCTACTCGCAAAATTTGCAAAAATTTGATGCACGCAAAAAATATGTTTTACAGTATTTTCTATCATTTTATTTATAACTTTCACAATTTATCTTGCTAGTAACGTGACAAACGCCACCAGTTGGCCACATAATGGCGCCCAGAGATGAACCAGTCAGTCGCATATCCTGTGTTAAATACCGGGTATTTACAATTCTGGACTGAACCAAGAAAAACAATGCATCACATCTGGAAATATTACGTAATAACAGTTGAACTAGGGTGGGAAGCAAATTAAGCAAAACAAGTGACAATAATAACTGACCTCTACTCCTTCTTTTGCAACTTTCACATGTTTTGCTGTAGATAGCTTTACTTTGATGTCTTTGCCCCACCAACGAACTTCATTCAGGTACATACAAGCTGGAAAAATTACATATATTATAAACAAGCATTCTGAGAGCAACCACACACTGTAACCACATAAAGTAATTTGCTACTACACGGCTGAACTATGCATTCACATGCATATGTAATACCAGCAGATGGGTCTAATGCAAGTGTCTAGTGACTACAATATAATAAAAATGCAAATCTTAGTGCAGAGACGTTATGTAAATGAAACACTGCTGCAATTCAAAGTAACGACAACATTACATCTGTGACCAGTACATTCTTACTGGCAAACAAACCATACAATGAGCAACTGGGTAAGAGGAGACGAGCACGAAAATGGATAACGGAATGCAGCTAGTGTTCAATTACAACACAGTTGTGACTGCAATGACATTTCAAAGTTTTTAATCACTGAATCAAACCCCAAGTATCATAATGAAGATGTGATGGCAGCTAATGTGCCAGTGTAGTCACTGCTCAGTATTATGTTCTCACAACGATACATCAGTTGTTTATGTCTACAGTTTACAACTACTTGACAAACAGCAACAATGTGATATAAGAAGAAATACATTGGCTAAACAGTCAACACTACCATTATTTGCCTGCTCTGGATCAGAATACTCCACCAGAGCCGTGTCTTTCTTATTGAAGAGAATCTTGACGCGAAGAACGTTGCCATAGACGCCTGTGTGTGAAGGTGAATCAAGCAAAAACCAAACACATCACAGAAAATGTCATACTTATCACGTCTTAATCCAATTATCTTGTGAAAGACTTTAGCACAGAACAAGAAAAGCCGTTCTATTGAATATGTGGTACATACTTATGCATGCTAGCTCTGAATATCTGAACCAGAGAAGATAAAACTGAAGAACTGAGTATTCACAGTACTAAAGTATTAAAGCTTGGAATAATCAGTGCTGCAGACTTAAGAAACGTATGCTTCATGATGCCACGATGCAGTATTATCAGCATCATGACTACGCACACAAGTCAACATCCCTTTATGAAAGCTGAACTAAAATATCAACTATTAGTGACCTGACGCTGGTCAAGAAGCAAACTGAATACCGTCAGTCACAACATAGAAGTGAATATGAAAGATATAAACCGATGCAACATTTGCAGTAAAGATATGACAAAGATGAAAATATGATGCAGGTAGCCCAGTAACAGACGTTTTACTTTATATGACATTCATGGCAACTGGCATTAAAACACAACATAGAATATTAAACATACAGAAATGGAGCCCAAAACTACATTCTGCTATAATCTCAATTCTAACTCAAAAGCAAATTCAAGATCTTGAAGGCAACATAAGACAGTACTGAAATCTTCACTAAAAAATAAAACTTTGCACTTCTTTGCACATTACAAGCATTTTAAAAAATCTGAGCCAAGATACATGCAGACTATATTTGCACTGTATGAGAATAAGTTTCACATTCACATTTTCATTACCCTAACTGCAATGGCCATTAATGACAATGCTAGACTCTTACAGAGCAAAGAATATCAAGTTTCATTTTACATCACAACTTACTGACACTCAATAAGCAGTTACATGCTTGCTGCAGCATATTACCTCGGTGAGCAATTAGAAATAGCGGAACATAAGCCTGTTTAAAGAATCATCCATCAAACTATACAATGCTCCAGAAGTCGGTATTACTGCATATCAGCACTATCATTATTGACTGTAATTTCTAACTTATAATACCTATTTATGAAAAATATGCGAAAATAAAAGAATGGAAAAGTAGTCTCAACATACCGAACAACGTAAAGATACTGTCGGCCGAGATTTTCTAGAAGACACAAGCAGCAGAAGATTGGTAACAAGAAAATGTGAAGAATTATCAATTATCGACACCAACGAGGACATGAAGGCATGGAGCCAAAGTGTTGAGCATCACAGCAGGAATGTTGTAACAGAACACAAGCCATTTGTTATTAACAAGAAAAAATGTAACAGCGATGCTAAGATGACACAAATTCAGTAACAACTGGCACACTGTAGACTGCACTCTGATACATATCATGTATTGTGACAGGAAGTAAACTGCTGTGCAGATGAATCTAGTTCACTCATTAAGCAAAGCTGAAAACCAAAAAAACCTGGCAATTATTAGAGTAAAGAATACTGAATCCTTACCAATGTAAAGAGAAAAACACAGTGACTGAATGATTTGGTAAAAAAAGCACAGTTAATGGGTCCGTTTTTGCTGTGACGGCTTCTGTTTACAGAAAAACCATTCAGATCATATGCTGTGAAACTGGCAAGTGGGCAACTGTGACTGCAAAGTTCAAGCAGACTTCTCAAGGCATTCATTAGATGCAGCAATGTTGTACTTATGCAAACACACTGGCCAGAAGTGCCAGCAGTTAGAGAAAAGAGCAGTGAAACTGCCAAAGAACTGGACTGCAATATAGCTTTCTACTATATGTATTAAGCCTTTGAAAGCAGCATGGCTATGAATTCATTCAAAGACATAGGCTATATGAAAACACATACAATACATCGATCAACAACGCTGAATATCACAAAATAAAACTATGAATACTTTTGATGCAGAGATAGTCAACAATGATCATCAGTGACTACACATGACAAGTGCAGTGACTTCAATGTGCCAGTAAAGCTCTTTTGGTAAACGGCAGATGCTCCCAAAAATCACTATCATCATCATCACTAGCAGCAGCAATGTACAAGCACTGCTTTAGTGACACTACTGCTAGAGTACAGTGGTCTTGTGGTAAAGTATCAATTGGACTCGCAACTCAAAGGCTGCAGTAAATGCTCACTCAAACGATTTGCAAGCAACTTTGGGCAAATTGCTAACGTACTGCGTGCTCAGGCCAACTTAATAGAATGGGAAATGAGTAATAGCTTATGCCTACTGTGGGAGACAGGAATGTCTGTAGTTGCACTGATCACCAAATGTTTGTAAATATGGGTAATAAATGGCCACACGTGCTATGGTACCATTAGCTCATGTCAATTAGCTGCCACTAATGAGAATGCTGATCACTAGTTGTGTAAGCCGTGCTATGGCAAATACCAGACCTTCAACTCTTTATAAAGTCCGAAAGTCAACCACACACAGAAAATTGATGATAAGGCTGCTGGAACACACACCTGATGTGAAAGCATCTCTGAAAGGCTGGACGGCAGATACAGTATATGAGTACAGAACATAAGACCCTGTCCTTGTGTTGCACTGTTGGGAGTATACTGAAAGTGCTAATAAAAGAACCGTCAAATGGTCAGTCACTTAAAAGTTTAAGATAGACATGATACCAGATCATCTGACATCTAACTGCTGGATGAATCCATCACTAAAACATTCACAGACTGTATGCATCAAATGCAGATGAACTGAGTGATAATATTCGGTAACACGCAGATTGCCAATATAAGAAATCTAACAAACCGGTCACAGAAAAAGATGACACGTCAGACAGGACGTTAACACAGCAATAATGGCAGCAGTCACAACACCAGTGACTGACGAGATGACTGCACTAGTATGAAACTGATCCGCATGGGAATTACCAATCAGACTAAAGTTGACACAGACTTTAAAAAAACATTATGATAGATGCCCAGTTACTCAAGATTTTAACTTCAAGATACACTCAGTCAGTGAGTGGCATACGAGTGAATCTGCCCATGTGTGACCTGCCAGAGTCAACAACACCTAACTGATGCCAGGCTGGTATTGACTCATACTGGTCATGTTAACTATATGTGAACTACATAGTAGGCAAAGACTGATCATTGACGGCAAGAACTGATGCAGTATACAGAGTGTGAGTGAGTGTTATGTACCTCCTGGTTCATGTTACGTACGAATACAACCGTCCCACCGGAATCTGATTCACGATGCAGCCCTGTTGACATATCATGTTTGCTTCCTGGTCCATCTTCTCGTCTCATTCTGCCATCAATGCCTCTTCCTCTTTCCATGTTGCCTCTTCCTCTTTCCATACCACCTCGTCCTCTTTCCATACTGTCCCTCACTCTTTTCATATTTCCATCAGCTCCAGCCATTCCTTGTAAGTTACCATGCATGACATTCATCTGCCCCATAGTACTTGCCAGACGACTCAAACCATCCAAGTTTCCACCCATCAACCCCATAGGACCAACTCCAACACCAACACCACCCATACCACCCATACCTCCAATACCACCCATCAATCCACCTGCCATCATTCCACCCATTCTGTTCATCATCATACCACCCGCAGTACCATCCTCACCCATACCACCAGCTATTCTTTCCATGTTGCCTCTCATGGACATGGTTCCAACATCACCAACATAGCCACTCCTGTTCCTTGCATTTCCACCATGTCTGAAATCAGCATCGATGTCAATGTCATCGACATCATCAAATGGCATACGTGCATCTGGCGCAATGGCACCAGGCGCGTTTCTGCTCGGCATTCTCATACCACGCTGCATGTCACCTGCAGGCAACACCAATACAATTCCCCCATATTAACTAAATGTTGCAAACAGCCCATTACAAGTTCATGCTCTTCAAAGCATTCTGATGTGTAAGAATCACATCCATTAATCTAGCATATGACACTGTTAATTGGGTGACAGGAAGGGCATCTAGCCCATAAAAAGTGCAGCTCCAACAATTCCTAAAAGCTGACTTAGAATCCAGCCTAACCAAGAATAACTCCACAAAATTGGCCGATTTAACAAACATCTAAAGCAGTAACAGTAGTAGTAGTAATAATTAGAGCTGTCGAATTAACGCGTTAATTAACGCGTCAACGCGTTAAAGAATTAATCACGATTAAAAAAATTAACGCTGTAAATAAATACATAAATTCTGCGAAGAAGGAGTTCCAATATGCAATTGAACTACGGTTATTTGACGATCGAATAATATTCATTTAATTATTAACAACAAATTTCGGTTAATTTGTCAGTTTTGCATCATTGTTTGATGGCAAGTTCGACAGTGGTCGCATCTTGTAGATGATTCGTGAACAGCAAGACGTGCAATCGTTCGCTGATGGCAACCTATAACATAAACTGGAAATGTCGAATTGACGCATTAATTAACGCGTTAACACGCGATTAAAATAATTAATCGCGCGATTAACGCGATTAAAAAAATTAATCGTTCGACAGCACTAGTAATAATAATCTAGCATATGACCCATGAGAGGCTGGTTCATGTTATGAACACATGCCAATAATCAAGAAAGCCGTCAGTCGGTTACTGAGTTCCCTATGAAGTATACAGTGTAGCATTATTACCAGTACTCAAGTCAGCTAATTATACTGCAAACATGTAAACAGCATTAGCATAAATAAATTAATAATTCTTCAATACAGCTTTAATATCTGTTGTACCTCCTAATATATCGCTTGACGAAAAAAGGTTACTTAGTAATCACCAACCCAGCCACACCCACCCAATTGGCTCAACTGCATTGCATTGCAGAGCCTCCTCTGCAGTGTCACATTGTGCTAAATGGGCAGGTGGGTGGCACTTGGCTGGGTTGGTGATTACTTAGTAACCCTTTTTTTCCTTTTTTTGCCAAGCAATATATTAGGAGATACAACAGATATGAAGTTGAAACTACGTAGACAGAGTATGGTGGGAGGTTGATGCCCACCCTGATCTGAATCCAAGGTTCATATGATCCGGATCAGCGAACCCTGGATCCAGATCCTGATCCAGAATTCCACCAAGCTGTCTTCATTCCAATCTCTGACTGCTGCCTAAGCTGTGCTGAGGACCCAAGTGATGAAGGAACATTGCTTGTTTACAACACGAACTTAATAATTCTACATTCAAAAATACTCCATTAAATTTGTGACAATTATTCCAAATAGCAACAGAACTTGAAACTCCTAATTTTTTGATTCAATAACACCAACAACATACTACGGAAGCAAACAGCAACTGCAAATGGTGATGTTTTTCAGCAGTTAACATAACAATATACCAGAGCGAAAATCATCCATCATGCGCTCATCTCCACTTGGCAAGTGTGGATTTGTGTAGTCCCACATCTTCTCATTGTTGTACTTGACTTTAAGCTTGTTCATTTTCGAGAAATCAATGCGCAGAGCACATCCACCATTGTAAATATTCTGACCATTCAGGGACTGCATAACAAGGTACACATAAACCCATCATTTCAGTTCTAAGGAGAATATTCTTCACACAACACTATATCTGGTACTGACACTTGGTACAGTGCAAATGATTAGTAGTAGTGGACGTCACAACTGGTACACTGCTTTTGACAACTGGGTTATGTCATTACTCCAATAAGGGCCTCAGCAGAGTGACTTATTAGCTGTGCCAACTTTGACAAACTATCAACTGAGGGTGGTGTGTTATAAAATATGTACTAACTGGCAATTATATATAACCAGACACATGCCACTGCCCAGCCTGATGGCCGCCCATTGGGTGGGTCAAAACTCTGGCCCTATTTTTCGCCATTTGTGGACTAAACTAAACCGAATTAAGTATGCCTGTGTGGGAGTGTCAGTGGTTTGCAACACGGTTCTCCGAATGACGATGTCTTGTTGCGTTCTGGAGCTATCCGCGATCAAGTCACTAAGTTGTGCGAAACTGCGCCGAAATTGTGATGTTTTTGGGCCGCCAAATTTCGGGGGAAGAACCACCCAAATTTCTGACCAAATTTTATAAATCTGGGTCATCAACGAACATGTGACAAAGTTTGGTAACGATCAGCCAAGCAACCTCAGAGACTAGGCAGCGAAAAAAGAATGATCTAAGCCACTTTTAACTACAGCAGTAAAACAGAATGGCCAGCGGCCAGCATAACTGGCGGGCGGCCATAAATATACAGTGTGCGGCAAAAAAAAGTATCCCCTAAAGTTTTCTGCCATTTTCTCAGCAACCGCTCGGAATTTTTACATGAAATTTCACACATTCATTAATCATTCATAATCACATAAAACTGCTAAGCAGCATTGTATTACTTTTAATTACGACAGAGTAATTAAATTTCTTGTGTGACCACGTAGTCATTTCTGATGTTCACGGAATGTTTGCAGAACGAAAGACGCGTCATATTTTGTAACGGGGCACAAAGTTCGTCGTGATTTGAACAACAAAATAAACAATTCTCCGATACTCGAAGTGTCCATCGTCAGCTTTCATGCACGCATTTAATTGCTGACTTAGGTTTTACTTACCAATCTTGCGATTGTTCACTGTGGCTGGTTATCCCAGATCACCTGCAGTGCTTGCTAGCTCGCAGTAGTATCGTCAACAATAAATGCTTTACCAAAAGCATCAAGAAACTGTCGATGAATAAATCAGATGAGACTTATTGCTTATGAAGTTTGCTTCACTTTGGCGTCATTGACTCAACAATATTTCTCATTTATTTATTTTAGTGCAGTCTTTTCCGTATGCAGATTTTTGAATGTGCAAAAATCACTAGGTGGTCACACAAAAAATTCTGTAACTTTGTTGTAATTGAAGGCAGTCAAATGCCGTTTTGCGTTTTTATGTGTATGTGAACAAGTAATAAACACGTAAAATTTCATGTAAAAATTCCAAGTGGTTGCTTAGAAAATAGCAAATAACTTTAGGGGATACTTTTTTTTGCCGCACACTGTACAATACAGAGTGAGTCAAAAAAGTACGACAACAAGTTTTTGTCATAACTTCATCAAACACCGACTGATTTTCAAAATTCTTTCATGTCGTTACACCAGCTTGTAAAAAAATAGCTAAATTAACTAACAGCAAAATCATCCCATCATTTCTTTGCACAAAAATGAAATTTAATAAATATTTTTAAACGGTCCAAGTCAATGCTGAACAATTTTTCCAGCACACAAATTTAAGATAATTGCACTGCTCATTACACACAGTCCTTGGCCTAACACACTACACTGCTTGCACTTAGATGTCTCATTTTACACAGCTTCCTCAAAAGGTTGTGGAATCCAAACCTTTCCCATCCTTTTCCTGGGTAAGTCTCTGTAATCCATAGCCTTTAATCAGGTAGAAATTATTAAAAATTCTTCACCTTTTCCATTAAAGGCTTCTCATTAAATTTTCCAAGTTTACAAGAAAATTGTCTGCTAATAATTACAACCGATACCAAAAAAATGATACGGCAAGTTAGTAAAACAATGCGTAATAAGTAAGTAGATTTTATGTAAAATTGCAGTTGCTGTGTGCCATACATCAGGACTCTGGCGAGTTCATCTTTCAGCAAAACTGCCATAGTGTATGTATGGAACACACTACAGTAATATTTCACCAGGCAGTGTAGCAATGCACTTGAGGTGTGGTGGGACCTTTAACGAACAACTCATTGCAAATTTCCTGAGACAGAATTTTGAAATCTGTCAATATTTGATGACATTACGACAAAAACTCGGTGGTGTACTTTTCTTGACTCAAGATGTACACATGCAATAACAGGTACAACGTAAGAAACTAATGCCATTACATGTAATACACCAATGAGGATCTTAGGATCCTAGTGCAGTTGCTATACTAAATCTGACAACCCTGTCATCAGCGATAGTGTGTCATATGTGTGACAACTGGTGCAATGCCCTTAAATACAACAAATGTAGTTAAATAGCAGTCAAAAAATTACATCTTTGGCAGTAGATGCAACAACAGCATTAGCATACTCCACAAATGCATGCAGCAAATCTACAACACAAACCAAACACACAAAAGTGACTCATACATTTGCTAATTCAGCATAATCAGAATTAAAAAATATGCAGGAATGTTACGAAGTACAGACAGTCGTATCATATACGGCAAACAGAACACTAGAAAGTTTCATTGACAAACTGATTGCTATGAATGCAGGAATCAGTGCTTCTAAACACACTGCACGTCACTATGCCAATACTGATGCCATAACTAACCGTTCTTCATGTAAGTCACAATCCTCAGAACTTGTCCAAACTTGGAAAAAATCTGCAACACACAGATACGCACACCAAACAGTTGACAAAGTTCAGTAACAACACACCAACATGTCACGAAATCTGCAAATTCACAGAATTTTAAGCTCTGGGCAAAACATGGACAACTTCAATCAATCAATCAAATGGTTTATTTTGTTTTGCAGCACAAGTGCTGGATTATTACACACGCAAAATACAAGAAACATTAATGAACACATATACATTATACAAATATAAAACTAGTAAAAAAGTTGCATCAATAGTAAAAAAAACTTGCATCAGTATTTATGGATTGTCAGAACACAGGCAGGTGACAGTATTATTCTAACTGCCCTATGGCTATATGAAGTTGTTCAGAGCATAAGGTATGAATGAACTATGAAACTTGTGTGTGCATGCTCGGATAAGAAAGGGCTTGGAGTTTCGTAGCCTACTGACAGTGTCATTGTCACGTCGATCGGCGTTCTCCCCAGCGAGCCACTGGGGAGAACCTGTTTCTTGAAAAAACTGAAATCAATAAACTTCTGGCTACATCTCTTCATGTCAGTGAACCTGATGATGATAACTCACATAATTCTTAGTGAAAAATAATGAAGTATTTTCTGTTTAGCATAAGCAGATGAGGGGCCACGAAGCAAATCCCCACTGTCCCTTCACAAAAAGATATTAGGGTTCTGATACTGGCAATGTATAGGCTTATGCCACACTCTTTTCCTCACACAACCCACCCAATGTATCTATTCTTAGCACTGGATAAAACGTTGAATTACATATCCTCGAGGCTTGGTAGTAAATGAGGCGGTAACTATACTGGCAGTGGTGAAAGTGAATGATTCTTTGATGAATCTGTCGTCACCTCACATGGGCTGTCCTGGAGTAAAAGTCGTGGAACAAAGTTTGTTCTTCTTGTCGACAAATAGGTACAACAACAAAAACTGAATACAAGAGACCACATCCAAATATTTTACCTTGTGAATCACTTCCAGTGTAATAGGATAGATCATGTTATCAATGACGATTCGCAATACAGACTGTGGCTTCTCAGCAGTGTCCATAAGTTCAGCCGCTGCCCTCACTGCTGCTGCTGCCATCGCATTCTACAAAACATACACTGTGTCCATATGCCGCTCCAAAACAATCAAATAATGCACAGTTTGTCTAAATACAGGTACACTGGTACAGTTCTTCAACAGGCAAGCATTACAGACTTCCAGAATATTGCAATACCATGATAATAATCTCTTTCACAATTTTCAGTCATCTCCACGGTATTTCTTCTTCCCTAAGAATGCTGTTTTGATTTTTGATGCTTTATCCATTTTTCAGACTTGACTATTTTCAAAAATACAGCTAAGTAACACAAGTTTATAAGTAGAATTCTGAAAACAAGAAAGCCCAGCTGTCGCTGACAAACCCGCGTGACGCTGGCGAAAAGTTTGCACGGTTTACGTAAGAGCACTGGGGTTGTAAGCAGTATAGCTAGCTTGCCTATCGATAGCATGCCTATGGTGTCCTATTACTTCCTATTAGAGCTGTCAAATTAACGCGTTAATTAATGCGTTAAAGAATTAATCGCGATTAAAAAAATTAACGCCGTTAAAAAAATTAACGCACACGCATAAATTCTATGAAACAGAAGTTCTAATATGCAATTGAACGGCGGTTATTTGACGATCGAATAAT
>Ga0209679_1001041_pt1 | contig 11207 bp, 7 predicted proteins | sample WorMetHEROISLAND_4_FD_187408 | JGI IMG/M metagenome (GOLD analysis project Ga0209679, IMG submission 187408) | Marine gutless worms symbiont microbial communities from Max Planck institute for Marine Microbiology, Germany - Olavius sp. 2 HERON... ...
ACGTTACGTTATGTTACTTCGATTTCCACTGCAAGTCAGCTGTATTTCGTTTTGGTTTTGATGTAAGTTTCCGGTTTTCTGGATTTATCTTTGTGGTTTTTGAGATATTGCCCCTGTGCATCTGTATACCAAATTTCAAGTCTCTATCTCTACTCGCTTTGGAGATACGTTAGGGTGTACGCCAAAAATTATGGGGTCACGTGACCTAGACCACGCCCCTTTTCTGGATTTTTCTTTGCGGGTTTTTGAGACATTGCTACTCTGCATCTGTGTACCAAATTTCAAGTTGCTAGCTCTACCCATTTTGGAGATACATTAGGGTGTACGCCACAATATCCGGGGGTCACGTGACCTAGGCCACGCCCCATTTCTGGATTTTTCTTTGCGGGTTTTTGAGATATTGCCCCTGTGCACCTGTGTACCAAATTTCAAGTCTCTATCTCTACTCACTTTGGAGATATGTTAGGGTGTACGCCAAAATTTTGGGTGTCACGTGACCTAGGCTACGCCCCTTTTCTGGAATTTTCTTTGCGTGTTTTTGAGATATTGCCACTATGCATCTGTGTACCAAATATCAAGTCTGTATCTCTACTCGTTTTGGAGATACGTTAGGGTGTACGCCAAAAGTTTTGGGGGTCACGTGACCTAGGCCACGCCCCTTTTCTGGATTTTTCTTTGTGGGTTTTTGAGATATTACCCCTGTGCACCTGTGTGCCAAATTTCAAGTCTCTAGCTCTACTCGTTTTGGTGGTACATTAGGGTGTACGCCAAAATTTATGGATGTCACGTGACCTAGACCACGCCCCTTTTCTGAATTTTTCTTTGCGGGTTATTGAGATATTGCCACCATGCATCTGTGTACCAAATTTCAAGTCTCTAGCCTTACTCGTTTTCGACATGCTAATACGTGCTAATTACCAAATACGTTGTTCAGCCCGTATTAAAGGCCAAAAACCGTACTGCACATGCGCCGTGTCACGTGACCTGGTGGTAGGGGGTCAGAAATAACCACATATTTGGAATCCCCGATCCCGATTTGTCTATTCACTATACAACTTTTAGGGGGCTCCGGTGACGATTAAAGGTAGTTTACTTATGAGCGTCCCCATTATAAAGCGTTTTTTGGCCGAAAATTTTCTAAGTCCCGCCAAAATGGGGTCTAAAAATTCATGTTTTGGGGGTTTAGGAGGGGAAATTTTTTGATTTTGAAGTTGAGACCCCCTAGGAAATCAATCCCCACCGGAACACGTCGTTTGGCGCAAAAACGGTGGCGATACTCCCAAAAATGTGTTCTCCAGAGCTGTGCAAGAAATCACAAAAAAAAATAAAAAATAAAAAAACATTTAACATGATATTTCACCCATATGCCGGGGGCCCCTGCTGGGCCGATTGTTCTAATTTTTTGCATGTTGGGTGGCACCCACGACGTAATCACGCGTAACAAATTTTAAGTCGATCGCATCGGGGGTTACGGAGCTACGGGGGTCCAAATTTGGGGTTTTCCTATGCATTTTTGAACCGCTCTTACAACAGTGTTACGCACTACCGTGCTACACTGTGATCCCATTGCTGTAGCATATCATTTCTGTCTATCTGTGGTTGCTCGTACGGTAGTATTCAGCCAAATAATGGAATAAATTATTCGTATTGAGCCAAATACTGAAATATACTAATTGGTACAGCACTACAACAGGTGTAGCTTATGCCCAGTTTCCACTATTCTGTTGCCTTTCTTCCATTGCTGTTTTTGCCATTCTACCATTGTAAAATTCCGTTGTTGTGTAAAAATTACGTAAGAAAATTCAGTTCCGTTACAGCCGTAAATAGCAAAAAGATACGCAACAGCAATGGTGTATGGAAACGGCAACGGCTAATGGGAACGGCGAAATGGCAAAGGAAGAATAGCAGCGGAATGGTGGAAACAGTAGGACAGAATAGCAGTAGGACAGATACCTCCGTCCACAGAACGTATTTCCAGTTTTAAATTATTTTGCTGTGTAGGCATACTGCAAAACTTCTAATGCATACTTGGTCTCAGTAGAAGCCAGGGCTCTTAATATAAGCTGGGTCTCCAGTACAAGCCAGGTGTCCACCTGGAACCAACTTGCTGGGTGTGATGCTGTGAGTGAGGTTGTCTTCTAAATTCAGCTGTGACAGTGCAGAAGTAGGCCGCAGCATGTACTGTTTCGACAAAGTGAAATGCAAAACGTGTTTTGTAGTACATTTGAAATCATTGCACACTGTTTATAGAAAGGGTTAGTAGCCTATGGCAAGTTGAGAATGTTTCAATACAAGCTGGTTCTTCTAATAAAAGCTGAGTCTCTTAAACAAGCCGTGGGATAGAAGCCGCGGGGCTTGTATTAGACGTTTTATGATAATTGTATTTAAGAAATGGAAATTGACGCACTAGTGACGTTATGTTTTTATGGCATGTTGTAAATATGACGGACAGTAAAGAATATGCGATGCTGAGAAAAGTCAGCTGAGTTTCATGTGATTAGTAAGTAAGCAAGCAATATTGCTGAATATGATGTGTTTTTTTGTAGATTGATGAGTCAGCCGGCTGATGACAGCATTCAATCAAGTGTCGGTATGTTTAGCTTTCATGTTTTTTAACGTTGCTCTTGTGCAGCACTTGTATATTGTACAAGTAAGCAAGTGTGACAAGCCAAGACCGTATTTGTACGGTGTGTGACAAACGGTTTACAACGACACAAAATTTGAGTCATCACAAACTAATACATACTAGTGGAGAAAAGTTGTATTCATGTACTCAGTGTGACAAACGTTTTACTACTCAGCGTTATTTGAGGAAACATATGAATGTTCATGACGGCAAATACAAAAGATGTCTGAGTTATGTGCTTATTATGCGGGAATATTTATGACAGAGGGTAACTGTGATATTTTTATGGAACGTTACCTGTACTTCCATATTTTCTTGGTCATAATTTGTTCCCGCTACCCCTCCACTCCAGTACACATCATCTGAGCTGTTGTGATTGTCTGGAGGATAAGGTTTTTTTGATTTGGTTTTTCTGAATTTTTTGTGGCACAATTATGTGCAGTCTTACAGCCCACGGTTTTCCGCAGAGCCATTTAATTTAAAGCCAAACTATGGAATTTGCCCTTTGCCACAGAATTTCTTTGTTCCCGCAGAAATATGCGGAATTTAATGCATAAACAGTAGTTATTGCGAGACTTGTTCAAATTTCTTTGTATTTCAGTGCTTTCCAGGCTCCAGCTGCATGCCATGTCCAAAACACTTGCAGATTTTCAGTCACTACCAAATATTTCAGCTGGCGGCATTAGTAAAGGCTTACATCCCCACGATGTGTGCCCTTCGTGGGTATTCAGCACTGTTAAGCAGTGGCAGATCAAGAAATTTTTGAGGAAGGGGCCAAGGAGGCCCGAAGGCCCTAAGTTTGAGGCCCGAAAATGCCAAAAATTGAGGGCCGGAGGGCCAAGGCTGGAGGAGTTCTGGGGAAGTGGCAGCGAGTCCGTGCCCATCAGCTAGGGGGTTTGGACAAAATTATGACATGTTAGCGCTAAATGCAACTCGAATATGCACTCAATCATTGTCAAGTGCTGTGTTGCAAATTAAAACGTGCGACTGATATAGGCCTACATAAGTCAACAACAGAATGATAAATAAACATAGTAACTAAGCTAGCCTTCAATCAGTTTCAAATCGGTTTTCTCTGTAGCCGATTCGAGTCATTTTAAGTTCAAATTACCGACTTGAAGTCGACTTGCAGTCGCTTTTGTCCAATGTTGAGTTGATTTTACTGACCTCAGTTACTCCCAGGGCTAGACATAAACCAGTGCTCACTCGCTCAGTGTGTTATTTTTGTTATTTAATTTTCCAGCCACAATGTAGTGACTCTGTATTTGGCTGGATCTCCAACATACCATGTTTTTACAGTCAAACGCCTTTCCTGTCGTCCTACCAACGGCATCAATGCACAGACGTAATTAGCATTTCAAGCATTCAGTAATGTTTCATGTTTTGTGTATTGTGCAGGTGAAAGTTCTTTTGAAGTGAATATTGAAGCTGATAGTAATGATATCACTGAGCATCAACATGATGACAAGCCAAGACCGTATTTGTGTACGGTGTGTGACAAACGGTTTACAACGACACAAAATTTGAGTCATCACAAACTAATACATACCAGTGGAGAAAAGTTGTATTCATGTACTCAGTGTGACAAACGTTTTACCACTCAGCGTTACTTGAGGAAACATATGAATGTTCATGTCGGCAAATACAAGTGCTCTGAATGTGGAAAGTGTTTTAGTGGCAATCAAGTGCTAACAGTACACAGGCGAAGTCATTCAGGAGAGAAACCTTTTGAATGTACTGTTTGTAGCAAACGATTTGTAACGTCAAATCAACGTGTTGTTCACAGCAGAATACACAGTGGAGAGAAACCGTACAAATGTCTCATGTGTGACAAGGCATTTAGTGAGTTTGAACAGCTAAACAGACATATGAGAGTGCACACGGGAGACAAACCGTACAAGTGTTCACTGTGTGACAAAAGGTTTAGTGCATCCGGCAATTTGCAGACACATAAACGTTGTGTACACAGCAACAGAAGACCTTATGACTGTCGTTACTGTGGGAAGTCGTTTAAAATTAGACGTGACTTGAAGCGTCATGTTCGTATTCACACTGGTGCAAAGCCATACTCGTGTAGACACTGTTCAGACTGTTTTACAAGGCGTGAACTACTCATGATGCATCTGCTGAAGTCACATAATGTAGGAGCCTGGTTCACATGTCACATTTGTCAAAAGAAATTTAGCCTCAGTGGTCACCTTAAGGAACATTTATTTCGTCATGAAGATGTGAAGCCGTATGTTTGCTATGAATGTCCAAAGTGTTTCTATACAGCAGCTGAATTGAAATCTCATCATCCTGTACATTCAGACTTAAAACAGTTTTGCTGTTGTTCATGTGGTAAATATTTCAAACGTAAACGAGCTGTTGTAAGTCACTTAAAGAGGTGTTCTGGGATTTAGCGATGTTGAACTACGTGTTAATGTGTAGATTTGTGTAGCTTGAGACTCTCTGCATGTTCTTGTATTTTAGTGTACTGTCCATCAACTTGTTTAACGTTAATGAATTTGTGTTTAAACTTGTTGTTATTGTACTTGATTTTATAATCACTGTAGTTTCCTTTGCCTGTTGCACCTGTTGAGTATGATGCTTCCAGTCTAGTAAGTTGCCTACTGTACCCATTTCCCTATCCTCCCCACATGGCTTTTCTGCAGTCTTTCCCACTAGATCTGGCTAAACAAATAGAGAGTGGTGACTGGCTGGAAGCCACATCCACAATGTATTTTGAGACATTCAGAGTCTGAAAGAGCACATTTTGAAGCAAACTAGAGAAGCCTTTTTATGTATAAACATTTTAGAATTGTAATAATTTTGAGGATTACTCAAATTTTGGCATGCTCACATGCATAATATCAGTCAATCAGATTTGACGTAGGATATAACAAAATGGGCTGAACTCTGTTTAGGGGCTAATTTTGAGTTTAGGTGGCTGAAGCTGCCAAGTTCATGCCTGGCTACACCCTGTCACCCCTGCAATTGAAAGGCTGTAGTGTGTTTATCAATCAATAGCACTGTCTGTCCAAAAATTATGGCTGTGAGACATTTACTATATGTATCGGCACATATTGGTTGTTTCAAATATCGTTTTTTAGATGTATGATATCAATGAGCAGTCAATGTAGGTATTTTACGATAATTTGGCAATTGTGTTCATGAAAATATACAACGCTATAGCACTGTAAGTGCTGTGAAGAGTGTCTTGAAATGGATTTCTGACAACCATTTTGCGGCTTGTAGTGGCGTTAAAGCGGGTATGTTTGCTATTCATCTGGCTCATACTGATGACGTTATTTGGCTGTATCAGCTACCACTGTCGTCGAGTGTTAATAATGTGCAGTGAATACGCAAATGAATACTCAGTTATGTTTAAAGCCCACAAATGGACTGTGAATACGCAAGTTGGGAGTTGGGGATTCCAAATATGTGGTTGTTTCTGGCCCCTACTTACAGGTCACGTGACATGGAGCATGCGCAGTGCACTTTTTGGCCTTTAACATGGGCTGAATGCTTTTTTCGCAGGTAACGCATATCCTAAACTTGTGGTTGGTAAATGTCTCGAACAAGGCTGTATCACAAGACATCCAAGTCCCATTTTTGGCCAAATCTTCACCTTTTTGGGGACTTTTAGGGATTAAATATTAATTTTGGATTTTCTAACCCCCAAAAAGGCAACCCTTGTGTGAGACCGCGTGTTTGAGCCATTAAGCTGTCTGACCTGTAGCCTAGGTGAGTTTCTGAAAAAAAGGTCTCTAAATAAGAAAAAATTCGGTTATATTTCACCTATTTGCCGAAACGCTCCCAGTGGGTGGATTTGGCACAGTGGGTCGCTCTCGGACGTAATCAACTGCGACAATTTTTTTAGCAAACGGTTAATGGGTGTCGATTCTATGAGGGGTCAAATTTTGCCTTGTCCCATTGACTTAGGCTGTAGCCGTTAATACAGTGCTGCGCTACCGCGCGTCTGTGATATGTGGGTCAGCAAGTTTCTTAAATAACGAAGAATTTATTAATGGCTAAAACCTATTTTTTGCACGACATTGCATACAGAGATATAATTGCGTTCTGCTCTCGTAAAACCCACGTTATGTTACGTTACGTTATGTTACTTCGATTTCCACTGCAAGTCAGCTGTATTTCGTTTTGGTTTTGATGTAAGTTTCCGGTTAAGATTAAAGGCGAAAAAGTAAAAAAAGTAATAGGATTTTTGCAGCAGTTGCGCTGATTATTAGACCTGCGAGTCGGGTCGACTTGAGGCGACTTGGGCCTTCCAAGTGGGGTCAAGTCGGTCTGTAGTAGCGTCACGGTCGAAATTTTCTGGCGCCGTCGGTCTCATTATAAGTCAATAATCGTGCACCTAACAGTTTTCTAATACAAATAATACAAGTCATACGCGCTGTCGATGAGTTTGGGCGAATGGGGCAATATGTATCATCTTTCAGTAACCGTATAGGGGTCTATATACCGGTATACTGATTAGGGTGTACGGGTTATCGAGTTTCCACGCTTCGCACAGCCCAAATTGTTGGATGACGTACGTGTGAATCAGCCTAGTGTGAATAACATTAATAACTGTACGACTAGCACTTTTTAATGACCCATAAACATAACAAGTACAGAAAGTCCATCAAACAATGCTGCCGTTGCAAAGCCTGCACAGGACAAAAAAAGTCATTATGCTGTACATGACACTAGCTGTGCACAGGGTTCATGCAAGTTCATCACAACTTCTGAACTTCTGAAGTCGTCTGAAGTCGATTCAAGTCACATGCCGCTGTCAAGTCAAGTCAAGTCAAGTGGAATGTGATCAAGTCGACGGTGGTCAACTTGGGGTCATTTTAATTTACCTGGTAATTTACCTGGTGTGGCTACACCAGTTACAGAAGAAGTAGATGTGACCAGAGGGACTTGGCGGACAATTAGTTCATGAAGAAGTCCATCTCGATTTTTCGTCTTCTTTCGAATGCTTTCTTAAATCCATTGACACTCGATTGATCGACATCGTCTTGAGCCAGTTTGTTCCATCTGTTGATAACCCTTTCTGAGAAGAAATATTTCCTAATATCCAACTTGCTCCTGTTCTTTGTTGTCTTCTTGTCTTGTTGTCCACAATACGATCAAAGAAGGTCGGCAATGATATGTTGGTTAAACCAGCTTTCAGTTGAAATACCTCCAATAGATCGGCTCTATTACATCGCTCCTCAAGTGACCATAGCCCAAGTCTTTTCAATCTATCATGATAACACAAGCTTCTGAGATCGGCAAATAGTCTCGTAAAATGATGTTGGACCTTCTCCAGAAGCAGTTTGTCTTTTTGATAATGAGGAGACCATGCTGGTGAGCAGTACCGGTACTCTTAAGTGTGGACAAACTAAAATCTTATATAGCAAGATGTGAATATCACGGGAGATGATTGTTCATTTAATCATACCAAGTATTCTGTTTCCTTTTGAATATGCATATGTGCAGTGTCTAGCCACCATCAAATTATCAGCAATAACTACTCCAAGGTCCTTCTCTTCAGTTGTGTCACTAAGTTCGGCATCGTTCATGTAATATTTGGAATGAATATTCCTCCGACCCACATGCATTACCTTGCATTTGTCTACATTGAATGACATTTGCCAATCATGAGACCAATCTGTAAGTTTATGTAGCCTCAATTCTGGTCACGTTTCTGTACCGCAGCGACTTGCAGGTCTACTGATTATACAGAGCATATTGTGGTTGGTACGAGAGATTTACATTTACCATTGTTTACCAAAGATAATATCACTATGGACGATTGGAAACTGAACACAACGCCGAGCAAAATGTTTGTAAATCGTGTTTCTTTCTTCTGTGAAATTAATTAATTGATTGTGCTTAGCCTAATAATAAGCGTCGTTAAACTAGTTAGATCAGAGCTGTATCTAGTACGGTTAAATTGTGCTGTACTAGTTTACTACATTATTAATACTGTGCAAAATTACTGAATAACTGCAACAATAACCATGTGCCATGCCTGTGTGAAATAATCATAGGTATTTAGACATGATAACTAATTACCCCGCCCCCGGGATGGAGTATTGTATTCGGGCGATTTCTTTGTTTCTTTGTCAGCAACATTACGAGAAAACGGCTGGACCGATTTGCATGAAATTTTCAGGGAAGGTGTGGAGAGACCATGGGACGACCTGATTCAATTTTGGGTCAATTCGGGTCAAAGGTCAATTTGTTTGTTATCACCGGCCATAGCTCAGACGACTGGCATTAACAAGTCAGTATCATTCACTAGGTGGAAGCAGGGAGCAGGGTTTGTTGTGCCTCGCACCACAGCTTGTTTTGCTCTATTTTCATTGCAGATGTATTGATTTGCTAGACCTTTGGAGTGTACGATAGAACACATATTCAGAATGGTTTTGTTTGCAATTGCTGTATGCCTTCATTGTCTAGTTTGTTCTTGAGTGACGGCAACATTTAGTCTGTATATACTGTGTCATAAACAGCAACTAAATGGTTCATGATAAACATGAACTAATATGTGTTTTTGCATGAAGCCTTGATGTTAAGGACTGCAACCTGAGACGTGTTCCATAGCCAGGCAGCTGGCCTAGTTGTGCTTGTCACTTGGTTGTCATAACCAAGCATAAATACAGAATGGTTTGCTCGATTGACCGTAAGCATACTGGCCTACATGCACAGGAATATTCACACCAAATTACTGTGACATTGCGTTATTTACCTAAAAATTTCACGGATAATCAATTTAATGGCTGGTCGTGTATATACCTATTGACTGTACACTACATGCATATAAAATGCAGTCTGATGACTAGTTTCACTAATTTTATGTTACCACTTTAAAATGATATCCTTTTCGTCATAATACACCGTTACAATCATTGTACATTTGTGAATACATCGTAATTAGGCACAGTTTGTGTAACAAAACTGAAAATACAAAACTTTCCATCTCAAACGAGAAGCATATTACTTGTGTTTTATTTTTAATTTTACTTCTTTTGATTCTACTATTCTTTGTATACATGTGTCATGTACTACTATGGGAGTGTTAGTGACCATCTTCGTCCTTTTGCTTTTATTAAATTTGATTTGATTTGATTTGATTTGAGTAAACACATGAAATGCGCATGTGCAAAGCAGACGAAGCACCTCGGCGAGATGCTTTGTTAACTCAGAGAGCAGGCTAGCCAAGCTGACTCTAGGGCTTGCTGATAGTGAATGGTCTGCTAGTTAAGCTAAGGCAAGCTGCTTGGCTACGGAACATGCCGCTGATCACTCAGCAGTGCACTTAATATCATCTGCAAAATGTGGTCAATAGAACTTTTACTAAATTGCGACATTGACTATTTTTGTCACTCCAGCTACTTCATTCCAGAGTTTATTCTATGACACATCACCGGCATTTTAATGCGGAAATGACTTGCTGAACTACATAGTACATGTGTTACTGTTATGTCTCCGGTTGATACAAACAAAGTGGTTAGCCGACTGAGAGATGACTCGCTAGTACAGTGCATAGCCAACCGACAGTCTCTAACTCGTAACTGGATTGGTCACAGCTGCTGTGACATCATTTGGGCTAGTTCGGCAGGTGGGACACATTGTGCAAATGGGTTATTTTTCAACTAATTAGCATTAGAGTAAGATTTAGGGTTAGGGTTACTAATAGGGTTTGCGGCTGTTGGCTGGACCGCTAGGAGATGCTGTTGGTCAGCTAGGGAGTGTACTAGCCAGTCAACTGTTGGTCAGCTAGTCACTGTGTTATATAAATGTATTTGTGAGGAAATATTTGGTCAAAATTTAAAGACACTTATTAAATGTTTTACCATTTTATAGCAGTGCTATTTTGTTAGAAAAATGTGTGAGTGGAAATGGTGGGACCTGGAAATTGAAGTAAGGCATACGAATGGATGCCCTGTCAGAAATTCAGAATGCATTAGGGATTGCTGGCAGGAAGTGATTTTAAAATATACCACATATACTTTTCACAAAATATGATTCATTCGTTATGTACACGGTTGATGTGGAATAAAATGCTTGTCGCAAATGCACACCATCATTCTCTTTGTTCTACAACACGTTATTATCTGTGCGTCTTCAGTCTGGTATTATTGAATTTTTGTCCTGCGTTTTTTCAGTTCTGCATATTCCAACTTGTGAAATTGTGGATTTTGGTCCTGCCTTTTTTATTCCTGCATTTTGTAAAAAAGGACCCACTAAGTAAGTAAGTAAGTGTGGATATTATAGTACATCTAAAAGCTAACCGAACTAGCTTAATCTGGGCACTTTACCAAGTTGACAACGCCAAAGACTACTAACAACATGCCAGTTCATTTACCAAGTAATCAGTCCGTAGCAGAGGGGCGAACTAAGGAGGAAAAGACTTGGAAAAGAGGTAGGTCTTAAGCCGAGAATGGAACATACCATGAGACAGGTTGACAGCAGGTTCAGGGTTGGAGCCTGAGGACAGAGGGGAGCTGAGAGGTGAACCAGACGGATAAGGGACCCAAAGGGAATGAGGAAGTTTGTTCTACAACTGAGGCACCATTATGACATCACGTATATCTTATCCAGGTTA
>Ga0209679_1001042_pt1 | contig 11207 bp, 8 predicted proteins | sample WorMetHEROISLAND_4_FD_187408 | JGI IMG/M metagenome (GOLD analysis project Ga0209679, IMG submission 187408) | Marine gutless worms symbiont microbial communities from Max Planck institute for Marine Microbiology, Germany - Olavius sp. 2 HERON... ...
ATCCACTCTGATTTTCTTTTCCTTTTAGCTTTCTTCATAGGAATATGATCATGTACTAGAGCCAAAACTCGATCGCGGAAGGTAATCCACATGCTGGTGACGTCCTTACCATACAGCTCTATCTCCCAATCAATGGCTTACAAGCCCTGTCTAATTTTCTCATAGTCGCCTTTCCAGTAGTTTAGTTTAGTTGCATAGTTTATGGTTTCAGCCGATCGGAGTCCTGCTCGTGTTGATGTGATCGCGACAGACTGCACGGCATCAGACAACTTGAGACAAGTACGCTGGACACTGACGAGTGACGATTGTGAATACCATACATACATCAGTGTACACAACAGCTTGAACTGTAGGCTACGCGAGCTTGGATTGGCAGCCAGTGCAGTTGCTGTAGAGCTGGCGTGACGTGATCCCAATGCCCGAGATTGAAGTCTTGACGATGAGACGTGCCGCACAGTTCTGAACTCTCTGCAGTGGCTCCAGCCGCCCAGCGTCGACTGCGGTAGACGTGCCAGGATAGAGTTGCAGTAGTCAAGCCGCGTCGTAACCATAGCGAGTACAAGTCGGGTGGTGACCTCCTGTGAGTCCTGTCCGACGCGACGGCGGATCTGGCGCAGACGGCGAATATGGTAGAAACAAACGGACGCAACCTTGACGACATGTTGCGTCATCGACAATATTCAGAGTCGAGAAGAACGCCAACTTCGCCAAGGTTGCGTACAACGTTTGTCATGTTGACCGTCGTTTCTCCAATGGCTAGTGTGAGGTCTTGCGACGACAACTTGCTGACGGTGGCATGGGACCCGAACCAGATCGCTTCCGTTTTATCAGCATTAAGTTGTAGTCGACGTGAAGCACAATACAATCACAATACTGTTTAAGAAATAACTAATTAATTATCAGTCCCAACCCACTGCTATAGCATAGCATGGGAGAGATTATAATCACTATAACGGAACGTCTTTCTGTCTGTCATCACTCCAGTCGCAGTCGTCCATTGAAGCGAAGTAGGCAAGCAAATATCGTTAACCCATATTTGTGCCCATCGTCCTTTTTTCGGGACACTTTTTTGATGGCTTAAATTAAAATATGACTGGCATTAATGGGTTAAACTAGCAAACTGACGTGCCTAATAAGTTTAAAGATAATGCTTTTTCAAATTTTTCCTAAAACAGAAACTTATGGAGAAAATTATGATGCATAGGCTACTTACAATTCGGCTGACAATGCATTCCAAAGTTTAGGACCGATGAACTTAATAGTTTAATTAATTTAATTTTGTCGTAAATTGGTTCGTGCAAAGGCATAAAATAGTGAGATGAATGTCTCGCATTATGTGATGTACCTGGCGTCGGCATAGCTTGCTATGCAGAGCCATTAGCTACGGTCGAGAATCCGACTGCCTGCGCTCGTCGGCCCCTAAGTAAACGTGATGCCAGTTTTGTGTGGTTTTTGACGTCCGGTGACCTTGACCTTTGACCTTTTCATCTGAAATTAGGCAATCCACTTACTCCTGCGCTGGGGTGTGTGTATACCAATTTTAATTTTTCTACGTTTTTACCGCCCGATGCACGTATAGTGCTAGCGCGGTATTGCTATCGTAAGTCGTCCGTCTGTCCGTCCGTGATGTTATGTATCCTGGGCATATAGGTTGGACTAGTTCGAACCGCAAGATAGGACCAAGGTTACTACTGATGACCGATAGGAAATCGCATACGCGCTTTCGATTGGATTAGTGCTAAAATCAACGAACTTGCATGACCTTGAAGGGCCACTGCGCATTAGGCCTACGCACTGTGTTTCAAAATACGTGCGTCTTTCGGAGCCCACCACGAAAATTTGAATGAAGATAGACCCACACTATCGGGACGAAGATGTAGCCCAATGACTGCAATATATGCGGATATTCACGGTGGTTCTCAAGATTTATGTAAATTTTCCTGATTTCATGCCTGCGCCCCTATATTACGTGTACAGGAAACGTCACGCCGTAGTCGTTTTCAAGTTCAAGTGTTTGATTATGACAGTTAGCTACCAATACGGCTGCCGCGGGTACTGAAGTGCGTGACTAGCGGAGATGTGGGAAGCGGAGTAGCGGAATGTGATCCGTAGAGTATTTGGAATCCGCGGAAAAACTGCGGATCTTTCGTAGACGTTATACGTCGTCGGAATCTTAACAAGTAAGACCAACATAAGTATTTAGTATTACTTAGTCCTTTATCGCCTTTCCACTGACGCCAAAACACGATCTAGAATGACCATTTTGCGTTAAATTCCGTTTTGTACCGGTACGTTTGGAGCTTTGAAGCCTGGCTTTCGAAGCTTGGCTACTCTTATACTTGTAGACTGTATAGTGAATGTTGTCAGCGAACTTTAAACCAAAAACAACAGCTGCGGCATCGCGCGGTTCCCTTGCGACAGCACGGCTTTCTTGTTTTGTTTTCGAGCTACGAGCTCGTACGTACGGGACAGACGGACAGACAGACAGACAGACGGGCAATGCAGTTTATAGGACGGCCGTACAATAAATGCGCGTGCTGAATATTTAATCATATTTGAAATTAAAGTGATGATTTAATATCTATCCCACAACACATCAAACGCTTCGCTAAAACAGAGTTTGAATACCCAAATATCCAAAGCTGTAGCCAGAATTTTTGTTTGAGGGTTTGACCCCTTATCTTTCCCTCCCCTTCTTTCCCCTCCTTCCTCAAATGCAGCTAGGGGTTCTGGGGGAGCGCTATAAGCTCCCCAGCGGGGTTCGGGGCACAGTCCCGGCCGCAAACGCATTTTGACGCATAGTCGCATACGGCTCTCAAAACGCACCTCATGGCAACATCTTTGAACTTTCAGCCGTTTATGTGCAATGCAAATGACTGTGTTTTGATCAATAGAATTTGTTAATTTGTTGCAGTATAGATTCGCATGTTACCAGCGGGGGAGAGGGTTTGAACCCGTTAACCCCCTAAATATGGCCCTGCAAATATCACTACCAACTGCCGCATTTAAATACATCCATATAGCGTTTAAGTTGGCTACGTTATTTTTCGTATCGTTTTTTGGCAGATCATAATCGGCGTTAGTGCTTTACATTAACTACATGGTGGTTCATAAAAAATGAGCAACACAGTTTTTTTGTAACTTATAACTTCTTCAATTATTGATCGGTTTTCAAAATTCTTTCACTGAACTCCCTGAACACTCAGTAATATTATTTGAAGTAAACAGCGATCGTAGAAATTATGACTGAAGATCCCACAACACCTCAAAGGTTTCGCTGCACAGTGAATTTTAGTATCCAAAAACCGACATGAATATTTCACATGGTAATGTACCGACGTGTTTGAGGACCAGAGTGTGCCAATAAAAGAATCTCGAAAATCGATCATTAGGGGGCCTATAATTAAGCAGTTATGACAAAAATACTTGTTGGTTTACTTTGTAGACCACCTTTGTTTTGTACCATTTTCAACATAAATGTTTGTGAATTAAAAGCAAGTGACTTTCAGCCGCCTTAGAAATTATATCTCCCTTATGAACTCTGTTTACTGTTTGCTTAGGTACTGCACTGTATCTTCAGAAATATTGACGACGGACGTTTCCAGTAGAATAGACGAAACGACTACTAACGTAGGTCATCGTCAGTGACGCCGTTCAATAGATAATACATCATGACAACAAGCTGTGATAGTCAAGTTTTTGTCTGCAACACAACACGTACATAACATGTACAAAATAACGGCTATGTCTTTACTTGTCTGTCTTCGTTTAAGCCTAAATTCCAGCGACACGCAACGTCGCAACAAGTATGCGACGCAACGTTCTGCAACGCAAGACAAAAAATGTAAAAAAACTGTCACGTAAAACTCTGCAGTTGTTTGTGGACCTGCAAACGGCCACATGACAGCAGACAGCAACATGGCTCAGTAGCTGTGATTGGCCGCATGAGGGGACATTTGTGATTGGCTCCGAGGTGCGTGAAAACAGAACTCGTGATTATTCGCTTGCGGGACGTTACGGAACGCCGAAAGCGGCCTTGCGGACGGTTGCTTTGGGAAAAATACGCAACGTCTTTTGGCGAATTGCACTGCGTGTCGCCGGAAATTGGGCTTTAGTCGCCACATTGGCACAATATACATGTCAATATCTACATCTAACCAGCAAGGATCACGCCCATCATATAATTACTGTTCACCTCATGATCCGTATTTACACAGCAAGATATTTACTCAGATGTATTCAACATAATAACTTAGTAGTTAGTTGTGCATTGTGTGTAATTATCCACACACGGAATATAATGGCAAACCGTATTCTCGCAGTAACGTGAAGATGACGATGCTGAATTAAATGTTATAATGATATCAGCATGAAACCAAAACCTAATAGCAATAATATGCACAACCTACACAACAAAGAATTATCAAACGAAGTCATACACGATCCAACAACTGCTACAATCGTTTATTAACGGGATAACAGCACTGACTGCAGACAAAAGTCGATCCTTGCAAATAAACTATCGGTTGGCAAATTCAGCAGTAATGTCAGAACTGCTCGGTATACACGACGTCAAGCATACTTTCACTGAAGCGACACACAGCGACCCCGATCGCCTTCGGAGCTCCCCCGAACCGCGCTAGGGAAGCTTATAGCACTCCCTCAAGCTTATAGCACTCCCTCAGACGCCCTAGCTGGTGGGGAGGAGGGTCGTTGCCTCTCGCCAAGAACCCCCCCCCCCCGACTCTCGGCCTTTGGCATCGATGTTCAGCCTTTTGTGCCTTTTGTGCTTACATCCTCCCAAAAAGTCTTCATTTACCCTAACGCTCTAAAAAGGTTAAAGCCGAGTATAGCTCTTCATAGGAACCCATCTCAGAGCTACGGGGCGTCACTTGCCACATGGGATCACACAGTGTTACCTGCTACCCGACACGAGTGAACGCGAACCGCCATAACCCCAGCCAACTAGGTCGGTACTTGATTTACCTACCCCGGAGGGATGGAAGGTAGAGTTGACCCAGGTAGCTTGATAGCGGCCCGACCGAGAATCGAACCCAACTGCTTGATCGCAAGTCCGACGCCCTAACCGTTACGCCACCAAGCCACCCACTGCGGTCTAGAGAGATCTGCTTGTTGGCGGCGAGCCGCAGTCAACATTCGGCTGAGCTCTGTGCATCAGAACATGAACATCGCTCTGTATCACGTTCAGTGTGCATCGCTGTTTCTTCAAGCACCTCGCGCAACCTCGTAACTCACAAAATCAGTTTCTGCCTTGGAGAAATGCGTTATATGCGCGACATGGATGCTTCAAACAGCAGTTCAGCTGTACATAACACTCGATAATACAAATGCTACAAGACTCATAGAACTAGAAAAATCACTGACAAACACTATATCCCTGCACCAGCGGCGAATTCAAGGAAACGGCCGTCTGGGCGCCACACTTCACTATTTATACGTCCGGGCATCTGCAACTGTAAAAATATAGACCTATGCGACACTGTCGACGACGTTGGCCATCAGACAAATAAAACTTCAACTTCTGTAAGATTTTCCCCAGTCTCGTTTTACCGGGGTTTCACCTCTAACCCCCACACCAGACGTTCCACCTCTGGACCTCGCTTAAGGCTTCACCCCAGACTCCATAATCTGTCCTTCTCGTCAAATACTGTATCTGCACTAAACTTTGTGATTCTATGCAAATTCATATTATATCACGTCACACATTTAATAACACTCTACAGTGTGGCTAACCAGCTGCATAGAACACGCATGTAATACACAAAAAGCAGGTACAAGCACAACATAGGCGCCGACTTTTGTTTTTTCTCCGTCAGTGCTGTGCCTACTCCAGTTTCTCTCTCCAGCACAGGCATCATATGCATCAATCCTTCCCATATACAGGGTGTTCCAAAAAAGCAGAACCCAGGTATTAATTTTGTGACAACTTCCGTAAATGTACACCAACTTCAACCACTTTTTACTGTTACAACAAGAAATGTATCACACATAAAGTAAAATTACGCGTGAAACCTCACCTTTATTCTGTAACCCCCTACCTAGCAAAACACACACCACTACTCATATCGATGCTACATTTTTAAACAAGTAACATTTTAAAGTTTACCCAAAATATTTTAGTAGCACTTATTCTACACATGATTACTTATTTACAGCAATGCTTTGTGATGACACTATTTCTGTTTTAATGGTTTTAATCAAACAGTGATTGTCCTTTGTTACTCTGCACATACTAAACCACGTAAAACGATTAAAACCATTAAAACAGAAAACACTGCAGAAAGCAGACTATCATTTAATGATTATGATGTACACATAAATAGTTAAAGATTAAGTTTATGCTGAACAGAATAGAGGGTTCATATTATTAGTCTTGTACAAGCAACATTTTCAACTACATTAACACAATAGGTAGGTTGCATTTGTATTTACGAGCTCAATTCTTCTGGCTGTGACACACCCAATAAACTTTTTACCCGCGTGACATTATGCTAGCGCGGTCTTTGCGACAGCAACGTGTCCGTCCGTCTGTCTGTCTGTCACACGCCGGTATTGTGCCTAGCAGAGCGTAAGCAGGATCGTGAAATGTACACCATCTGATAGCCCCATGATTCTAGTTTCTGGTGAGGTATGATTCATCAAAAAATTCGCAATACCCCAAAGCAACGTGCCAAATGAGGGTGGGGTAGGTTTTTCGGCGATTTTCGACCAATATGTCGTCATATCTCAAAAACTGTGCATTTTACACACAAAGTTACTATGGGACGGTAATAGGAAACCATATGCAAGCTATCAAATGGTGTTACTTTCGATGACCTTGAATGACCCCTGACCCGGGTTTCAAGGACACGGTAGTTTTAAAAGGCAAGCACAGTTACTATATAGGACGCTAATAGGAAACCATAGGCAAGCTATCGATAGGCAAGCTAGCTATACAGCTTACAACCCCACTGCTCTTACGTAACCGTGCAAACTTTTCGCAAGCGTCGCGCGGGTTTGTCAGTGACAGCTGGCCTTTTTTGTCTCTATAGGTGCATTTGCGCGCACTGCATTCAGAAATCGGCGCCTATGTCACACACGAACAATAATGTGGTACACACGAACAATGTGGTATCATAATGGGACAAGTACTAAACCGCTGAGTCAAAAAAAACAGCCATGCAGTCTTTTTGCAACAACAAGGCAAATGTGCACACATTTCAATAATTTTTTTCACTATTATATTCTGAGATGAACTGCAAAAGAAGCTGGAATAAAATCTTCCACCTCACCTCAAATCTGTTGCCACACTACCTCGCAAAACTACACTACTGTTCGTCCATATTAGACTATAATCTACAGTCGACACATCCACTGACTAGTGGCGTGCACGACTCAAAGCATATGTGCTTGCTGATGAATGACATTCTAAACACGCTACCTAATCTGCCTAGACACATGACATCTCTGGTAGACATTTACTACAAATAAACTATTTTGCACACTTTTGCATTGAATAACGTTGCTGTACAGTTGTGAAGTAGAACATTTAAATTTAGCAAGGTAGTGCAGCAACAGTTTTAAGGCAAAGCAGTAGATTATACGGCAGATTCCTCCGCAGTTCCTCTCAGAATGCTACAGTGACAAATTATTAAAACTAGCCCACATTTGCCAAAATTATCACAGAAAGACGGCACAGGTTTTTTGTGACTCAGTTTATGTGGCCGCTTTATCTGTTACACACATTTACACTGCACCAGAAGTCAGGAAAGTTGGAACAGTTACTCAGCGTAGGTCAAATGATAAAGAACACAGTGGATCACTATCTTTCGATAACACCAAAGTTTTACACCAAACCTTAAATCCAACTGCTGAACTCCGGTGTAAAACCTTGTCTCGGATTAAAGTCGATTCAATGGTTTTACACCGAACTTAAGCTCTAGAGGTTTATCTTCGTTTGCCTATTTAAAAGCATTATGCCAATTTGGTGTTATCTATCGTGGGCTCGGTTTAAGTCTGGTTTTACACCGAAGTTTGGTATTATATTGGTGTAACACCGGAATTTACACCGGACTTTCGGTGTTGTCTCAGGTGTAACACCAGAAACTTAGCGTGACTTTAGTTTTTGCATTAATTAGGTGTTAAACCGGTTGTTTGGTGTAAAACTTTGGTGTAAAACTTCGGTGTTACGGAAAGATAAAGTGACCCAGTGTTTCATAACTGACAATATCTGTACTATATACACACACACACACTGGGTTCTTGTTTGACCAGCCAACTTGTCAGAGTTACTCCAGGTTAGGCCAATCCTCATAAACAAACTTCTACTATATCTACATGGTGAGGCATAATTACCGGACCCCCTTTGTTTTTATTGTATAGCCTTTGAAGAAATAGACAGAAATTGATTAAGATTTACCAGAAATGTTTGTAACAACAACACTCTAAACTACTAACTCAGTTTGTGTTCAAAGTGTCCGACATTCGCTTGAACACATGCACGAACACGTGTGTGCCACTACCTGACTGGTGACTGCCGTATCAACAACGGGCTGATTCCGCAGTTCGTCAAACAATGACGTCACGCTGACACAGGCATTACACAGTAAGTAAGGTGGGTAAATTTAGCGACACTGCACACAGCATTATCTCATGCTTAGTTGTGAGAATTTTTATGCCAAAAAACAGCATAGTAACAAAGTTTTGCCACTTGGTGCTAGGGGGTCCGGTAATTATGCCTCACCGTGTAGAAAAATACCTGTACTATAATTTTACCAAAAATGATTTTTTAAACTGCAAAAAATAAAATGAGCCGATGTTGGAACGGAAAGTCTTCCATTGTAATTCACACACAACTTGCAATCAGCAGCAGCAGCAGTCCAGCTGCACAGTCTCAACTGCTGAGTCAAGCGTCACCTCCAAGTGACATCTGTGACTGGGATAGCTGCAGCATAGAACGTGATGCGTAGTAGCTCTTAGGTGTTGAGTAGCCGCTGAGGGCTGCTGTGCGAATATTGGCCAGCTTACGATGATATTTGATACGACTCTCCTTGCCATACAACATCTCTTGAAGTTCTTGCCAGTAGGAGACCACACACAGTATAGCAGCAATCTGGCCACAGAAACACAGGCAGACAGGTGCGTGATACAGTGACACATACATACACACACAGAGACAAACAGGTGATAACTACAGACAGGTACACCTAGACAGTCTGTCTTAGACAGACTGTTGCACGACACACAGGTAGATCTAAACACAGTTAACAACTGTGTTTAGATCTACCTGTGTGTCGTGAGTGAGTGAGTAGAGTTTAACGCCCCACCCGACACACAATAGGTGTCGTGCAACAGCCTGTCTTTTAAGATCTAGACACAGGTACATGTAGACAGACTGATGCATGATATACAGGTACATCTGGACAGACTGGTGAGATCTAGACACAGGTACATCTAGACGATCTAGATGTACATCTAGACAGACAGGTGCACGATACACAGGTAGATCTACACAGACAGGTAAGATCTAGACACAGGTACATCTAGACAGACTGATGCATGATATACAGGTACATCTGGACAGACTGGTGAGATCTAGACACAGGTACATCTAGACGATCTAGATGTACATCTAGATAGACAGGTGCACGATACACAGGTAGATCTAAACAGACAGGTAAGATCTAGACACAGGTACATCTAGAGAGACAGATGCATGATATAAGATACATCTGGACAGACAGGTGAGATCTAGACACAGGTACATCTAGACAGACTGATGCATCATATACAGGTACAACTGGACAGACAGGTGAGATCTAGACACAGGTAATCTAGACAGACTGATGGATGATATAGACGGTACACCTGGACGGACAGGTGAGATCTAGACACAGGAACACAAGTATGTGATACACAAGTACAAATAAATGCAGACAGATCAACACACAGACAAAATAGAACTGACACACAGACACTCAATGGACAGTTAACATGATCAAGTTTATCTGCAAGACAATAATCAGTCGCAGCTCAGCTGTTGAGAAAGCCGACTCTCATCAAGCTGAATCTTGTTTTATTGCTACATCACCATCACCATCATCATTATTAGTCACCAGTGACGTCACGAAGAACATCTGGACGAAATTCTCAGTGTTCCATATGGATCCCACCTTACAGGTGGGCGTGCCTAAACCTTCAAGTGTGGAAGCACACATTTCTACAGGAAGAAGTTATTAACAAAAAGCAGCGTACATTTCAAACAGCAAACTAGTCATCAATGACCAGGTCTCTACTGCAGCATGCAGTGCAGTGTTATTTTCATTAACGAGAACAAAAATGAGAAGATAAATGATTAAATTTTTTGTGCATGTAAACTAGAACTAAAATGACTTTGTGAATGGAAATTGAATAAAAAATTTAAAAAATGCTCCAAACAAAACTGAATAAAAAGTAGAATAAATTTGAAAGACATGACAATATTCTCAAGCACTAAAGCCTAATAGTGTTTTTACTGCATACATAATGTTGTTTATAGTGGAGTAGTGCAGGCTGAATGTGGGCCAGATTGTTATCGGTGATAAACTCATTATCAGATAACCATGCCTATCCGCAAAGGCCCTATGAAATATAAAAAAATAACTAGAAAAAGCTGCACAGGGCAAGTGTTGCCCAGTGCAAAGTATCGGCCTACACGCCTAGTTGTAGACGCTGCGTTGCGACGTATTGGAAAGAGCACAAAATTGCAAATATCTCCCTTAATTGTCAACGGATTTAAAAACGGATTTCACCAATGGATTCAGCGTATTTTTCTGGTCGTAGTAGAGGTTAAAAAATTTTTTCCGAAAATTTTTTTGTTTTCAAAATTTGGATGCACTTTACCACCCTGTAGCGGGTAAACCGTTTGTGCTAGAGGATTTGTGCTTCGGCATGGGCACTTCTGTGGCATCTGCCCTAACTGGTGAAACCATTTTTGAAATTATAAAATGTATTTCTGATGTCGATATGCCCGCACGCGTGTGCATGGGGTCAAAATGCGAAATTTTCAGGTTTTTCAATTCTGGCTATGCTCACGATATAAATATTTCGATTTTTAGACGTCGAGCATCCAGAGTAACTGAAAACACGTTAATTAAGCCAAATTACGCTAGTGTGAGGCAGTCGAGGGATTCGCTACACCGTGACAGGCACAAAGTGACGAAAAAAGT
>Ga0209679_1001043_pt1 | contig 11200 bp, 12 predicted proteins | sample WorMetHEROISLAND_4_FD_187408 | JGI IMG/M metagenome (GOLD analysis project Ga0209679, IMG submission 187408) | Marine gutless worms symbiont microbial communities from Max Planck institute for Marine Microbiology, Germany - Olavius sp. 2 HERON... ...
GTTGTAGGTTGCCGTCAGCGAACGACTGCACGTCTTGCTGTTCACGACTCATCTACAAGATGCAACCATTGTCGAACATGCCATCAAACAATGATGCAAAAATGACAAATTAACCGACATTTATTGTTAATAATTAATTGAGTATTATTCGATCGTCAAATAACTGCAGTTTAATTGCCTGTTGGAACCCCTGCTTCACAGAATTTACGTATGTGCATTAATTTTTTTAACAGCGTTAATTTTTTTAATCGCGATTAATTCTTTAACGCGTTAATTAACGCGTTAATTCGACAGCTCTAATTTTTAGTAATATTTGCCAGGTGTAACCACTGTAAGCAGCTTAGTGTCTGCAGCATGAAACAGGCTACAGCTAACCCAGTTTTGACATTTAACTTTTTGACTTCAAATGAAATGGGTGACCAGGAACCAGGACTTCCCATGTACTATCCACCTGCAAGTTTGTTGATGATATATCCAGTGGTTTTGTTTTAGTATGCTGACATGCAAGTCTTGACTCATTAGAGATGTCCAGTGTTGCCGTTGCCATTGTTCACAGTATTTTTACTGCCATCCACATTATAAAATGTTGTCATCTCTGTGTCTGTCTTGCATTTCTTTCTATATGATAAAAATGTTCATATAGGTATGTGTTGATATAAAGGTATATGTAATTGTAATAATCGTATAGGTGTACATTTTTTGTTGGGCTGATATGACTAGTTAAATATTTCTCAGAACTACTGTTTGTGTAGGCAAACTAGCTGTGGAGCTTTTAGTTCAAAAAATGTATCCCCAAAGCCATTTGACAAATTTTATGCATATATACAGGGGGTGTATATTTGCAATTTAAAGTGTACACATGGGATGATTTGGATATTTTGTTCCACAGTAATGCAAAATCCAAAATGTTCTTTGCCATATCTTGTTCCCAAGTTTGTATTTTCTTGGTGGTATTAATGTAAATAATTTGAGGTAGTTATTGATGAAAATGTAACTTTCACATCAGTGCTTACTTTTTTATGATTGCAACATGTTTTGTGCATTGTTCATGTATGGTGATATGGTGGTAAACTGATATTAACATTTATTATTAATTAATTGGTGCCATTGTGAAGTCCGCAACGAGTTGCTTTTCTGTGTAGATTTGTTCACTCGAGGCATCGACATTCAGGCTGTCAACGTTGTTATCAACTTTGATTTTCCGAAACATTCCGAGACATATCTTCACCGCATCGGCCGTTCAGGGCGTTTCGGTCACCTCGGCATTGCGATCAATCTCATTACGTATGAAGACAGGTAGACATGGCAGCGCTGCTGGTTACAACTACTAATACTACTACAACTTTCAGTTTTTGTTCTACCGACCTACTTTTCCAGAAGTGTTTCAGGTCATCCTAGGTCCAAAAAGAAGAACATTTTGGAATTTTACAGTAATACACAACAACAACGAGAATGGCCAAGTCATTTGGCAGCATTGCTGTGAACTGATGGTTCCAACCCCCAAATCTCCCATTACCATGAGGGGACCAGGGCCCGTCTAAAATGGCATCTCATTCCGTCCAGCCGCTTAGTATGGTGCACGAGTGTGACAGATGGACAGACAGACAGACCATGCACGGTAATGTGTTGCAACAGTCGGAGTCATTTTCATTGATGTCACTTAATAATAGTAAATAATGTTTAAAAACCTAATATTGTGCATTCCATCGTTCCAGTACTTGGATGTGTGAGCAGATATGGGCCATAATTAAACCTGGGTTGCCTGTGTGAGAGCATTAACCACTGAGCTACAGATACCACAGTAAATTAGTCATAGAAATACTGTCTAATGTGAGCATTGTCTGTAATGGCTGTGGTAAATTCTGATCAACTGCTTGTGGCTGATATTCATAGGTTCTCGCTGCACAAAATCGAACAAGAGTTGGGTACCGAGATTCGGCCAATACCGAAAATAATCGACAAACAACTGTATGTGGCCGAGTACCAGGTTCAGAGCGACGATGGTGAAAGTGCTGATGCTGAGAAAGAGAAATAGAATGCATTATTTATGTTCCGTATACTGATACGCGTAATGCTGATCTCTTTTCTCATGTTTTGCCGAAGTATATGAACATTTGTTTTAAGTTATGGGCATCACTCTGCATCACAAACTGCAGCCTCTTTTCATGCGCATGCATAATAATTGTGTACGAATGACGGATTGCTGCATTTTTGTTAATTTTTCTCAGTTTGTTATTATTGTATTTTTGGAGGTGTTGTCGAATTTTTAAAAATTTCTACTCATCTTCTGCACCATCACATCTGAGGAGCTTTTCCCCGAGTCGGCAATGTAGTCAGTGATTTTGTTTTTTTTTGTGCAGATGAAGTGTCATAATTTGCAAATATCAGTAATCTCATGCATAAAACTGTTTCGTTGAAGTGTATCTCGGATACATTATTGCTAATGGTAACTGCTAACTGTGCCATTTTCCGTTTTGTATGTCTGTACTTTGCAGCAGTATTTATGTTATAGGCACAGAGCCAGCATGTTGAATAATGTACTAGTTCAAGGCATATTGTTATAGAAATGAGTATGTATTGAATTGCTATTAAGTCACTTATTGATTACTACATGGCGACTCAAAAGAAAACGTCATCAAACTTGTTCACTGTTACACTTAGCAGGAAATTTGCAATAAAAAGATCGTTACAGATCCCACCACACCTAAAACATGTCGCTGTGCTGCCTTGCAAAATATTAGTTTTCAAAAATTACATTGACTGGAAGCGCAGCAGTGGACTAGGCGTTAAGAGACTGCGACAGCGGTAAGTGAGCTGGTACTAAGCCAATAAGACCAGCTACTAATTCATCATTTAACACATTAAATAACACAATTTGATGTTGTACGGATCATTTTTTCACCATGATCTTGGTTTGAAGTGTTGAAAGAGACGCCTGCTGGAGAAGTTATTGAAGCAAATCGTCGTGCGAGACTCAACTGCTCAAAACAATTGCTGAATGATGTTATCTTCACATGTTTCAGTGATAAAAAGCTATCACATCAGCTACACTGAAAAATTCACAGAATGACCGACTGTAAACATCCGCTGCAACAAAGAATGATGACATCAGAGCAAAACGCTGTCTTTGCACAGAGTGACGGTGACAGGTGTCGAAAGTGGGCTGCACTATGTGTATCTGGGAGTCAAGGTCGATGGACTGAGACTTGTGTTAACAGTTGCTGTCTGCCACAAGTCGTGTCTGTAGTGAGTTTATGTATTAGAAAACAGTGCCCTAGCATATAGGGCATATAGTGTAGCAACGACATTGAGGTGTGATGGGATCATTAATGATCTTTTTATTGCAAATTTCTTAATGAGACTGTAACAGTGAAAGAAATTTGATAATTGGTCAATATTTGGTGAAGTTGTGGATAAGAGTTTAACGTCTTGTTTTTTTGCGTCACGGTGTACAAGCAGTTTTAAGCTTGGACCATTAGTGGCACATTATATATACACCGGGTGATCCATGAAAACAAGTAAGCCACTAAATTTAATGAGGTCAGATACTGAGAGATTTTGACAATTCTTTACTGCATTTCAATACAGTAACCATTAAAGATCCCGTCACGGCTAAAATGCATCGCTACACTACCTTGTAAATATTAGTACATATTCAAAAGCTACCAGCGGTATTTTACAAGGTACTGTAGCGATGCTTTTGAGGCATGTTGGAATCTTGAGTCATTTTATTGCAAATCGGCATTGCGAATCGGCAGAGTGGAAGAACTTTGAAAATCGGTCAGTATTTGATTCTGTTAATGACAAAAATCTTGGTAGCTTAACTTTTGTTGGACAGCTCCGTATTGACATATACATAAACTTTCTAGTTTAGCTGTTACTACCTAAAACGAACAATGGAGCCAATTTCATGAATTACTACAGGGTATTTCACACAGCTGTATTTCAGTTTACAGCCACCAAAATTTCTGGCCTTGGTGTAGCAGCCGGAGTCCTTGGCCTTGAGCTGAAAAACCTAGGCCTTGTTGCATGATGTGATGTAATTCAACGATTATCTATAACTTGTTAACATCATTGATAGGCACTGGGCCATTATGTTGAATAAGATATTAATTTGAGACAGGTTGTTGTAGAAAATAGATCTACCAGTATATCGATTAGTCATTAGCTGACATAAGTAATGAATTTTGCCTTGCTAATGAGTGAGAATTGTTCTAAAATCAACATCATCACATAACGCTCATGCTAGTGTTTAACACTGCTACGCGATTTCGGACTGATAAGTCATTTTTGTTTTGTTTCCAATGCTTGTTTTTCAGTTTGGAGTCATTACTGTTAAATCAAATAAATGACGACATTAAACAATTTAGTGTATTACGACTTGCTGTTCACCCACTGTTTGTGTAGGTATCGTTCACATTACGCTAAACACATCTTTATAATATGAACTCATTACTAGCTATCAGTGAAGTATGCTTTGCAGTAACAATGGTCTAAATGAAGACCAGCAGATCAACAGTGGTGCAGTAGTGATAGGAGAACGGCCTATTGCTAATTAGTATATTCCTCCTCTACAAATCAAATTTGAAAATCTGCACTTTGAAAAACTGTATTACATTGTTAATACTTTTGGCTTAACCATCCTAATTTTCTAGAGTTACTCAGATTAGGCCGGTCATAAAAGGGAACCAGTGTAGATTTCTAGTGCTTCAAGTATTGAAGTTGAAGATTTTTTTCAGAAATGTAGTTGACAATAATGTATAATTTTGATTAAAACTTTGTGGTCTAGATACAATTCAGCTGTATTAATAATATGCTTTCTACTTACGATCAGTATTATTGCTTCTGAAAACTGTTTCATATGTTTATAATGTCACTTACCCTGGTAATGAAGTTCTGTCAGGTTACTTTTGTTAATTATGCTTGTGAATGAAAAAACAGTTGGAAACAACATCTATTTAATCAGACTGGAATATCACGACTTAATGTTTTCTAAATAACTAGAAATACTACAGCCGCTTCAGACAGGAATATACTGTGCATAAATTATATAAGTAAAATATTAACAACTAGTAACGATTTATTAGCTACACACTTAACAATAAACGTACGTATATGTTATAAACTACATTCACTGCATCAAAAATACAAATGGTACATTGTATCTACATGCTGTAACATATCTAATGTAAAAAGGCAGTCAACTGCATGAACGAGGCAAGTGTACTTGGGGGTTCTGCAAGGAGAAATCTGTTGTAACTAGTGATGTAAAATTTCATGAAATTTTTTGGCGTGAAATATTTCGTTAAAATATTTAAAAAATTTCACGATGCAGGCTGTATAGTTCACTGCAACATAGTAAGTAAACCAGTTAATACAGTAACCACTGTTGTAACCAGGTAAAGTATCTGTTGTTATGCATGAATAGCATTACATATTTCCTACTAACTTCATATGTTTTAAAAAGTTTTAAGTCACTTTATAATGAAAATTAAAAATTTCATGACATATTTCAAAAAAGGGGTCTTGAAATATTTAAGAATTATTTCATCGTGCATCACTAGTTGTAACGTATGAAGGTCATGCCTGTTATCAGAGGCAACTAAGCACTGTAAGGTGACCGTGTGACATAGTTATGTACGGCCGACTGAAGCGCAGCAGCACGCTGAGCATCCGCTTCTCGCATTGCACGTATCTCGGCATCACGTTGTTTAATCATCTCTGTCAGCCTCTGGACCTCGCTGTTGTGCTCTTGCAATGCAATGCGATGTTTTGATGCCGAATCTACATGAAGAGACAGCAGCCACGTATACACCCACTACAACCTTATTGTCAACCTTGTCATTATTTGTTATTTCCTCACAACCGTTGTAAACTCCTCATAATCCAGAGGCTGATACACCTCCAGAGGCTGTGTATGGAATATTCAAGTTACACCGAGACACATCTGTGCTGAATAATACAGAGAGTACAGAAGTAATGAGATACAACACAAATATAATATCTTTATATTTGATTTGTTGTATATTTCTTTGTGCAGTAGGTACACTGGTACAGGCAGTCTTATATTCGTAATGTTCGTTTATTTCATCACTGCTTGAAAAAGTTCAACGTATTAGTAACAGCAAACTGACAACCTGAATGAAAAATGCAACTAATGAAAAAGTAATGCTCTGTTTGCACAAACTGACCAGATATCTCTTTTTCCAGTGCAGAAACGCGGTTGCTGCGACAGTCGTTCTCAAGTTGTTCGATGCGAGAGTTCAGATTGAGGCGGACACGCGCCACTTCTTCCATCATTTCGGCATTCTTTCCAGCTAACTCCTGCAACAGCATTATACAACAGTTTCATGCTTCAGAAAGTGTGGAAGAAAATAGCACAGTACAGCCACTGTTGGTTCCCCACAAAACCCCCAGCCTTAAACTGTCGCCATTTGAGATATGGAATATCATCAGTGACATGACCATTGCACTAACAATATAGGTTTTTGTACAGCGGTTATCTCACACGGATGTCAAGATATCAAGCTTCAAAATTTTGCGGTGATAACCCTGACCATAAGGGGTCACGTGACGTCATCGGTCATCATGGTTTCCTGTAGGTGGTCCTTTGAAACCATCACTCTATCTCGCATGACTGCCAAGATATTATGTGTCAAACACTGAGCCAAGCATTTTGGGGCAAAATAAGAGATCTTAACGTTTTTCAACTTTGGGTATATAGCGGCCCATGAGACACCTCTTTGAGCTATTAACTGCCACAATCAGTCCACGGGCCTCGTTACTGCAGTGTTCGGACCTTACCATTGAAAATGTATTACCGGGGTGGTGAAACTTGGAGCAAAATAGAAGGGGTCATGGGATTTTGACCCCTAACGAATTCTTTCTTACTTTTCTGGCTCCAAACAACTGTGCAAAATTTGATCCAAATAAAAAACTGACCATAGGAGTGACCACAGACAGATGCTAGTATTTTATAATCTGTAGCATGCTATGCTATAGAAAAGGGACAGATAAAAATTACCTAAAATGCACAAATCTAAGTGTGAAATTAAAAAAAAAACTTTCCGGGGTGAAACCTCTGGACCCTTAATTCTGGGGAGCGGACACCTTCCTGCCTTACCTCGACTATTTCTGCTAAGTGCGTTTTATATGGTACTGAAGTAGGTGACTGGTTACATTTCAAACTGTATTTAAGCCATCTTTAACTTCATAAAACCATGTCTAAAAGCCGACGTTTTCAGAAACTGTCAACACCGAACCCAAAAATAAAAATAACGAGCACAACAATGACTATTAGTATTTTTTGTTTTTATCACTAAAACATACTCTGTCTAAATGTTAAAGAGCGAATCTCTCTGTGAAAGAGTCTAAACCTGCTGGAGGTCAGTGATTCGTCGTCGCAATGACTCGTTGTCAATTGACAGCTGAGAGTTGCGACTCTGTAACTCACTAACAAGACCAGACTGCTGGGTGGCATATGTCTGCAGCTCATCACGAGATGCTTGCACCACTCTCAGCTTCTCCTCTATTGCTGTCCGGCGCTGCTCCTGAATGAAGCAACCACCAACGTACAGAAAACCAAACCGGAAACAATAACTTCGACACAAATAGTGAATAATGAAAATAACTCCCACCCACCCAAACATCCTGACTTCGCCATACGATGTTGCGTAACAAAAGCACTTTGCACATCGGCAACAAGTTTTTCACCACTTATCACAAAAATTATTAACATAATGGACAACGGGTCACCTGGCCGCATAAAATTACAAGCTATTAGTACCTGAAGTAGAAAGCAAAGCGACAAGGCAGCCACAAACCAAAACCACATTTTCCACCATAAATGCTGAAAAACTGGCAGTAAGGCTGAGTATTAATATACCGCTGTGAGCACTGAGCAGTGCTACATCATCGTGATCATTAATAGTGTCGGAGCTACAAAACTGGAGGCGCCTGGGCAGACTTTCTGTCATATTTTCACAATATTCTTATTTTCATCCGGGCCATGCCGTGCTGGGCTAGGCCTAAAAATCAAGTGGCTTAAACGGGGGCCGGGCCAAAAAGCGAATGGGCCAGGCCAGATAATTCAGGATCATGTGCAGGTCCGATGGGTGGGGCCAACTTACAATATTTTAGGGTGGCCAATGGCCATTCTTAGCCAAAATTGCTTCAAAGTTTCTGAAAAATTTTTTCTCCATTTTTAAAGTCCTTGGTAAGTGCTTGAACACAGATGTGGCACTTGAAAGTTTTGGAATTTAGCATCAGAGGGTGCTTGAAAGTCCTTGGAAACTCCTCGATTTTATTTCCCCCAAAACAGTGGCCACCCTGTATTTAGAAAGTCCCCCAGATGGGCCATCACTGGGCAGTAATGAAGCTGCAGTAAACTCACTTCCTCGGTGCGAATGCGTTGTTTAACAGTGTTCAGCTGATCATCGGTCACCAGTCGCTCGCTGGCCATGTTCATCTTACATCGGCTTAGTTCATCCTCCAGCTCCAGCCGCTGTGCATCTGCTCGCTGTAGACGCTCCTTCAACAACCGCTCAGACTCTTCCATTTCTTTACGCACTCGTTCAATCTGTCAACACGACCCAAGAGCGGCAGATCGTCAGCGATGGACTCAGAAACTGACAGACAGGTTACACTGAGACATTCACTGACACTCATACAGGAAGAATGCAGATTTTGCTGTGGAAAAAGTTTAATGAGTGGATCAAAATACAGTAAATAAGAGAAACATATACACTCTAAATCCTAGTAACATAAGGGGTCTGACGGCATGCTATATCACAATATTTTCAAATACATGGACATGAGCATGGTAATATTTATGCAAACTAAGATCATACATGAATACAGTTATTACAAACACGACGACAATTTTAAAATTCTGCAGCAAATTTATAAGTAGATATCTGCAAATTTCCATAGTTACATGGACAATATGATTCATTTATAATTAATAATAATTCCTTCTCAATCGACTGTCCGGACCACTAGTCACTCCACTGTTTTTAATGTTTAGCTTTTATAATAATAATAATAATAATAATAATAATAATAATAAATTCATTTTGGTCCTATTCTAAGCAATGCTGTAAAGCTAAATTACGACAGTGGCAGCTGCTAGCACAGAAAATTATTTACCTTCTGACACAGGTTGCTGCATTGCAGTATTATTGCAAGATCTGTCAGTGAAAGAGGCCTAGATACTGAGTGCTAATTAATGGAAATCGAAGAGTAACACCAGGTCAACTCAGCCTTCCATCCCTCTGGGGTAGGTAAATCAAGAACGGACCTGGCTGGCTGGGGTTAACACAGGGCGCGTTCACTCGTGTCGGGTGGCAGGTAACACTGTGACACCCAGTGACACTGAATATTTCTACACTGTGACAAATTACCATCTGTATTCAATGACATCAATATTTAGTCAGTTAGAGGCTACTTCGGAGAGAAGGCATAGGACTAATACTGTGTTCATTTGTCTTGTTTCATTCTGCAACTAAACTTGCACTGCAGCAGCACAGCAGATGTGGCATAACGGTTAGGGCATTGGACTTGTGATCAAGCGGTCGTGGGTTAAATTTCCGGTCGGGCTGCTATCAAGCTACCTACGGCTGTAGGTCAACTCAGCCTTCCATCCCTCCGGGGTAGGTAAATCGAGTACCGGCCTAGTTGGCTGGGGTTACGGCGGTATGCGTTCACTTGTGTTGGGTGGCAGGTAACACTGTGTGATCCCACATGGCAAGTGACGCCCTGTGGATCTTAGGTGGATTCCCATGAAGAGCTATACTCGGATTTAACCTTTTTTAACTTGAAAGTTTACAACACAACGTAAATCTGACCTCCTTTGCCTTGACGTTTTCAGCATCTCGACACGCATCCTTCACCTTCTGCCGTTCAAACTGTACAATTTCTAAAACCAACATCAACATCACAAAAAGCACTATTACTCTTGCTCTTTGTTTAACCTGCCAAACTGTCCATAGTTACTGCAGGTTGCGCTGGGTCCCTAAGAGCAAACTTTTCAAAATTGTTAGAGTAGGGCATTTCACAGGTCAGATGTCCTTCATGTCACCCAACCAACAGCGTCAAAGCGTTGAAAAACAGAAAAAGCCACAGAGTCACAAAACCACTAGCATAAAATATCATTAAAAAGAAAAGGCTGCCATAATATGAAATTATGTTTTACAAAGGAGAGTTTTTAAGCTAAAGCGAAGCAATATGAAATTAAAAGCGTTTTTTACCTTCAAACTGCGTCTGTTTCAGTTTAACTTCGGCCTGCTGATGAGCAAGGCTCTCCTTCAGACTGAATATCTGCTCCTGCTGCAGGCGACATTTTCTCTCCAGCTCGTCCACCTAAACATGCCAAATTGTAATCTCACTCAACGCATGCATAATGCCTGGTTTCCACCATTCCATTGCTGTTTCACAGTTCCCGTTAGCCGTTGCCGTTTCTGTACATCGTTGCCGTTGCCGCTGTGCCTTGGCTCATCAGCGTCGATGATTGGCTGGCCAGCTACGGAACAACGGCAACGGAAAAATAGAACTCGATCCTACTGCAACGGAAGAACGGTTATGGCTGTAACGGAATGGAATTTTCTTACGTTATTTTTTACAGAACAATGGAATTTTACAACGGCGAAACAGCAACGGAAAACTGCAATGGAATGGTGGAAACCAGGCATAAGACTGACACGTTATCATTGCAGAACTTCTGTGAAAGTTCAGAACTCAAATGAACGTATCGGCAGTAGCACCTTATTTGTCAGCTCCGCATTGTTCTCGCCAGCTTCAAGCAGTTCTTTGTTCAGTCTTGCCTCCAGCACAGATCGTTCCTGCAAATAATCAACAAGTATGAAAGGTACTATGGACCTGGGGGCCTATTCACCAACGTCCATCGCACGTGCGATGTCGCAAACCGTTTGCGATTGACATCGCAGCTGCGATACGACTTATTCACGAAGCAAGTCGCAAATTTTTTGGTCGCAGCGCACGTACGATTATCTTTGCGACTTCATGTATCTGTGGTGTTTATATAACTGAATGTGGCAATGCTAACGAAATCAGCATAGTTTTTGTTTTAAAATGCGTTAAACGGTTGCGTTTAACTAAAATTTAGTGAATAATAACAATATAGCTAATATAATGTTACAGTATTGCAGCCGCACATAAAAATCTAGGAAAAAACATTTGAGTC
>Ga0209679_1001044_pt1 | contig 11197 bp, 9 predicted proteins | sample WorMetHEROISLAND_4_FD_187408 | JGI IMG/M metagenome (GOLD analysis project Ga0209679, IMG submission 187408) | Marine gutless worms symbiont microbial communities from Max Planck institute for Marine Microbiology, Germany - Olavius sp. 2 HERON... ...
AGGGGTTTCCGAGAAAAGCAACTTCAAATGACAGTGGGGTCGCGCGTCATGCGCACGTCTATAGCATTGTATGCTGAAGTGTATGCGCTGTGCGTAACAAATTAGCCGTATAATCGGACGTAGGCTCCTGGGGTGATTCAAGGCAGCTGTGGGCGATAGAAATTAACTTAGCTACAAAGAAATACGTTGCTGACGCCCTGTTTCTAAGCGGTAGCTGAGCTTCTTGTCAGAATTCTTATACTGGCTCACGCTGACGTATTCTGAAGCAGTGTCTTGTGCACTTGCTTACGCAGGTGTTGTGTGGTGTCTGTTAACGAGCAGGTATACCGGAGGAAGTAGATAACTATCATGAGCTGTATCCGTTGGAGCCGCTGCCGACGGATCCCATGCACAAATCCAACACATTCGGCTACACGACATCAGTCTACAAGGCAGTCAGTACAAAGGACGGCCTGACGTACTGTCTACGTAGAATTCATGGTTTGTCTTTTGCACGCATTTCTTTACATTTGTTCTTATCATTCCCCACTTGCCGGGTGGCATAAATGCGTGTCGGTGGCCGGGCAACACAAGAGACTGTGTATAGTGATATTCATATGCACCGTGGTCGGGGACTTTAAAATGTCAGTAGTGTTATAACATCATCAGTTCAGTGTGCAGTGAAGAAACTTGTAAAACAATTACCGTGAACGGTCAAAAAATGTTTCAAGATTTCGTTGTCGAAAATAAAATCAAAGTTGGTATGCAACGATGGCGAATGCTTTCAGAGTTATCATAGAACGGGGGTTTTCAGTCAGTGATCCGCGCAACCCCGAAGGTCAGAATGGTCCCCAGGTCTGATTCTCTCTGACATTTGCAGTGGGTTTGGCGTCTCACTGCAGTTTCTAGTTATGTAAATATAGTAATTTTCAGCTCAGGATGTAAATCTGGCTAAATCCAACTCCGGCCAGATTGTGGAAATTGCAGTCTGGTGCATCTCTATTACAAAGCCGTGCAGAGTCTATGTGTAACTCACTTCTTGGCCCTGGGACAAAGTGCCAAAGGCTGGACAAAGTGCAGAAGGCTTGAGACTGGAAGCAACATCAGCCGGGATTGTAGATGCAACCACAGAACGAAGTGAATGAATTCAGCAATTATTTGCTGATATCTTGCAGCGTTCCGGTTGGTCAACACCAAGTGCATGTCAGACATCGAGCTGTGGAAGAAGATACTTCACCCAAACCTCGTACATCTACGCGAGGTCTTCACAACGAAGGCTTTTGGTGACAATTGTATGTATTCTGCATTGCCTTTTTTCCATTTAGCTGTCTAGTTAGATGCAGTGATAATATTATGATGTTGTTTCTGCAACAGAAGAATGTGACCATAGATGTCCTTACACAAAAGCAGCCGGAAATTTTTGCAGTGAAAGCAATGGGCATCAGCCTCCCACACTACTCTCCCTGCTTGCAAAATTTCAACTTCAAAAGTTTTGTATTTCCTGAGATATTTGCATTGCTTATCATCTCCCACCCACACAGTCAGTCAGCCACCCACCTAGTTAGCTCCGTTTGACACCACAGAGCCTTAGCTGCGCTGAGGAAAATGTATTCAGTTGACAGTTGACAGTTAAAATACAGGTCGTGATTTTTTCACAGTCTGCTTGCACATTAACCCAGTAACACATTTAAGATGTAGCAGGTGTCTACTTTCTAGTGCTGTGCGTGCTGATAAAGTTTTGCTGCATGCTGATTGTTGACAGCAATGGTGTTTGTGTACGACTTTCACCCTGCAGCAGAGACAATGATGAGTCGACATTTTGGCTCGTCACCGAGAAAGGGCGATGCTGCATTTGGCAGTCAGAGTGGCTCTGTGGCATCTACTTACCGTAGTGCTGGTCTGAATTTTGTATTACATTCTGCCGTGCTGTCTGTCTCACAGGCTAGCTTAGGACTTGAAGTCAGTTGGCAAGTCGTAGCTGTTAAGAGATGTAATTGTTAGTGGTGTAGCCATGCTCTGAAGTCAGGGTGGGCACAGGGTGTCTGGAGGTGAGAAGCCAGATATATACAGTTTGTAGCTGTCAAATGCTTTTCTATGCAAGTTTGTTGCCGAGTTCGTCCTCCGTCTTCCTCTATCCCCCTCAAAAAAGAACTTCGGATCTGCGCAAATCCCATTACCCAACATGGCCGAGGCAGGACGTGTACGTGCCCACCCGTGGTTATGCTACTGGTAATTGTTGTGAGTGAACGTGTTCGAAAACCCGTCTGTGCTCTTAATTACACCAGGAAAAATTCGGTGTCACCGGTCGGTAATTTCCCGCTGTGATGCAGTTCAGACAGTAGGCCAGTTATTACAACTGGGGATATCTGGTGCTACCAAGTTGGTAATTACCCTGTGTGATGTGGTTCAGGCATTGAGCTAGTAATCAGAGAGGGAAAGCCGGCGCTTCATCGTTGGTAATGCCCAGTGTGATGTGGTTCAGGTGGTGAGCCAATCATTACACCAGGTGGAAATCCTGCATTGCCAGAAGCTTTGATCTGGTCGTACGTTGTGCAGTTAAGCTCCGTCTTACGGACCATCCATGCTCATGGACTCGCATGCCGGGTGATGGATCCAACCAAGATACTGTTGATGGACAAGACGAGGTCTGTGCGTTGGTTGTTTAACTTTGCTTTGATTCCTTGTTATCATCAGTCGTAGCAGTAGCAGCAGCTTTACCAGAAGCAATGGGTCACCGGTATCACTGCAAAGTGCTAAATCTGCTCTCTATCATCTCATACACGACCCTCCTTGGAAACATCCCTGAATGCCAGCTGTGTATGAGAAGTACAGTGAGGCACGCGACAAAAGGGAAATCACCAACAGTAGTGATGCTGCTAGGCTGTCACAGATCCGTTCTGGTCACTGCTGTGCCTTTAATGCTTACCAGCATCTGATGGACAGCTCCATCGATCCTACGTGCCTAGAATGTAGACAAGCTCCAGACTGCATGGAACACTGGATTCTTGAATGCCCTGCACTACATGAAGCTCGTGAAGACATTTTTGGGCGTCAGGACTTATCACTGAACGTCCTGGGTTCAGATCCGCAGAAGGTCATCGCGTTGGCAGAGCATACTCTCTTCTGACAACAACAACAACAACAACAGCAGCAGCAGCAGCTCTGTGTTCCTGAACCTGTTTATTCTGCCGGTGGATCGGACTTTGTTTAGCTTTCATTGTTCACTGTTCTTTGTTGCACTTGTACTGTAACTGAACTCAAAATGCAAATTTATATAGCACCTGCTTAAAGTCAGTTGGAGGCAGATGTCTGTGGACAACGGAGTCGACGTAAACAGAGGAAAAGACGGATGGACATCGTCAAGTGTGATATGGAGAAGTTGCGAGTCACTGTGGGGGAGACAGAGTTGTTCAATGGAGAAGGAGAACCTGTGTGGCTAACCCTAACCAGAAGGATTTACAGCCTGAAGGAGAGAGAGATATATGTAGCAATTAGCACCTTCTAGAGGTGCTGGCAGCCAAAGAAATCTAGTTTCAGTTTTTGTAAGCATGTCGATGGATAGAGGTGAAGTCTGCAGTTTGATGGGGGAGGCTGTTGCTTGTTGCTGGGCCCAATGCCGTCATGTTGTGTAGTGTGTGAAGTTATGAAGTTATGCTATTTAATGTATTTGTATCGTTGCTTGTTTTGTATTGATGTCAATTCTCAGGATACGTTTGAATTGCGTGGGAGTGTTTGATGTCGTCAGTTTTGACCCAAACTTGCAGTCCGGCTCGACGCAGATGGAACGCTACAAGGTCTGTTTTCTGCCGTGTTTACTTACTGTCATCCTTCAATGCTTTGATGCTGTTGTTTGAACGACGGGACGAGCGTCCAGTCTGTAAAAGTTCTGTTGCACCAGTTTGCACAAGTAGTTTGCGTTTGTGTACTTGCCTAATCTGGAGTAACTCTGGGAAAATGGCCCGGTTAAAGGAATACCGAGGGCTTATTACTGTTGCTACTGTACTCTGCCATCCGACATGTGAAGAACACCGAAAGGTGTCAGTGCAAAATTTCATTTATACCTACCATGCAGTTGTCACTGAGTGCAGTTCCTGGCCGCTAATTGCCGCTGTTTGACACAACGTCATCTCAGCAACCCACTTTCCTGTGTCAAACTGTCGCCAGTTCGTTTGCTGTGGTAGAATGGAACTCATTGAAACTGAGTAGTTTTATTAGTTTATTAGACAGACATTGTCCAGGGATAGTCTGTGCTATTTACTTGATAGATATTGCCCAATTACTAGGCTTGTTTGGAAAGTAGAAAGTCGGTTCTTTTTCATTTTTTGGAAACCAACCCATCCATAATTTTGAATTCCGTGCAGTTGATTTTCCGTAGCAGTTGTGGGCAAGTCACGGTTTCGAGTGCCAAATTCAGAGACACATTTACTGTGAAAACCGATACAGTGGGTACATTTAATATACAATGAGTACATTGTATATTAAATTATCGACATGTATATTGCGAGTTTGCCGTAATTTACTAAGTTGAAAAGCGTCTTTCAACTTATGTAACTTTTATAATCCGACAACTTTGGAAAACCAAACCGAAATTGAAAACCATTCTGCGCACTGCTGCCAGTGACAACAAATCATGTCCGTCTGTGTGTCTCTTGTGTGTACATGCAGCAAGAGGATCTGACGTCTCTGGGTCGAGTTGTGCTGACGCTCGCTAACAACTCCGTTCATTGTCTTCAGAATCTCACGGCGGCAATGGTCTTCGTATCACGTGCCTACTCGACCGACCTCAAGAACCTTATTCTGTCTGTGTCTCTCGGTTTCCTTACTACGTTGTCTCCTCACTGTGTGGCTTTAGAATGTGTATTTACACGTTGGTTTTACATATCGTATCTAGAAGCACTCTAAGTCAAGTGCAGTACCTTCACCGTGGCTCGGCAGACACACAGCGTGACGCCGAGCGTCACACAACCTTTGCTCGCTGAGCACCGGCGAAGGTATTAAAATTTGTAGAGTTTAATTTTGAGGGAATTAGCCATACTTTTAGAAGTATTTTACAAGTATTTGAAGATTTTGTGTTTGGTTTTAAAATTATGGGGAAGTCATAAAATTGTGATTTTATAGTGTGACTTAGGAAACACTGTGGAGTATGTCTGGATTTCTTACAGATTATTGCCCGATGTACCATGTTCAGATTGCATGTGACAGGGTATGATACTGCATCTTTTACCAAAATTGCTGACATTGTTCAGCCAAAACACGTTTTCATTCAAACCAAATATCTTCACGTATTAAAAGTGCATAAAAATGGCCAATTCTCTAGTAGAAAGCTCTGGAAATTTCACTAAAGTCTCAAAGTTTGCCATGCAGATTGTTTTTGTGCCACACCGTGTAGGTCAGTGCGCTGTTGTGTGCTACAACATTACATACCAGCACTTCTTGAAGTTTTTTTAAACTGTCCCTGTCCTAGTAACTGTCTTACACTTAGTTCATTCTGCTTTTCCTGCAGGGACTTCCCTAACCATCAACACGACCCCTCACGACCTATGCTTGGGGCCATGAGCCATGCTAAAGTTAAGAAGCACTGTTATACACGGTTGCCTGCAACAGGAGGTACGTCCGTCTGGCTCGTAAAAGCTCTACCACAGCAGTTCCCGACAGCTTACTTTTGGGGAATGGTCTATCTGGAGTAACCTGACTTGGTGTAACTCTGGAAGAATAAGCCGGTTAAACAACAACCGAGTGAGTAAAAACAGCGTGGTGGCCATGGTGTGGCAAATCATGACCGACAATTATGCAGTTTTGATTTTGATTACTAAAATGAAGTTCACATGCTGTAATGTTGTGTGCTGTGACTGTTTGCTGTGTAAATGGTGACAGTAATGTGCAGGTATCTTATATCGCCGCAGCCTCGGCCTCGTAACATAAACGATGTGATGCCGATGATTGGGGCGCGGTTCTACAGCCAGCTTGATGCAACACATCTACGTAACGACGTCCTCGAACACGCGTTGTCTCGGGTCAGCTCTCATTACTGCTGCTACTTGTGTGAAAACATTGTCTTGGTTTATCTCAGCTGCCATTACTGCTCTTTCCTGTTGTTATGTCTGTGGATATTTTGTGTGTAAAAGACAACTAAAACATGTTGACAGCTTGTTTGTTTTATCCACAGCGCACCCGGTGAGTGAGTAAGTAAGATTATTTCAAGACGACGCAGTTAAAATAGTTCACACTGCGCTGTGGCCCCACTATCCAAATAAAAATGTCTTTAGTGACTGCCGGAACCGACTGTATGGTAGGTCAGCATCTCTGAGATGTGGCGGTAAACTGTTCCATAGCCCGGGACCGGCAGCTGCAAAAGCTGTGTCACCAAAGCAGTGCCGGATTAAGATTTTGGAGGCTCTGGTGCACTGAGAAAAATGAGGCCCCTCTCCAAATTTTGAAATTCCAAAAAAATCGATTTTCACCTTAAAATTCTATAATAGTATTACAAAGACAGGTACTGAATTACAAAGATTGTGAAAGAAGTACAAAAATTTACAATATTTATTATTTACAAATCCACAAAATCGCTTCAAAATGTCACCAAATATGACATCAGAAGCTTTTTAATAAAAACTCAATGTGTGTGAACTGTCTTCATTTTTGGTATATTTCATGTGTATAAAAAGTATTACTGTGAAATTATGAGGCCCCCGAGCTCAGAGGCCCTGGTGCAGGTGCACCACTTGTGCCGTGGTTAATCTGGCACTGCACCAAAAGTGCTGTGGATCTGGGTAACGACGCATGTCTGGCTCTCTGTGGAGTGTAGTCGTCGCTCACGAGCGTCGGCGACAAGACGATGGTTGCATGTCACTCGTGATCTGATGTGACTTCTGCCTGCACACGGTCCATCTGTATGTATGTCTGTCACACTCATGCACCCCGCTAAAGCCTTTGGACGGAATGAGATGCCATTTGGCAGGGACACTCGTGTGGTCCCAAGTAACAGTGTATTAGACAGGGGCCCCGGAGATTTGAGGGTTGGAACCCTCAGTTGGCAGCGATGCCGCCTATCACCAGATTACTTTGGTCCTTGTTGATGGCAGTGGTGTTTGTGTCGATGCTAGTCGAGTTCGTCCGCGAGTCACATATGTCTCCAGTGTGTGTTATACATGCAGTGTTCGTGGCTCACCATGACAGCATGGTAGCAGCATGCTGTCTTAGACAGGAACAGGGTTATTGTCGCAGGAGGGAAGCCGGAGGGCAAGGCAGCCCACGCAGCCATAACAGTGTTCTTGACCTATCATGGCAGCATGCTGTCCCCAGTCAGGAATACTCATTCTTCAGTGCTTTGATGCTGTTGGTTGGGCAACAACCATTGCCATATGGCGGGGACACTCATGCTGTCCCAAGTAACAGTGTATTAGACAGGGGTCCCAGTCACCCCGCAGAAAGGGGAGATTTTTCAGGAACATTGTCATCCTGTAGTGCTTTGATGCTGTGGCTTGGGTAACAGGAGTCTGTAAAAGCAGTAAATGTATGGCCACAACAATTCCCCAAAGTTTACTTTTGGTTACCGGCCTAAACCGAGTAACACTGGAAAAAACATGCCAGTTAAACAAAAGCTGAGTATATGTGTATGCACGTGCAGGAAGTGGAAAACGGTCGTCTGTTCAAGCTGTTGTGTAAACTAGGAACAATCAACGAACGTCCAGAGTGCGTTGTTGTTGTTGTCATCTTCCTTGTGATTCACTTTGTTAAGATAATATAAGATAACATAATACAGTAAAAATAATGATAATACAATGCAGTTGTGTAGCATTTGTGTAGCACAGTTAATGTAATATCATGAAACCACATTAATGTGAAAATTAATTGTTAAGAATTTGTGAATTCTGAAACTTATTAGCACACAGTGTTTCCAAAGTGGAGGGTGTATGGCAAAACCATTTGTTTATAGGAAACTTTAGCGGGTGATAATTAGTAAGCAATGCAGCAGGTGCTTTTATCTTTAATTTGTCTGAATGCAAACGATCTAGACCAGATTTACGTGCCTCAGTGTATGAGAAGGATACATACAGTAATGCTAGATCTCATTTTAGCAGTCTTCAGTATCTTTCGACAGTCTTTTGCTCAAACCAGGATCCCATATGGGGCATGCATAAAATTCAACGATAGAGTGACTTATCACACAACTGTTGGCAGGTGGAGTAGAACTAGTTGACACGTGAAAGCTGTTTGACGTATTTTATTTCTAAGGCAACTGGTGTATTTCACGTGTAGATAAAACTTGATGTGTGTAATGTGTAGATACAACTTGATGTATGTCACGTGTAGATACAACTTAATGTATGTAACGTGTAGATACAACTTGGATGCGTCGTGGTCAGAGACTGGTGATCGGTACTTGCTCAAGCTGTTTCGTGATTATCTGTTCCACCAAGTGAATGCTGACGGGATGCCGTGGGTTGACATGGCTCATGTCATCCAGTGTCTGAACAAGGTATACACGTCATGTGTGTCTCAGTGTCTTGTTGCTGTTTTCGTCATCAGCCACTTGCCTGTGTTGTGTGTACTCATGACTCGTGTGTACTCATGTACCGATGCCATACAACCAAGCTCCTCGGTACCTGATGGACCACTGTTCACCAGTTTCTGACGTCATTTTCCGCCCGCGTCTGCGTTCAGCCAACAGTCGCCAACTCTACCACGCTACCAGCTCAGCACGTACGGCCATCGGGCGTTTTCTGTTGCTGGCCCGACTGTCTGGAACTCATTGCCTGAAGACTTTCGGGATCTGGAGTGTTGTGCTGACAGTTACTGTGGCTGAAGACATTTCTGTTTTTGCAGTACTAGTGTGTCCAGCGCATTAGAGGTTTTTACGTGAATGCGCTATACGAATTTACATTTGATATTTGACATTTGCGTCGGCTGTGTGCCTCATGATATGGTAACTGATGTCGGCTGCATGAACGTCTGTGGTGCTCAGACGCCCTGTCGTCGTCATCGTCATCATAATCATCTTCATCATCATCATCACTACAGAGAGAATAGCTTCAAGTGTCATTATTATGTGAAGTGTGAATCTCCCGAGATATGGTTACTGTCAGATGGTCTAGAAACCACTTCACGGCCTGGACCGTTACTTTTTGTCTTTTGATGTTAAGATTATCTGTGGCACCTGCAGACTCCGAATTCACCTTTACACTGGAAATCTCTTTGGACATGGACTGTGGACTTAACGGCAGTTATGGCAGCTACAGTGATAGGCCGAATATGACTATAGAGGTGGTCGAAAATCCTGTGCAACCGAGCTATGATAGCAGAGTATAAATACCTTAACTCTGGTGGCAGCAGATATTCTGATACACTATTTTTTTAATGTTTCTAGGCCGAATGCCAAATCCAGAGACAAGTTGATGTCAGCAGGAACCCAGTAGAAACAGAATCCCTCTTGCTGTAGAATTCTTTTTCTGTGTCTCACTCCCGTCAAATTTTTCCTAACGTCTCAGTTGCTCAACCTTCTCTACTAGTCTGTAGCAGGTAGGAGAATCAGTCCTTGTGGTCGGCAGGGCCAGCAGTATCCCGCAGCATGAGGATTTTCGCGCCATGTCATGGAATTCCCCATTTGCTGTTTGTCTCGGAAAAACACAAAATTGCCCTTTTTTGCTGTTTTTTCGAGCACCTTTTTACTTTTGCTATTTATACAACTATAAAGGCTAGTTGTTGTGTGCTTACTTTTAGGATGATTATGAGTATTATGACATGAATTTTCATCATTAGTGGCCTAATGTAATGTGTTTTCGTGTTACAGGTTAAATAAATTCCTTATATACTTTGAAGTGTTGTCAGTTAATACAACAACACCTACTGGCCGCGGAATGAATTTAGGGTATTTGGAAATAATAGTGCCACAGAATTTTCCGGAATATCGCAAATTGTGCTGCCTAATTTGCAAAATTTGCTACGTAAAAATGGGGGCCATGGCAGTCAACAGCCAATGACGCACTTGCTTTGTGACGCATCAAACACCACGGCAGTAGGCAATAAGGAAGATCCTCAGGGTCACGATATGTCGGCGCATGGGTGATCTGTGTGACACACCTCACAACTACATACAGTGCAGCTTAAAACACACTCAGTTGCATTTGACAACTTGTTTACCCGTTTCATGACCAAATCAGCCTGGCCATTCCCTGCGGTAAGTGCTGGCTGTGCTAGCGAAGAAATGGCATGTCCACAGTGATAGGTCTGGAATCATACCGGACAAAAAGCACTGACCAGTTACGGAACTACCATCTGCCCAGCAGTGTTTGATCATGAGCTAGGTAGTTCATACCTCTGTCAGCATTAGGCAGTTAGTTAGTTAGTTAATAAGGATATTTATATCCGGCGCCTAAAATCAACTAGTCACTAGGTGCCGCAGCCTAAACTGAAAACAAAAATGTCTTTAATTGTCTTTTAAAGATTGCAGTGTCAGATGCATTATGTTTTCATGTTGTCCGTGCGTCCGTTCATGCATGTGCCTATCCGTGATGTTTCTGCGATATCTGTAGCGTGCACTGATGAATTTTCGTCAAACGTTTGTCAGTAGTGCATCGTGGGATAAAGATGAGGTGATTAGGTTCTGGGTTGAGAAGGTCAAAGGTCAAGGTCGCAGCATGACCAAGGACCCAGTGGGCAGAAACATACAGAGCTGCACGCTGTATGTCAGGGTCGAACCGTCTCGTTTATAAATAAACGGGGTGCGTACAGATCCTGGAAAGTCATGGAAAGTCATGGAATATAAAATTCAAATTTTCCAAACCTGGAATGTCATGGAAAATGAACCAAATTTTTGCCGCGTTTCTGACCCGTGTACATGTTTTCGGCCTTTACATACATTATCGTTGTCCACTGTCAGACTCGGTTCGATCTGTTGATTAGTATAATTATGAACTGTGTTGCATATTCAGTGTTATGAGAAAATCTGACTTGTTCGATATCCGCTTGATTTACCAGTCCTGGCAAGTCCTGGAAAATGCACACAAAAAGTTCCTGGAAAGTCCTGGAAAACCACTTTCAGTGTTCTGTACGCACCCTGAATAAAGTAACTCTCATTGTCTCGAAAGTGTTCAGAATGTGATGTGTTATATTGCCGTGTCTGTGTGTGGCAGCTGAATGCTGGTGTGGCAGAGAAGGTCTGTCTGTCGTCACGCGACGACGATATCGTGCTGATTGTCAGCTATGCTGAACTGAAGCG
>Ga0209679_1001045_pt1 | contig 11196 bp, 7 predicted proteins | sample WorMetHEROISLAND_4_FD_187408 | JGI IMG/M metagenome (GOLD analysis project Ga0209679, IMG submission 187408) | Marine gutless worms symbiont microbial communities from Max Planck institute for Marine Microbiology, Germany - Olavius sp. 2 HERON... ...
AGAAGCAGATTTAGAACGCGCTTTACCAAAACTGGCCAAGTTTGGAAGTGAAATTGCAAGCTTTGTCGGACGACTTGCTCAGTGAGGGAGGACAAGCTCTGTCCTCCCTCATTGAGCAAGTCGTCCTTCGCCTGTAGCAACTCGTCCGTCGGGACACAAAAAAGGGGTTTTTTAGGCCCTGCAGTAACTTCAAGCTGACAAGCCCTGAAAGACAACGTGATAAAAACGATCAACTGCGGTACAAGCAACATATTATCAGAGATCACATCAGACTACACGTGCGGTGTGCCTGTGTGTGTGTGTGCGTCTGTGAGTCACTAACTGCTAACAGTGAGGTAACCACGGCAACTTACAGCAGCTCATGTAGCGATACTTTCGCAAAATAACATCAGTAACAAACCTGCAGGTGGGCACCATTACGGTGTGCAACAAAACGCAACGTTCGACATATGATTTTTCTTGTTTCTGGGTCAAAATCCTGTTTTACAACACCAAACAACATTAACAACTCGGTTTTATCATTAACAACTTGGTTTAATTACTTCTATGCAATCTTCCTCTTACAATGAAACACGATGCAGTGGAGAATCAGACTTGAATCAATAAGACACGAGTTTGACTCGCGGCTGTTTGCTGTAACGACTCATTCACATCTGCCCCTGTCTGTCACCCAGCTGTAGCCTATAATTTGGTACTGGCCATATTCTTGGTTGAGAATTCAGTAGATTCACTTTAACCTTTCACCCATCTCACAAATTATACAAAAACGCAAAATTAACTAACATGACCTACCTACCAGTCCCTTATACCTTATACAGTTAATGCTATCTTTCATTAGCACAACTTTGTCAGTATATGATCTATCATCTATTTACATCAAATTGACCACAATATCAAGTAATATGTTACTGACTGAAATCAGCTTGAAGTTTTGAACTGCATGCCAAACTTTCACACTATAGCGTGCTTTATTTTTAAACGTTTCAGTATAACAGCGCCTGCACCTTAGATCCTGTAAGAACGATAAAGTGCTGACCTCTGTCAGCTAGAAATTATTCTGCCAACGGTTTAATCATCAAGTAGTTCCAAGTTCTGATCTAACTGTCTGCTGGATAATGAAATCAAGTCATTGATTTAACAGAAGGTCCAGTTTAAGCGTGAGTGAATACGTGCTCATAAGTAAGATTTTAAACACAAAAATTGATAATAAGCACTTGCGTTATTTCTCAGCACAGCTGAGCTGAGGCTCTGGGCTGTCAAATTGAGCTAACTCAGTGACTGACTGGCTGACAGGGTTATTACTTAGCAATGTTTTTTCGTCAAGCAATACGTCAAGAAGTAAAACAGATCTGAAGTTGAAAGTTTCAAGTAGGTATATAGCCAGGGGCGGCGTCTGACTTTTACGGTACGGTATTCAAAAATTAAACAAGAGGTTCAGGGATCCAAAAAATTGAAAATTTACGTTAAAGTTTGATCATATTTAAAAGCATTTCTTGGCGAAAGTGAAATGACACACTTTTCGTTTTACCGAATGACGTAGCAACTAGTCTGCATTGGCGCAATCAACCAATCACGTAATAGATATTCAGGATTTCAGGTCACCAAATGAATATTCCAGCCATATGCCAGCATGCATTCAGCTATGATGATGCAGGGCGATCCACCAACGTGCTGCTATGCAGCAGCTGAGCACAAAAGTATTCAAGTTGAGTTTTGAACGCTTACACATTTATAACCCAAAAAGTGGCGATTTTTGCAGAAAAAAATAGCAAAATTACATCATTAATGTCTTGGCAAAGGTCAGATTTATGGAAAACATTGAAATGCAGCCAGAGCTGAGATTTAGACGGTATTCAATGAATACTTTGAACACATACAGACGCCGCCGCTGTATACAGCACGGTGGGAGGCTGATGCGATCTTGTTTCGAAGGTAACTAGGGGTCAAGGTCAAGGTTGCTACAAAGTCAAATGTAAAAAATTACACAACTCCAGATCTCCGGAAGTACAACAGATTCAAGTTGAAACTTTGCAGGTAGGTACGATCATATGATGGAGGCTTATGGCCATCCTATCTATGTGATTGTGGGGTTCCAGTCAAGATCACTACAAGATCATGTGAAAAACTTTGGGACCAATATCTCCCAAATGGCTTAAAGTATCACAATCACATTTGAGTTTGTAATAAAATATGACGTGAAGATGAATTTTCGCATCATGGAGGTCATAAGGTCCCCAGGTCAAGGTTAGACCAAGGTCATGTATAAAAATTCAATTCAGCAATAACTCCAGAGCGGGTTGAAGGATTTAAACCAAATCTTACACAAATACTCTACACAAAAGGTAGATGAACAGATTACGTTTTAAAGGTCATGGCTCTAGATCAAGATCGTTACAAGGCCGAAGCTACGCTGAGGACCCCAGTGATGAAGGAACCTTGCTCGTGATAAGTGTAAAGTTACAGATAACAAAGTGAAAATTTATTGTAACAATTTCACTTGACATTGATGTAGTATTGTAGACTATCATGAAGTTACAATTTAAATAAGTCGATAAAATTTAACACTTGTAAATAAAGTAATACAAACATAAGAATCTTGCAAGTATCACGCCATAGAGTAAACATACCAACAGACGTGATCAGCAAAGAACAATAAGGAACAGAAAAGAAGGACCTGAAAGATGTCGTACTTGCAGCCAATGATCACTACTGGTATTAGCATCGGTTCCAGCAACTCTCGATCCTTCACACAACATGAGCATTTCACACGACAAACTACAACAGACTGTCAGTGGTATATGACCTTGCACAACAGTGCTGAAGTACTGTAGTAACGAATGAAGCAGACAGTAAATGAGTTATTGCTGTCTTTGAAAATGAATGGAACATTGCAATGGCAAACATCAGTCTCCAGTACGTTCCAATGATATGACATCCCTTCAGTTCTTGAGGACGTGGCAGCACTGGAGTTCTATGCACAACCACGTGCTCATCAGTGAAAGCAAATAACGCTCAGGACTGCTTTTCTGCAAACAAAATTTGAAAACTAGATAGCACTGCATACAGCGCATTACCTTCGCCGCTGAGACTAATGCAGCGTGCAGTCGCGGCTCGCTGGACACACACGCAGACACACAGACGCCGAGCGTCACAATACCTTCTCCGCTGTCTAAGCGGCGGCGAAGGTAACTAGAAAGAACTTGATTCAAACGGTCAGATCAGACATCCACTCAACCCGCAATGAGACAGTAATTTTACTTAAACGTCCTTGTTAAAATATTAGCAAAAAGCAGATTCTTACGTCATGCTGTTCACCAACTCGCTGCCATGCAGATTGACGAAGTCTGTCCTTGAGTGTTTGCTCTGTGTGGCTACTGTCATTAAGCAGCTCAGTGACTCGCGCCTTGATCACGTCTAGCCACTTGTCAACTGTCAACCACAGTTCTTCTGGCTTGCTCAGATCAACCACCAATGCCACAGATAAATGCCTGTCCCACACACACACACATCTGGCTAGAAATGCTCTGACAGCATGCTTAGCAGTTTTCATTAACACACACTACTTTGTCTTCAAAAACTGAACTCCAGTTGTGTTTCAAATAACAACAAATCTGACTAAGCTCGACAACACTGAAGACTCCGTTACTTGCACATATCGGTACTCTTTTACAAAAAGAAGTGAAAAATATAAAACGAGACAAAAATTATTTCCGTGACAATGACAACAGCCAGTTTTGACTTGAATGTACAAGACCATTCTGTTATTATCTATTTTATTCACTAAAAATGACAACTTTAAACAACCTTTGCTGTATACTTTAACATTTTTAAAAGGTCACAAAACGAGTGATGTACAGAATGGCTTTTCACTTTTTGTTCAGTTTTTGGTTCGTTTTTTCAAAAACTGTGGTTTCAGCTCAGTACGGATTTGGAAGACTTGTATGTTATAGCTATTATTCTGTGGACCTGGTGCCCAGGGCTGGGGTCGTTACTTTATTTCAGTACTTCGTTACAAAGTAAAAAAGTACTCGGAAAAAGGTACGAAGTACAAGTAAAAAGTACTTTGCTAGAAAACTACTTGAGTAAAAAGTAAAAAGTACTCTGCTGAAAAAGTACTTTTTCGTTACAAAGTACAAAGTACTCTTCAGTAATTTCGACCATGGCGATCTTAAATATGGTGATTTTTGAAGACAACAAATAGCTGAAACAGAAATGTCACATTGCTATTTTTGGCTGTTTGTTGTCTTCGAAATCACCATATTTAAGATCGCCATAATATTCTACGCCTGTAGTATGTAATCCATTGGCAATTACAACAAATCAAAACAAATCGCCGATTGGTTGTTTTGTTAACCGTGATTTAATTTAAACCCCAAGAAAATGAAAGTACTTCGTTCTAAAATGACTTTTCTGTCACAGTACTTCGTTACAAAGTAAAAAAGTACTCGGAAAAAGTAACGATGTACAAGTAAAAAGTACTTTAGTGCAAAAGTACTTCGTTACAATACAAAGTACTCAAAAAAGTAACGAAGTACTTGTACTTCATTACTCCCCAGCCCTGCTGGTGCCAGGCTACAGAGACTGCCAGAGATCGTCATCATTTCAACTAAATGATGGTAATTTGGTATTTACTTTTGTAAAGTTAAAAGGCAACAGCTGGCAAGATAATGTGCAGTTTTCAGAGTCGCTGAAGGCATATTGCTAACTGACTATATGCCACATAGTGACGATTACAAGGGTCTAGTAGACTAGTACACTGCCTTACTTATCAAACTGCTCATCTCCGTTAAAGAGAAGCATTGAGGAAAGTCGACCAAGGTACCCCTGACCAAGGTACCCCTGCTTTTGCATGGGACTGCACCTGGTCATAGGTGACACGTTAGACAAGCCATTACACTTCAATGCAACTTTGAAGAAATTTGTCATTACCAAATTCTCCTCAACTGGCACCAAGTGATTATTACCTGTTTCCACATTTAAATAAACATTTTCATGGACAAAAATTTTCGACCAATGATGAACTCAAGTACACAGTCAAAGAGTGGCTGAAGGGGAGAACATGTATTTTATTTTACTGGCATTGAAAAACTCCAATATCGTTACAAACTGTGCTCTGACAAAGATGGTGGCTATGTTGAAAAATAAATGTGTGTTCATGTGTGTCAGTGCATTAGAGGTTTTTCAGCACATTACAGGTTTTTTTACATGAATGCGCTATATAAATTTGCATTTGACATTCACATTGATACTGAGATTGTTCACTTGTCTGTCTTTCATTTAAATAGGTTAGGCTCAAATGTAAAATGTTTTATTTACATAAAAAGGTAGACATTGCCTTTAATTTTATCAAACTATATTAGTTGAGTATTTAATTAGTTCTGTTCATTCTTGAAATCATCGCGTTGCAGCAAAAATAAGAATGGATTGTCTGTGATGTCACTGTACAGTGTGTGCCAAAAAGTGACATCCTTTTGGTATTTGAGTTTTCTACCCTTGTTAGATGCATTATATTTGCAATTTTTGTTTACTTACATATCATTTCCATTAAATGCCTGATATCAGAGCCAAGTGCTGTCAGTACAGATGGACTCTCCAGTAGGATGGTGCACCATCACACACTGTGCGAAAAACACGATAAACTACCTCAAAAGGGAGAATGTTGTATTCATCGAGCCTCAGATGTGGCCTCCAAACAGCCCTGATTTAAACCCCGTTGATTATGCTGTATGGGGTGCTCTTCAGCAGCAAGTCTAGTATAACGGAAAATTTACTACTGTCGATCAGCTGAAACACACCATTGTAGAAGAATGGAACAAGTTGTCACAGCGCTTCATTGACCGCAACATTGACGAATGGCGTCGTCATCTTACTTGGGTTGTACAGCAGCAAGGTGGACACATTAAGCACATAACTCTATGAATCAGTAGTAGTGAATGTTGAAATTGTTCAAACAGTGTAAATATCTGGTGCTTTTTAGTTTATATGACATTATATTCACGTAGTTGACAAGGGTGTCACTTTTTGGCACCCCCTGTAGTGTGTCATTCGGTGTCAACTGATAAAACTCCAACGTACACCACAGCATACATAAGCTTAATATCACAACATTACTTGGTTTATGAAATGACAAAAACATGCAGAAGTTAGTTTGACTGACTGTAGAGCATCGGCAGTGACTGTAAGATCAGCAAGTTTAGACAGCCACGTTCCACCGCCAAGCTCCCAGAAGTGTGCAACGTCCTTATCCTGTGAGCACCACAACTTAACAGTAACAGAACACTTCAACAACACGTAACTGCACAACTACTCAAAGTGAGCATCGCCATTACAGTCTGCCAAGACGTTTATTTACTACTACAAAAAAGAACCCACTTTTGTCTTCACCCACAATTCCTTAGTCAAATTGTAACAAATTCTGATACATTTTGGTCACCAACTTCAGTGGATTTTGGGTACAAGTGCTTGTATAATTTACCAACTCATCTTATTTTTGCTTAGTGTGCAATTATGGAACGGAATATGAGGCCCGTGTATATCATTATAGTCTGTTGTTCAGTAGAGATGATGTGATTCTGACTAAGAAATCTCCACCTGTTGAAAGCCTTTTCTCGAAATTCATGTATTAACTCAGTTGCATTATAACCAGGTTTCAGAGACCTACTAGGTACCCGCCAGGTTTTTTGAGGTAAACCCGTTGAAAAAAAAACAGCAAAAATCCGCACAAACTTAATCCAGTTTCAGTCTGTCACGCCAGTAATAAGTAAAGATTTCTTTACATTTAAAGCTTCTAGAGACCCAAAAGTAATAAATTTGCAAATTTTCAGACATTCTGAACTATTAGTGCAGCTAAATAAAAGTTTTCAAGGTAAGATTTTTTTCACAAATCATTCTAGCACAGCTCATTCAAATAAAAACCACAAAACCCAATAAAACCTAAAAACCTGCCAGTCTGCCAGTTGGGCTTTTTAAAAAAACTTTTTTTCTGAATCCTGATTGTAACTGTTCAACAGATGGAAATTTTTAACCGGAATCACATTGTCTCTAAGTTACGTGTTTACAACAATGTTACTTCGAAAGCACGTCAGTTATCGTTCCATAGACACAACTACACATCATGTCATGTCATCACGCCGTCGTCGCTTTGCCACGGTTTGCTCTGCATGAGTAAGTAATGTCCAGTCCCCTCTGTCTCGTGTAGCGTGTAGCAAGCTGACCCTGACAGGCCAGTCCATGGCATGATGTTGGCAAACCAGCACCTCCTTGGTCTTCTATGCCCTCTTGACTCCCTCCAGAAGACCTGTCATCACACTGCTTTCAACGTGGAAGTCTCATCACATGACTGAAGTAACGTAGTTTACGTCTTAATGTGACCCAGCAGTTCACTTTCTGCACTGGTCATCCTGTAGACTTGCTTGATGACTCAGTCTATGGAGTTCTGTGTTTTTTGACGCACTTATTCTCAAAAGCCTGCATGTATCTTTCTTCTTTCTTACACAGTAAAGCACAAAAAATGAGATATGTACAAATAACTAAAAGTATACCTATTTTGTAGACTAAAATTTATAAAAAAATTCTAATTTTACTAAGTTATGGGACAAGACAATGCAGGCCTTTTTTCTGAGACACAGTGTACATAGCCTAGTGTCATAGCCTAGCACAGTGTACATAGCTTAGCAGTTGTGCATCACTTTGCAATGAATAGAAGTAAGTGACATAGCATTCTAGCAGCAGTATTTTTGGCAAAAATTTTGGCGACATTTGGCTGAATTTAAGCATTGGTGCAGTAGGCCTACAGGTCCTACTGCACCAATGCTTAAATTCAGCCAAAGCTGAATAGCATTGGTGCAGTAGGACCTGCACCAATGCTTAAATTCTTTGGCTTGATATCATTTGAGTGATTTGACAGTATAATGCAGTTTGTACGGCAGCAGAAGTGACTCAACTAACACAGTAACATTATATCATTACGTAGTGTTCATTTATACTTTCCTATTAGTATACATTTGCATTTAACGTTGTTCTATTAGACTCAGATTATAGAAACCCTGTGCTTATGTATGTGGAGTAATTTTCCACCAAATCCGGCCATAACCTCAGGCCAGATTTGAGGGTGCAAATCCGGTCAAATCTGGTCCAGCCAGATTTAGAAAACTGAAGTCTGGTACATTCTACATAATACATAGAATAATGCAAATACTGATAAGCACACGTCATTCTAAGGTAAAATTTTCAAAGTAAAAATTTAAAAAAGTGTATCTGACCAGATTTGTACCACGCGCCCGTCGACCAAACGTGTACTCTAGAGCAGTTGTTGGCTTTGGTTGTTCGTCACGATCCAAAAACCGTAACATAATGGTCGACTTTCCCTGCATACGGCACACAACTGCTAACAAAACATGATTACCTTCATCACAGAATATCAGTCTCACCACACACAAGACAAGATGGTTAAAACCCAAAGAAAATGCAAATGAGTATGCAAATCAGGCTGGGATTAGTGTCCAGTTGGACTTTGGAGAAATGACAGCAAGTTGTGTCAATAGTCCACAGAACCCAAATCTCTGCACTGCAGTGATTTTAACAAGATCAAACGTATCACTGTAAAGCTATTACATATAACTCAAAATTTGGTTTACACTTTAAAATTAAAAAGTTTTGTAACAACAAGTTAATTATTCCTACTTCATAACTACGGTAACCAACAACTAATCAGAGAAATAACAATAAACAAATTAACCTGGAAGTGTTGGGATGGCACAAACCTCTGCTGAGACTAGTGCTGCCACCTGGTGAATTAAACTCATGAATCATTCTGTCATAACGTATCCTTCAATTTACTTCCCGGATCCAGATTGTGACCAGATCATCACCAAAATCTAATCACTTGGTGACTGGGCCCAGCCCCGTCCCTCCAAAAAATTCCATCAAAATCTGTTCACAACTTTTTGAGTAATACAGCAATACAGCAGACAGACAGACAGACAGACAGACAGAGACAGATGGACAAAACATAACCTCCTTCCATCGATGGAGGTAGTAGTGATTACGGTGTGGCAGCTCGGCAAGCAAAACAAAATCTACTATAAATTAATCACAAATTATCAAAGAAATGAAACTGATGCTGACTGCGTCTTTGCTGCCGACAAAGAGAATTGACCGCTCATCTGTCTGCCCATCAGATGCTACAACAAAGAGACAGATCAATTTTCACACAGTACTGCACTACTGTCAACAATAGCTGATTCTGCAGCACAGTATTTTATTAAACTGTTTATCAACCACCTGGTACATTAGACACAAAGTAATGGAATGATGATTAATATTACCAGTAGTAAAGCAAAAAGAGTTAATCATTCATTTCAACAAGAAAGTGAACACTGAAAGCATTTCTCAGTCATGTGTACACAGAACTGATTTCAACCATTGATGGTTGTATATCAATAATATCAATAAATATCTTTATCTCAATGGCGTTCAGGTATAAATTAAAGTATACAGTCTTTCACCTGTGTAATTAAAATTTCCGAAAGAAAAAACCGTTCTTTAAGACAATATAATGCATACTGTCATTCAGTTGTAATTTCTGTTGACATACGACAGATATGAAGAACATTCAAAGTTTTGCAACTTGATTATAACAATAATGGCAGATTGTGAAGAATTTTTCAGTGTAATGTATCAAGTTGCAAAAATTTTTGAATGCCTCTCGTGTTTCAATTCTGAATCCACAAGATAACTAGAAAAGATGCACAGGGCAAGTGTTGCCCTGAGTGTTGCCCTGTGCGAAGTATCGGCCTAAAATGACGTCGCCAATGAATGCGCGTACTTGTTGACGCTGCGTTGCGACCTATTGACCTATTGGAAAGACCATACACGGCGGTCACATAGACAGATCGCAAGTTCGCTTGTTTACCACAAAATTGCAAATATCTCCGTTAATTGTCAACGGATTTAAAAACGGATTTCACCAATGGATTCAGCGTATTTTTCTGGTGGTAGTGGAGGCCGGAAAAAATTTTTTCCGAAAATTTTTTTTTGTTTTCAAAATTTGGATGCACTTTACCGCCCTGTAGCGGGCAAACCGTTTGTGCTAGAGGATTTGTGCTTGGACACAGGCACTTCTGTGCATCTGCCGTAACTGTTGAAACCATTTTTGAAATTGTAAAATGTATTTCTGATGTGAATATGCCTGCACGCGGGTGCATGGGGTCAAAATCCAAAATTTTCAGGTTTTTCAATGCTGGCTACGCCCACGATAGAAATATTTCGTTTTTTAGACATCGGGCATCCAGAGTAACTGGAAACACGTTAATTAAGCCAAACTATGCTTGTGTGAGGCAGTCGAGGGATTCGCTACACCGTGATAGGCACAGAGTGACAAAAAAAGTCGTGGCGGCGCCGTGCTCTGAAACCGCTTGAGCTAAAAAGCTCAAAAAATTCACAGAGACATGTTTTGTGGCACACTACTATGCCTGTAAATTTGGTTTAAATCGATTACGAATTGACGGAGAATTCGACAAAAACCGCTATAATGGCAAATTGGTAATTGCAATGTATGGGCTTAGGCCGATACAATCAGAACATATGAGCAAGTATGTATGAAGTGTAAACTAAAAATCAGATAGTGAGATATAAACTTAAGGTCAATTAAAACCAATGCAAATTATTATCGCCTATATGTGTTTTGGGACTGTGGTCATTGATCCACTGAGAACAAATGCGGTGATTGCTACTGGAATGATGTCACTGATGACTGTTCATGACAACTCATCCAAACTTTGTTATTTACTACACAGAATATATTTCAGTAAAAGGCATAGTAAACTGAAAACAAATAGCAAGTGACAGTCATACATTCGGAATGCTTTGCAGCTTCAGTAAGAGCTAAATCCCATATTGTTGGTTGCTGATCTCTGCATACAGAAATACAACAACGAGCACAAGAAGGTACACTGCACTAATGAAAGCAGAAGCTTCTCAACAAAAAGCAATAGCCCAAAGTGAGGCAAAAATCCTTACTTATATAACAACTTACAATAACATCCTCTTGTATGTCATTATGTAAACATAAAACAGTAAATGGCTGCAGAAGACTTCTGAGTACTGTTGGCCAGTTAATCAAAAATTGAAGGTTTGGTTGGTTTATACAAAATTTTTAATTATTTAAGATAAAGTCAGTAACTTCATCCAAAGTTT
>Ga0209679_1001046_pt1 | contig 11196 bp, 6 predicted proteins | sample WorMetHEROISLAND_4_FD_187408 | JGI IMG/M metagenome (GOLD analysis project Ga0209679, IMG submission 187408) | Marine gutless worms symbiont microbial communities from Max Planck institute for Marine Microbiology, Germany - Olavius sp. 2 HERON... ...
CATTGACTGTCAGTGTGCCATCGGTCGATTCAGCTTATTCAGCTGAATCGACCGATGGCACACTGACTAAAAGTGCGACGAATACAGTCTTGTTTCAATACTCTCAATATATACGTATTTTTGGGGCCGGTGCGGTTGTTGTGTCCAGTGCGATGTTTCATGAGACCGGACAAATAAGCTGAATAAGCTACTATTTTTTGAGAAAATGAATTGAGTAGATGTATGTATGTATTGATCAGTTAAATAACAGTGTAGACTACTAATATTTAGAATTTTCTGACAAGTATTTTTGAGTTAGGTAAAACGTACAAAATATCGTTGTGCATATGTTCGTATTAGGGATGTTAAACAAAGTTTAAAAATTTGAACTTTAAACTATGTGTTCAATTCAAATTCGGAAATGTAACCAGTATTTGTTTCTAACTTGCACTAATTAGATGTGAGAAATGAAGCGCTGTTGTTATGTAGTCAACCGCTGTGATTTGAAGAGATCTGTTTGTTCTTTGCCGGACGTTGAACTGTCATTGGACCTAGCTAGGTGTTTGCCTCCCCTCCCCGACCATCACTCCCGATCATGCATATGAGGTGCGAGGGATGGCGGTGTTTGACGCCTTTGTGACAGTGTGGCAGTGGTGCACCACCACTGGTTTCATTGGCAGCAGCATCGGGTTTCCATTTCATTCCATTCCATTCCGATTGGGGTGGGCGGTCCATGCTGCCCAAAGGATTAGATCGCAACACGGGTCCATCAGCCATCCCCAGAAAATTCCCAGCAAATACTGGGTACTAAAAGTTCCTGGCAGGAATAGCAAAAAGCGCAACTACCCCCGGTCACGTATACTGGTCGCTGATCGGATCATGTCGCTCTGATCAAGCGATTACTCATCCCCTAAAAAGAATGGTACTGCCAGGTTCAACATAGGGTCCATGGGATCCACGGACCCCCATAGGCAACCACCCAATCAGAGCAGTCCATCTCAGCCAGCCGGCCGGCCATGCGGTCACTGGCAGCACCCATTCCCGATGTAAACCCCAGCCGACCGGGGCCCGGGAGAGCCCCTGCGCGGCTTCTGAGTGACCCAGACCAAAGGAGAGTCAGAGTCCCGAACTAACGGAACTTAATTCGGTATCTACTGACAATCCCAAGGACGGAGTACACCCATCATCCCTGCGGAAACCTCTCCCGCACCTCGGCCGGCCCGAGGCCACACCAGAAATGTGGAAGCTGCCCGAGCCCACACCACTGACCGCTGACAAAGTCAGCCCACTCTGCGAACAGCTACCCATAGGAATCCACGTGACCCCTATAAACCCTAGAGACCCAGTTAATACTAAATAATCACTCAGTGGTCACTGCAGGAATAGCAAAATGCACGATTACGTTACTTTATTTTGTGTCATGTATAAATCTTAATGTTTTGTTCTGTAATGTACGTTATTTTGTATAATAGGATTTTCAGTAAGATATTGCGGCATATTGTGGGTTTGTGGCACAATAATGTGTGGCATCTCATAACCATAGCCTGACCCGGTGGCTTAATCGTGATGTCCACAGTGCACAGTGCACGCTGTGCCTCAGTGGTTACTGGCATTGGCCTGGATTCAAGTCTTTTTGGATAATTTGTGTCAGGATGATTAATGTGCATGCTTTGAGATTAATTTCTCAGGCAATTGACAGTATCGTGTATGATCTTTGGGCAAGTTGTTATCCCACTGTGCAATATGCTGGATGATCGATGACTGTTGGCAGCATTTAGAACTAGTGGCGCTTGAGTGACATCAAGGTTGGGCCTCTGTCATAGCCAGGATGACATGATATGGCTGATGAGCTCATGTAGGTTGGACAGGCCAGTATGATTTGAGAGCTGGCTTGTAGGAATACCTGGATCTGCACATGCTCAGGCCGACTAGGCTTGCCTTACTTGCAGCTGGTTTAGTTAACACTTGCAGTCAAACCAAATTCCTAGGATTGTCATGAGTTCTGTGTGCCGTCAGTGAGTGTTCAGAGAACAGTGTTGTTTGAGAGAAAGAGGTGCCATACAAGACGTTATCAAATACTCTGTCAGTGCTATTCACATGCCCTACTCAAGTCCACATCACTTTCAGAACATATATTCATACTATAATTACAAAAATATCTCAACTGGTAATTAAGATGGTCATGTAACGTCTACTAAGCAGATTTACCAGCCGCAGGATAAAGTACATTGGGTCCAGTTCAATGGTCTTGGCATTGGAGAAACTGGCTAATGTCAAATTGAAAATATTAATGCCAGGCTGATGGCCGTGGTTTCTGCTGATGCAGATATTATTCAGTGGGCCTCTATATCACAGTTGTTTGTTATTTGTTGTGTGCAGCGCGTTTACGTACATAAAGTTCTTCAGTGTGTGGATGTTTGTCCTGATGGCTGACTTCATCCTTGACTTTCGTTTCGAGTATCTCTGGCCACTATGGCTGCTTGCTCGAAGTGTCTGTGACTCGATGAAGTATCAGGGACTTGTAAGTAACAGCAGCTTTCATTTTCTGTGACACTTCGGTTACTTGCTGCATTATCACCAATAAATTCACCATATATCACTTTTTTGTCATCACACACTAAAACAACTAGATTGAAGTCACATAGTATAGCCTCAAACAAAGTCCTTTATAAGATAAGACGTTTATTCAAATGCGTCAGTTGACGAGATAGTGCAGTGACTTCACATAGTTAACACAGCATCAAGAAAGCGAGAAAAACAATTAGTTCCACCAGCAGTTGCAGTTGCAGAAGCTGCAGAGCTTGCAAGGAGCTACAAATGATGAAAATTACGGTTGTCATTGTTTGCTGCATATTGAAGGACCAGTAAGTAAGTAAGCAAGAACGATTATAATGTCCAAAGCAACTAAGCGTCACCAGTGTATGAAATGAATTCTTAGTGTGATGAAAATTTTGACTGTAATGTGAAAAACGTAAGTAAACAGTTTGTGTAGTGTTGAGCAGAGACTTGTAAGCAAGAATCAGGACACTATAAAGATAATGATATTTATTGATATCTCTGTGTGTTTGCTACCAAAATATTTTGGTGAATAAAGGTTGATATTAGAGCTGTCGAACGATTAATTTTTTTAATCGCGTTAATCGCGCGATTAATTATTTTAATCGCGCGTTAACGCGTTAATTAATGCGTCAATTCGACAGGTCTAGTTTATGTTATAGGTTGCCGTCAGCGAATGACTGCACGTCTTGCTGTTCACGACTCATCTACAAGATGCAACCACCGTCGAACATGCCATCAAACAGTGATGCAAAAATGACAAATTAACTGACATTAGTTGTTAATAACTAACTGAGTATTATTCGATCGTCAAATAACTGCAGTTCAATTGCGTGTTGGAACCCCTGCTTCATAGAATTTACGTACGTGCGTTAATTTTTTTAACGGCGTTAATTTTTTTAATCGCGATTAATTCTTTAACGCGTTAATTAACGCGTTAATTCGACAGCTCTAGTTGATATAGATATTGAAATGCAACCATAAACAGTTGAAATGATGTGATGCAGTGAATACAACAGCTCTGTTCTTTGACTGATGGCATTTTTTTGCATTTTCCAGGCAGTATTGTTAATAGTCATTTTTGAGTTATGTTAAATGTCACTTTAATAGCATGCGTGACTGTTTGCTAGCTTACACCTTTATCAAAACATCTAATAAGCAATAACTGATTTTTCAAATTGCAGAATATTATTATGGTTTTTGATAAAATGAAGTTCTTGTTGTAAGTTAAGCCTGTTGCTTGTGAAATCATTGGTTTAGCCGTCAGTGCTGAGGCCACAGGCCTGGTTCTTGTGAGACATTGTTCCTTAGCACAGCTGAAGCTCTGCAGTGTCAGACTGAGCTAATTGGCTGGGTGGGTGGCTGGCTGGGTGGGTGGCTGGGTGGGTGATTATAAGTAACACTTTTTGTCTAGTGATGTCTCAGGAAGTACAAAAGTTCTGAAGTTGAAACTTTGCACGCAGGTAGAACGTGACCGGAGGTTGATGCTCATGTTTGTTTTCGACGAGGATTGTTTCAAGGAAATAAAAAATCAACCAAGTTTCACTATTCACAGTAGTGTGATTATATTACTATTTGCCAGATGGTGCAGATGCGTCACTTTTACATCAGTTACTAATTATGAAGGGAATGAAACGAAGTAAATCTAAATTACACAATTCAAAATTGCGATAAATGTAATAAATATAGCTGGTAATATACTCACTATACTGAAGTATCTGTGATAAATACCGTATAGATTTTCATCTTTGACAGAAACATGGCCGGCTAATACCCAATTCTAGTCTCTAGCTGCTGCCAAAGCTGCGCTGGGGACCCTAGTGACAAAAGAACCTTGCTTGTACACAGTGTTTAGCTGCTGCAAGAACCGCGTGAACTTTTGCGTGTTCAACCATGATTGATGCTACTTGATATTTCTGTTGTCGTGTTGTAGGCATTTTCAATATTCTTTGTTTGCGTGACAATCACATCGGATGTTGCGTGCTACCTACTGATACCTGTGCAGTGGCTGTTCTTTACCGCCAGTACTTACGTATGGGTCCAGTATATATGGCAGACAGGTAGGTCTCTGTGAGTGATGTGACTGACAGTACTGTTTTGTATTAGTCAGTCATGATGCATGGTGTGTGCACGGTTCAGGCAAAATGCAGCATTCAGTCCGCAATGTAGTCAGTCGTACAAAATGACAAATTATTATTAAATGCACAAATAGTACTTTTACTGAAAGTTGAAGTTTCGCAAAATTGAAAAGGTAGACTGTCCGAACACATAGTTCATCAACCTGTTTAGTATACTTGAAAGCCAGGTAAAATAGCAGTCAAAGTTGTAGAGAAACATGGCTCTCATGTGTCAGAAAAAGTCGTGGTGAGTTTTTCGGCCTGAAAAGTCGTGAAATTAGATGGGCAGAAAACATTGTGTTAGGATTGTGAGGAACAGATCACTTGTAATTGTTGGTCTGAGGGTGAACCAGAGTGGACTAAACTAAAAAAATGATTATCTATTAAGACACTACATGCAAAAAGTAGGTAAATGAGATTCGGTGTATTATTGACATAGCAAGTGCCATGTGCATTAAGTTGCACATGTGCTGACGCCATGTTTAGCCGAGTATAAACTGACCATAAATCTATGATAGAAAATCAGGACACTGTTTTAGGAGCCAAAGGCGCCGAGATCGAGACACCATAGGCATCGAGAGGGGGTATAGAGAAGGGGTATCCTCCTCTCCAGCCGACTAGAGGGTCTGGGGAGCATCGTAAACTTCCCCAGCGCGGTCCGGACAGAACCCCAGCCAAAAATGGATTGGTACATTGGTACATTTTGAGCTTGAAAGAAAGAATCTGACAACTAATTCGCTATAGGTATTAGGCCTATAGGTTTAAATTTTGTCAATGTGTGATGTTACATTACGTTCAAAGGGGGACAAAATCCGGACAGGGTTCGGACTTTGGGACAATTCAGCGTCCCACCGTGAGACCTCGTAATTTTCCCGGGACAGGCTGTCAAAATTTGGGACTTTCCCGGTAAAATCAGGACAGATGGTCACCTTAGTCGAGTATAAACTCTGCAGTTGGCCAGTGAAGGTAATAACTTATCAGTTGTGACAGTGTCCTTATCGCTAGAAGCCCCAATTGTGTACATTGACAATCGTCTTTTTTTATTAAATTTTCTTTTTAGGAAAGAAATCTTGTCTTGATGTTCCTGTGTAGTGTTGAACAGTCACAACATAATTGTCAGTTCCTGGGTAGTGCAATTTTTTGCTATTTTTGTTTCAGTTGCATTGTATGCCGATTGAGTACTCCACAGAATTGTCAGTTACTAACCTCTGAACTTGATGTAGCAAGTTTTCTGAATAACAGTGACAACTGCTGTCTCTGAATGTCTACGTCTGCAGAGAACATCTCAACTAGGGATGTTAAATTTGTTTTTTATTGAATTTGAAATTCGTTTGCTAAAATTTGAATTAAATTCGAACGTCGTTTATGTGCCAGACTCAAGAGTGGCAAAATCTAAGCCTTCACACTCGGTATCGCAGCATAAATGTTTATTACGCCAGTCACAACGTGTGTCAGCTAGAATTCGCTTCATTACACAGCACGTGATACCGATCAGCCAAGGCGAACGCTGACTGCAGCAACAGTCGCGACCGCAACGGTAGAGAGAGGTATGGGGCACGGAGGGGAATTAAACATCAGCAGCGTCGATGGCGGCCACGTCAGTCAACGGGTGAAATGGCGGGTGGCAGCCGCCGGCAGAAAACAAAGATATTGCGTCTCGTTAGCAGACGATTATACACCAACCAGGCAACCACGCTTTAATACCCACGCCTGCTTTAGTGCAAGTCGGATTTGAATTCCGAATTTAACAAATCCGAACTCGAATTCGAACATATAATTCGAAGTTCGAAAATTCGAATTTTGTTTAACATCTCCCTAATCACAACTGTCAAAGTTTTTTTCAGTTGTTGATTAAGTGTTCAGGTGTGTAGTAGTATGTTGTGGATATGTGCTGTGTAGAGCGAGGAGTTTGCTTGCCAACGGTGTTATTATGGCTGATGTTTCTCTACATTGAGGTCGCCGTACGACTCCGTGAACTCCGAAACTTTCCATTTCATCTCGATCTTTGTCGGCCGTTTGCTGCTCACTGGTTTGTTTTAGTGATTCTTCAGGTTATGAGGGAGCGTTCAAAAAGTGGCTTTTTCTGTGTGCATTTTGAATGATCAGCATTCATCGTGTATTACATAGGTGACAGCATGTGTACAAAATGATAATAAAAACATTAGCTATTGTCAACTTTAGCAGAACGTGCAGAAACTAGATGCGTGGCAGTGCCCAGTGAGATGGCCGGCTGGTTGGGTGGTAATTGTCGCCACCTAGTGAATGCTACTGACTTGTTAACACCAGTCCTCTGAACTATGGCCGGTGGGAGGGTCAGAAGTGCGATCCTGTTTTTAGCTGTTTGTGGACCAAAGTACACTGAATTAAGTTTGCGTGTGCGGGAGTGTCCGTAGTTTGCAACACCGTTTTCCGATTAACGGTGCCTTGTTGAATTCTGGAGAAATTTGCAATCAAGTCGCAAAGTTGTCCGAAATTGTGCTGGAATTTCATGTGTTTGTGCCACCAAGTCTCGGGGGTAGTGGCCCCCCAAATGTCTAACCGAATTTCATAAACCTGGGTCACCATTGAACATGTAGCAAAGTTTGGTGACGATCGGCCAAGCGACGTAGGAGATTAGGTGGCAAAACAGAGAAGATCTACATGTCAGCAGCAAAACAAAATTGCCTTACTATCATAAGGACGGTAGCATCAATGCACTGATGGAAGTAGAGTTAATAAAGCAAAATGTTTATTCCATGGCTGCTGTCTCTCCCATTGTATGCAGAGAACTTGTGATGCATTTCCCTTGTCCATTTAAATTTCAGTTAACTCCAAGTCACTTATGAACTCTGGCCGTTGTTACCTATGCTCAGCTGTGTGTGGCGATCCCGTCGTCCCAGTTACACAGACAGTCGGCCGTGGTCCTCGCAGCTTTTCTGTCGGAGAACCATCCACATGGAACTCTCTCTTGGTACCACTATGCAGCTGCCTCTTTTCTTCCTTGTTCCATTGTGAGCTAAAAATGGAACTGTTCACCAGAGCATATCATTAGCAAGCTGGTGACGGTTTGTACTGTAATAGCAGGCAGATGCTAACTTTATTGAGTCGTCATCATCATCAACTCACTGTGTGTCCTGCTATTAAAATGGTGTTTGTAACTTGGTATTTATGCTAGAAGTTCCAAGTATGTCGGTAGAAGCACGTGTATTTTTTGGTAAAATTCTTTCTGTGGAAGAACTTTTGGTGTTTCTGATGCTAAATAGCGCTTTGGCAGTGTAACGAGAAACTAGAAGGTTATTCCGTGGTTGGATGAAAATAGTTGTTTCAATGCTGTAGTGTTGGCTATCCTGTGGTCACAATGGGATTCAGCATCAAAAGTTGCATCTCGTATCGATTTCGATTGGTCAGTTTTGCCTTGCTTTTGATTCTGTTGCTTGTGCAGCATTATAGAACATGTCAGTAATTAATTATTATGTTGCTTTCTGTTGTGTTATTGTAAAAATAACCTTTATGGTTCAAAACGGTATGTAAGGGTCTATATTAACTAACTAATTCATTTTTTCTAGAGCTGTCGAACGATTAATTTTTTTAATCGCATTAATCGCGCGATTAATTATTTTAATCGCGCGTTAATGCGTTAATTAACGCGTCAATTCGACAGGTATAGTTTATGTCGTAAGTTGCCATCAGCGAACGACTGCATGTCTTGCTGTTCACGACTCATCTACAAGATGCGACCACTGTCGAATTTGCCATCAAACAGTGATGCACAACTGACAAATTAACCGACATTTGTTGTTAAAAATTAACTGAATATTATTCGATCGTCAAATAACCGCAGTTCAGTTGCATGTTGGAACTCCTGCTTCATAGAATTTATGTGTATGCGTTAATTTTTTTAACGGCGTTAATTTTTTTAATCGCAATTAATTCTTTAACGCGTTAACGCGTTAATTAACGCGTTAATTCGACAGCTCTAACTTTTTCATTCATTCATATGTTTTAGACACAAAGGTCCATAGAAAAAGAAACAAACATACAGACAGACAGATACACAGACACATTAATTCGTCAGGAACAGCAAAAATAAACAAAGGGTCATATTACTTTTGCAAGACATTGGGTAAGGTCTAAGACCCAAGTTTGGTCTAAGACCCAACTTAAGACTGAACTTGACCTCGCGACAATGATTGGGGTCTAAGAACATTCTTAGACCGAATTTTTTCTCTTAGATTTTTGTCTTAGTCATGACTTAAGTCAGCTAAGACTTTTGTCTATGCATTTAGTGTAAGACTTTTCGCTTAGCGGAACTTGACCTCACCCATTGTGTTGCTATAATGTTTATGTACTTCGGAGTAGTATCGTCTTGATTTTTATCAGCTGTGCTCCCGGCAGGGAAGTGGCTGATTATGTACTCTGGTCTGTGTGTTTGTCTGTCTGTCTGTCTGTCTGCCTGTGTGTAATTACTTCTGAACAAAATATCTCCATATGTTTTGAACGGATTTTGGTTAGTTTTGTAGGAGAGAGGTGGGTCGTGGCCCAGGAAGTAATTAATTAGATTTTGGTGGTTGACCAAATTCTTTCGTGGATACTGGATTCTTCACCGTTGGCAGATAGCTCATAAACTGACATTTTGCAGTGTATCTCAGTAAGTTATGAACGGGTTTTGATGTGGTTTTTGCAGGAGTAAGGCATGGCCCAAAGAACAGATTAGATTTTGGTGGCAATCTGGATTGTGATCCGTATCTGGGGTTCCTGAATCCGGATCAGGTTCCAGATCCAGATTTTTTTTGTCCAACGTGGCTGCTAAGTCTCTCTGTTGAGGACATTTCTAGTTTTATTTTTGTCATTTACTCATTTGTGTCATTGTTGGCACCCGGGCTGTATGTGACTGGCAGAACCCCTTTAAGAGCAAAAAATAAGTAAACACAGGGTGCAGTGCACTGAGTCACTAGAATGGAGAGGAGAAAATAAATAAACTGCAGTAATGGGTATCTGAAACGTATGGTAATAGGCTGTGCACATTTTATTACTGTTCAGTGAAGGTGTTTGAGTATTGCAGTGGGTCAGATTTTAGGCTTTTCCAATGGGTTGTGTTACTGTCATTACGAATCACACTGTTGTGTATGTGTTTTATGTTGTTGATGTTCGACTTTTGAGCAAAGATGCGTTGTGTAACATGTATTGCACAGCGAAAGCAAAAGGAAGTTGAAAAGGCCAACAATTTTTACTATCAGCTGTTGCAGAAGGCATTACCTTGTGATGAGGATACTACAAATGATAAGCCAAAAGGTGAGTACTTCTGTGAAATTGAAGTATGATACAGTTCACTCATTTGCTTACTAATGGGATTATGGTTATTCTAAATGTGGCAACAGTCGACTAGTTGTTTCAGTTTTTTCCATTTTCAGTTTTCTAAATCGTTTTCCTCTTCAGTTATTTTTAGTTACTTACTCCTATCTGTCCCATTATTGGTGTGTTTCTTGGTGAATTAGCCTCATTATCATCGTTTTTTTTCGCATTTTTTGTTTTCATAAACTTTTAGTTCTTATGCGCTAGACTAAACTGGCAGGTCCTGTCAGTTTTTGAGTGCAATCTCTATCATATCGTATTAGAGAATGCTGCTAGATGTGTGTATTGTTAGTATTAACCTCCACTTTTTGATTTACTTGTGATTTTGTTGGTCAGTGGATTGCAACATGGAGTTGCTGTAGTGTTATTTGGGTTGCTTTTAAGTACATACAGTGTTCACGTCATCATAATACGTCATGTCACTCCTTGTGTTTTGTTTTATAGTTTAGGTGCACTTTGTTAAAGAACCATTTTTTAGAGTTTAACGATTACCTTTACTTGTTCCATGCATCTGTTTTGTGTCAAGTTATTTAAAGTTGAGCTTTATTACTTGATAACCATGGCACACTGCCATTTTTGATGTTACGTGAAGCTTAACAAAAAATGAGGTGTATGGTGGTTTATCTGTTCGTGTGTGATATGTAGTAAATATCGTGGCTGTGATTAACGTTGAAGGGCTCGCTGTTGTATTGTGTAGCATTGCCAGGTCAGGATGAACCTGTGTTAAACGGGTCAACAGCTGTGCAGTCCTCGTTGTCGACGACCACTCGATCTCGTACTTCTCGCTGGCTGGACATCAGCCTGTGGACCGGCAGCAGGGACAAACAGTCAGCGTCGGACTCTGTCGAAGACTTTGAGTATCTGGAGCAGCAGCCGTCTTCTGTGGCGTCGGCAACAAGCCGTGCTGACGACCGGCCGGACGACACAAGTAGCGAGGAAGGCGGAACATTGGCTGCCGGTGCTGTCGATGAGAGCCGGAGTGGTGCGAAGAGTGGGACTGGCGTGCGAGCGAACTCAACGACTCGAGATCCGTTGAGTGGCGGCAAACGTGGGAAACTTGGCTCTTCATCATCTTGGCAAGAACGTTCCTCTACGACTGCTGGGAGGTTTGTCTTGTATTGAGAGTTGTATACGTCCAGGGCCGCGTCTCGCACTTTATGTTCCTACGAGAATCTCGGTTCTACGGCTCGGGAGTTCTCGCGAAAATGTGAGA
>Ga0209679_1001048_pt1 | contig 11192 bp, 7 predicted proteins | sample WorMetHEROISLAND_4_FD_187408 | JGI IMG/M metagenome (GOLD analysis project Ga0209679, IMG submission 187408) | Marine gutless worms symbiont microbial communities from Max Planck institute for Marine Microbiology, Germany - Olavius sp. 2 HERON... ...
CCCACTATTGTTGTTATCGTAATTGTAATTAAAATTCTGACCTCATTCCGTGTATCATGCCTTATGCATATTGCAGAAATCTAGTGAAGTAGATGTATTGCATTGTATTAATTTTAGAGCTGTCGAATTTATGCGTTAATTAATACGTTGACGTGTTAAAGAATTAATCGCGATTAAAAAAACTAACACCGTTAAAAATTAACGCACATACATAAATTATATGAAGCACGAGTTCCAATATGCAATTGAACTGCAGTTATTTGATTTAAGCTCACCTCAGATATAAGCTTGTTTTAACAAGCTTAAATCTGAGGTTATCTTTACAATCGAATAATATTCAATTAATTATTATGTTGCGGTTGCAGCATTACTGCAATTTTCAGTTGACAAGCTAATAAGTTTCTACGATAGCAATGACGTCATTTATTGTTTGCTGTCTGAAGTATTCGACTTGTAAATAAAATGGTGAATAATTTGAGTTTGTTTTTAAATTTCAGTTAAAATTTTGCATCTTGTAGATGAGTCATGAACAGCAAGACACGCAGTTGTTCACTGACGACAACCTACAACATAAACTAGTCCTGTCGAATTAACGTGTTAACGTGCGATTAAAATAATTAATCGCGCGATTAACACGGTTAAAAAAATTAATCGCTCGACAGCTCTAATTAATATTTATATAGCATAGGTAAGATTTATATAGCGTCGGCTCTCCTTTACTGTAGGGGACTCTGTCTGCTTTTCGGGTGAAGCTCAGCGCTAATGACCTAAACTGTGTTGATGTGCCGTTGAACCCTACTCACTCACTTTGTAGTTGGTTTTGTTGACAGCAACTGCAGCAGCTCGAGTGTCGTCATCTGTACAGTCGGACAGAAGGACAGAAACCAGAAAATCGAATAAAAAACAGATATAAGAACATATTACCATGTACGTTGCTGTCATTTTTGTGAACTCAGCTTAACTTGTATTTTTGTAAAGCTGATGTGCGTGAATTGTTTCCTTATGTTTTACATACAGACATTTATTAGAGCACACGTTAAGTCACAAGATATATGCCAATGATTTCTGCGTGTTGGGCATTGCTGTATATTTTAGTCGCTGTACTAAAACATTCTGTCTGTATAGTTTGTATTAAGTCATTGTGAAAATACGTTCTTGTTCTTGTACACCGTGATCCCGAAAAAACAGACTGCCTAACATTTTGTAACTAAGTAAGTAAGTAAGTAAGTGAATGATTTATATATTGCCAGTGTCTCAAAAGAGAATCAGGATGCCAAGTGATATAATGCTGCCAATTTATACTATGCCATTTTAAAAGTTTGTGAAATGTTTGAAGAAGTACGAATAGTAAATAGTCGTAGACCAACTGGTGTGCACACTTTACTTTGTAATGTTGACGTCATTGGATGGTACGTGACACAGTGGAAATGCTGAAGCAACGTAACTCTGGCTGTCAAAAAGTCTCAGCGTTAATCCAGTAGATGACAAGATGTGGTCATTGATGCAGAAGAACGTATAGAAATTCCGTGTGAAGGACGTACGTTAGCGAGCTGCGAGAATATAACATCAGCGAATGGAACGAACTTTGCCGGTGTGTCACTGGTAATAAAGTCAAGCAGTGGCATGCTTGTCTTCAGGCTTGTGTCAGCAGAGCTATTGGTAGACACTTCGAGCATGGACTGTGAATGTCTGTAGATATAGGTCTATTATGTACAGGGATTCCAAGTAAAAAGAGGCATATAATGTTTTCGTCACATTATACACAAATATTATTTTGATGTAAATAGATTACAATGCAGTTTTGAAAAATCAGATTCATCATTGTTTTCCAGAAATTGTTTAAATGTTTATATTGTTGCTGAAGTTAGAGGGCAAAACTGGAAGTCTGTTTCTGGATTGGATATGGTGTATATTCCGGTAAAATATAGCAGCGTTGCACCGGTAGAGTACTGGATTACACAGCCAGATGGGATTCTGAATCTCGGTCTGTATACATAACGGTCTTATTGTTACAAATTTCAGTTGATCACACACGAGTAGTTCTCAAAGACGGTGATGTGAATGTTCCTGGTTCCGACTACATCAACGCCAACTATATATCGGTAATTTTAACACTTGCTGTTGCGATCGATGGACATGTGTCATGTTGTTTTTATGCAATCTTTATATAGTAGTTCTTTATTTTCTTTATTTGTGCATAACTTGCATTATTATTAACCAGTGTACTTCACGAATAAGCTAATTTTGCTGAATTGTGTTTGGGTCGAAATAAAATAATTGATAATCTCTGGCAGTAGTTTTTATTTTATGCCTTTTTTGTATCTTGTCATCTTTTTTCTTCATTATGGTCAGTATTTGCAGAGTGAAAATTGTAGAGAATTTGTTGAAGTGGGGAATGGGGAAAGCATTAGGGTAATGTCAGAAATGTACAAACACTTTTGGTAGTGAATTGCTACATATGATTAATAATGTTATTTTGACTCAGTTGATTTCTGTGTCTATATATTTAAAAATTTCATGACATGGCATGTCTCCGGGCCCCCTAGATTACTCTAGCAGACATATTCCATGTATGCTTTCAACTGTTTGGTTCAGCGAGTTCTAGATAAGTCATTGTTAGCCTTTGTCATTACAGATTGATCACGGCCGATCTGCTTCACCGTCCAAGTCGTACATCGCAACACAAGGCTGCCTACAGCAGACCATCGTCGACTTCTGGCGGATGGTTTGGCAGGAGAACTGTGGTATCATTGTTATCGCTACGAAGCTTGTCGAACGTGGCAAAGTACGCCAGTTTTGTCCATTTCTTTTTTGTGTTCATTACTGTTTGGCCAGTTTTATCGGTCCAGATCAGTTCTTGAATCAGCACTTTTGTATTTAGTGTATTTTTTTGTATTCCGGACGTTTTTATTTTTAAATAAACAGGAAAGCATGTATGTCGATGCCAAGCATCTCATGCTCTGAACTAGGCTTAACAATGGTGTAGGCCTAGTGTGCAGTCGCCTGTGCCTGAACTGCCGCCTGTAAGTAGACATGATGCCAGATTTTTGAGGTCCAGTGACCTTGATCTTTGACCTTTTCATGGCAGTCCACTTACTTGTGCCCTGGGGAATGTTTATACCAATTTTGATTTTTCTGAGTTTTTGTTTTCCGTTTATGAGCCCATACTTGACAGATGGAGGGATAGGTGCATAATGCATAATGGCTGCATAATAACTATTTTATACGTCTGTTACTAGCGTGCTACTTTTACTACTTCTATAATTCTTTAATGAGCCATTTTTCCAGAGTGTTTGGCCTAGTGCCTGAAATTAGTAAGTTCTGGTTAAATACGTAAATAATTCTTATGCATATTTCTAACATAATGTGTACTGTATATGTGCAACTAAAATGGCAAAGGTTACAAAAATTTTAATTCTGAGCACAGCGCTTAGAATAAGGTTCCTATTAAGAAGAATTGCCATTTGCGTGTCGTAATTCACGTAGTCGGATTCTGTGACTGTTGTGAAATGTGATTCGGAATGCATATCAAAGAATTTTTGCATAAGTAAGTAAGTAAGTAAGAGTATTTCTAAGGCGCTTGTAAGGTTTTGCAATTTGCTAGCTTGTGCTTCACATTGTTATAGGGCAAGTGTATAAAATATTGGCCCGAGCCTCCGGAGTCGGTGAAAACATACGAGGTGTATCACGGGACACTGACAGTAACACACATTTCAACGACGACAAACACGGACTACGACCTGCGAGAGTTTGAACTAACAAGAACGGAGCTGACGGTTTGTACATGCACTAAATACTGAGGTTCTACTAGAGTTTTTTTATGCTTCTGCCCACCTTCTGCAGTGGAGGCGTTATCAAATCAAATCATATCAAATCAAATTTATTAAAAGCAGAAGGACCAAGATGGTCACTAACACTGCCAGAGTATGTATGATACATGTATACAGTATAATAAAATCAAATACAAATAAAGTAAAATTAAAAATAACACAAATAAAACAACTAATATAAAATCATATGCTAAATGGTAAATTGTATAGTCTTTAACATGCCAAAAAGCCGGCACAATAAGAATCAATGGAGAAAAGCAGACACAAAACACTATACACAAAAATACAATGAATGAAACATGGATAAAAGATAAAAACATAAAAACACCATGTAAGATAACATGCTTTTGGGTAAAATGGTCCGTGAGTGCGTGTATGTGTGCATCTCTCTGTGCTTGCATCCGGACCTGTATTTTGTAAAGTTTGTTGGCAAGACGTATTACAAACTGGTGGACGGATTTTCACTGAACGTTGGTTATCTTGAGGCCAAAGATGAACTGATCAGATTTTGAAGAGGTCAAAGTTGAGGTCAAAGCAACGTCAAATGTTTGAGTGAGTTCTTGCAGTGGGAGGAAGCATCCACGTGGATGCTTGGGCGTTGAAGCATCGTCTAGTTTGTAGAACATATAATGCTTGTTATACTGTGCTTATTCTCACTCAGTATATAACTACCTGATGATACTTACACGGTCTTTTTAAAACAGGATACGTATGTATGCTTTATATAAAAAAAACTCTGGATATTATGTTTCATACCTTTGGTGCTTAGGTATCACTAATAGTGATTGGAACGGGTACCTGGGTACCCGTTTCAATACCTGTTATCTGGGTACCCATTAGACACTTGGGTACCCAGGTGGCAGTCAGTACCCGTTTGGATTGTCTTAATTGTAAAATCAGCGAAAGTTCGGTGTTTATGTATCGTCTGTGCCTATTTAAAGTAACACATTTTCAAGTACCATACCTGCCTACACCTGAGTTTGCCCGTGACATTTTATTGACGTGCTTGCTTGCTTACTGTTTGCCAAGTCAGGCAAACTAACTTTGCTTTAAATAAATTTGAAATTAATTTTGAAACAGCCGTTACATGTCTTTGCTAAAACACAGTACAATGAACAGCATCTCGTATTGCATTACAGAGATTTATCCGTTACGACCGTTATACCAACGCAACGTGTTACTATACAGCAATATTTGCATCTGCAGAGTATTGCTGAAACAGGTACTTGGGTACCTGTTTCAATACCCGTCAGGTACCCAGTTTTTTTAAATATGCGAAAGTCCCACCACTAATCACTAATGTTGTGATATCATGACTGTCACTGGATACCTGTTTGATATTAGTTATGTTCTGAGTGAGCACATTTAGTTCGAAAACCCCCAAAACCACAAATGTCAGCAGTTAAAGAGAATGACATAGGTAAACCAACAATGTAAACAGTGATATGTTAATATGGTACTGATACTTGTATTTTAAAAATCTGCCAGGCTAACGTGCAGTATAATGCTGCCAGTTTAGAATGTGTCGTTTAAAACAGCGTGAAATGTTTGAAGAAATAATGTGTTGTCAGCTGGAACTATAACCGCCGCCGTCAACCACCACCACCAGTGTACATACCTTACGTTGTAATGTGACATGGTGGAACTGCTAAACAAGGATATTGTACACTTTATACCACTAACGTCGTTCAGTGTGCCAGTGGTCCTGACCTTTTTCCAGTTGACTGTAAGGTCCAGTATGTAATGCAGATGTTATACTGAAAATCGCTGTAACCTGTTTGCTTCCACTGAGCTGAGACAGAGCCAGTCTTTGGATGTCGATAAATAATAATAATAACAACAACGACAGTGTTTATGGTGCTGTCATCGTAGCTCAAAGCCACTGCGAGAGTTCACCCAGTTCATGTGATGAATGTGGAACGGTGCCAAGCGGCTGACAACTTTCAGACCGGGCCAAATGACCCGGGCTGAGTCCACATGTAGGCTGCCAGAAGCCACACCCACCATCGCCATATATTGTTATTACTCAGCTCGAAAGCTGATACTTGTTTTACCCGTGACATTTTATTGACGTGCTTGCTTGCACCTAGGCACTGCATTAAGGGACCGGTTGTTTAGCCCGTGCCCAAGGCTGAATATCGTAGTGGTTTTTACGATAAACATGCAACTGCCCACAGTGGGATTTGAACCTCGGTCCTCTCACACCACAGCTAGGCATGTTCCTGCTAGACCACTGCAACCTGCAAAAAATGTGTATAAAGAGATGAGATGGCAGGCTGAACTGACATCATAGTATTTGTGTGTGGAAGAAGGCGGACAACGACGAGGAAGGTGGCGAGGAGAAGGAAGTAACGACGACACGTAGGATATATCAGTACCACTTCACAGCGTGGCCCGACAAGTGGGTGCCGAAGGATCCGGGTCCAGTGCTGAACTTCTTGGAGGACATCAACGATAAACAGGCGCAGATCGATGACGCTGGACCAATCGTCGTCCATTGCAGGTTGGTCGCTGTTCTGTCCCACGTGCTGCAGCATTTACATCCTGTGTGCAATCTAGAGAGCTGCGTGGGGATGGGGATGACGGTATTACCATGGCATCACCATGGTAACGGGGTTAGACTGTATGATGATCACCGCGGTAATAGCAGCTATAGGGACAGCATTCACAGTAGCACTGCAGTAGCAGTGACGGAGCTTACAGTCGATGTTACCTTTCTGTCGTTTACGGAAATGAGGATGGTGCTGGGGACAGTCGTATGCGAGGATGGATGGGGATGGGGACGATCTTGAAACTAGTTGTGGGGATAGGGGTGGGGATGGGGATTAAAGTTCCGGGGACAGTCAGGGATGGGTATAAATAACTGTCCCCCTGCAGCTGTCTAGTACAGTCACACAACTCCACAGATTTATATACTTAGAATTGATATCTGTTCTGGCCACAACTTTTGTAAAAGTTAAAGGTGTATAGCTCTTCATGGGAACCAGTCTCAGAGCTGCGGGGCGTCACTTGCCATATGGGATCACATGGGATCACACAGTGTTACCTGCCACCCGACACAAGTGAATGCACCCCGCCTTAACCCCGTCCAACCAGGCTGGTACTTGCTGGTACTCAATTTTCTTACCCCAGAGAGGAAGGCTTAGTAGACCCTAGGTGGCTTGATAGTGGCTGGACTGGGGAATTGAACCCACAACTGCTTGTTCGCAAGTCCAATGCCCCAACCGTTACTCCACTAAGCCACCGAGTATGTTTTACATGTTTTAGTACCCAGTATTTGCTGGGAATTTTCTGAGGATGGCTGATAGACCCGTGTTGCGGCATAAGTCTTATAGGCGGCATGGACTGCCCACCCCGATTGAAAATGGAAATAGAATTGATATCCGTCACATTCATACAAGTCAAGTGAAGCAGTCGTGTGTAAATGACTTAATTGTGTATGATCTCGGATTGCATAAAGTATAGCAGGCACAAAATATCATTATTTCAGGCCAATCAAGCATCTGTGATATGCTACAGAAACATGCTCGTCTTTTTTGCTCCCGTCTGTTAGATTCACTGGTGTCAAACTAAATTGAATAAATCATCCAGATTCCATCTTTTGTCGTATTAGAACTTGATGACAGCATCTGTATCTAACCTGGAATAAACTAACTCGTAGTAACTCCCTGAAAGTGGTCTGTTTAAACAAAAACCAAAAACCAAATGTGTGTGTGTCTGGTGTTCAGTGCCGGTATTGGACGGACTGGGACGTTCATCGTCATTGATATGATCTTGAATGAAATCAAGAAACATGGTTTGCATCTTTGTGTCAGCTTATTTATAATTGCCTTTAATTGCAGTTTGTGCCTGACTGTGGTGCTTGGGTGTGTGGCACGTGGAATGCTGGCAGTGTGTGATGACTACAGTCCACAGAGAGCCGGACATTTGTCGTTATTCGGACCCACAGCACCTTTGGTGACAGAGCTTTTGCAGCTGCCGGTCCTGGGCTATGGAACAGTTTACCGCCACATCTCAGAGATGCTGACCTAACATACAGTCGGTTCCGGCAGTCACTAAAGACATTTTTGTTTGGATAATGGAGCTGTGGTGCAGTGTGAACTGTGCCATTTACAGATAATCTCACTTTCTTACTTACTTACTGTCAGCAGGGCAACTGGCATTGAGGGAAGTTTAGAAGACAGTGGATGGATGACTTGTCCGGGGGAAGATTGTGTACAATTAAAAATGGCAGATAATAGAGACTCCTGGACAGTTATGTAAGCATCTTGAGAGGATGGTTGACCAGTGAGTGAATTAACTGTTTGTTGTAACCTGCACCAAAGAAAGTAGGTTATGCTTTCACCTATGTCTGTCAGTCCGTCTATCTGCTGGATTACTCGCCCCGTGTGGGTTTCGGGGCCCATGTGTGTTATCATTGTAGAATAAGCCCACCTCATTTCCTGGCCAAATGTCGTAAGAGGCGACTGAACCAGGGTAGTTTTGTTTTGTTGTTTTTTAGGTTGTCTACTTTGTTTGATTTGTATTTAGTTTTTGTATGTTTATTTTCTTATATTGTGTATTTGTATTGAGTTTCTGTATGTTTATTTTCCTGTGCTGCTTTATTTGTCAGAATCAGTCAAGTGATTGGCTGTGAAGATATGTGGGGATAATAGTGCCGTGGATTATCACAAATTGCGCCGCGGAATTTGCAAAATTTGCGGCGGAAAACGGTGGCCCTACTGATAACCAGCATTCCAGCAGTTGTATACTGGCATATTTTGTGGTTATTGTCACATTGTTACTGTGTCTTATCTTTGCTACAAATACGGTCGGATGTAATGTTGTTGTTCAGGTTTGGAGTGCGAGATTGATATACAGAAGACCATTCAGATGGTTCGGTCGCAGCGGTCTGGTATGGTACAGACTGAGCTGCAGTACAAGTTTGTGTACCTGGCAGTCAAACATTACATGGACACGGCACAACGACTTGTTGAAGAACAGGTAACAATAAGTGTACATGTAACTATGATACCTTCAGTGATTTGATGCACTTGACTGGCTGACGGGAAGGACGTTAGGCCTGTACAGAAAATCCCGCTGATACAAAAGTGTACTCTTGGGGACCGTGACCAGCTGACCTGGTGTTGTCAGCTGAGGAGAACCACAGTGGTATTGATGTAGCATGCTGTGCTCCTGAGCCTACCTCACACTAATCATGACTGGTCATTAGTAGTATTCATGGCACTTGTAGCAGTACTGAGTAATAATTGTTGTGGTAGTAGCACACTTCTGTGTTGTAGCGCAGCAGTTGCAGAAAATTAACTGTTTGTTGTAACCTGCACCAAAGAAAATGAGTTCTGAGTATCAGAACATTTAGTACTCCACAGTACAGTACACCCACTGGTCATATAGTAATAATAGTAGTAGTAGTAGTAGTACAGTGTGAACTGTATTAACTGCGCCGCTTAGAAATATCCGTACTTACTTTACTTTTAGTAGTAGTCTTCGTCATCGTTGTTGTCAGTGTAGTCGCAGTAGTAGGTGTAGCTGTAGTAGTAGTTGTGCTAGTAACCGTATGTGCTGGTGTGCAGCGGATGCAGAAGAACGGTCACGAATATCACAATATCCAATACTCGGATGCACTTTGTAGTCGTGATCTCGCCAAGACTGCTTCGCCACTGCCTTCTCCATTTGCCGGCTCGTCTACGTCACTGCAGTCGATTGGAGTCCGCTCACCTGTCGTCTCGCGAGGCAGTCTGCCAACTACACCTTCTGTTCTCGAGAGGTAGGAAACACCGTGTGTGGTCCAGTCGAAGTATTGTTTCCTGCGAGATTCTGTGTTCGATCAGCAGTTGCATGTTTCTGATGGGCAGCTTATATACAGTGGGTAAGGTCAAGTTCCGCTAAGCGAAAAGTCAGACTAAATGCTTAGACAAAAGTATTAGCTGAACTCTAAAGTTATGATGTAGTCAGAGCTCAGATTAGACTTTAATCTTAGTGGCAAACTGTGTTGTTATTGTGGACAGTATTAATTTAAGACAATTAAGACCTAACTTGACCTCTGTTTAGTCTTAGATCGAAGTTAAGCACTAAGACTTAAAACCAAAATGCATTACTTTATCATTGGAAATTCACAGCAAATTGCTGCGGAGTTCAGCTTAACTTAGCAGTTTTCTTGACTTAAGTCATGACTAAGACAAAAGTCTAAGACCAAAATTTGGACTAAGAATATTCTTAGACCCAATCTTTGTTCACGAGGTCAAGTTCAGTCTTAAATTGGGTCTTAGACTTTTTGCTTAGCATAACTTGATCTCACCCAGTGTATGTAGTATATTTGACAGTATATGTAGTATTTACCTTCAGTGCGTCGACGGGCATTTGGCATTTAAAAAATCTGCTGCCGCAGATCTCAAAGGTTCCCCCATTGGGGACCCATCCAGCCTAACGTGTATAACCAGAAAAGTAGGCTGGTTTAAGAAAAACCACAAGCGCGTGCACACACACACGCTCAAAGCTGTTTTAAACCTGGGTTTGCCAGTTACCCCCATTGATGGTCATTCTGCACTTGATCTTACCTGAGCATCTCTGGACAGGCCAAAACCTTATCCTTCTTGACACCGTACATCCAGGTCTGTCTTTGCCATCTTCTCTGTCTAGATCTGTCAGTCTCCATTAAACAGAACTCGAACGTCGTTTATAATATATTTGGTGAATGCGAGAGTTTTCTCGTTGGCCTAACAGTTGTTCTTTTTACAACTATATTGTAATTAACACCAGTTGCATAATATGAAATTTCAAATATTGTCATGTCATTATGGCCGCCCTCACGGCCATTCAGTTTTACCGCCGTAGTTTAGATCTTCTTTTTTGCCGCCTAATCTCCAAGGTCGCTTGGCCGATGTCAACAAACTTTGCCACGTGTTTGATAATGACCCAGGTTTATAAAATTCAGTCAGAAACTTGGGTGCCCCCCCGCCCGAAATTTGGCTGCCCAAAAATATCAAAATTTCGGACAACTTCGCGACTTGATCGCAAATATTTCCAGAACGCAACACGACATCATCAATCGGAAAATGGCGTTGCAAACTACGGGCATTCCCGCACAGGCAAACTTAATTCAGTATACTTTGGTCCACAAACGGCGAAAACAGGTCTGGAGTTCTGACCCACCAAACGGGCGGCCATCAGGCTGGGCATTGTCACACATATAGTTTTAGGTCTGCTTTTTACCCGCGCGACGCTATGCTAGCGCGGGTCTTTGCGATAGCGACGTGTCCATCCGTCCGTCTGTCCGCCGCACGCCGGTATTGTGCCTAGCAGAGCGAAATCAGGATCGTGAAATGTACACCGTCTGATAGCCCCATGACTCTAGTTTCTGGG
>Ga0209679_1001049_pt1 | contig 11191 bp, 13 predicted proteins | sample WorMetHEROISLAND_4_FD_187408 | JGI IMG/M metagenome (GOLD analysis project Ga0209679, IMG submission 187408) | Marine gutless worms symbiont microbial communities from Max Planck institute for Marine Microbiology, Germany - Olavius sp. 2 HERON... ...
GACGTGGACCCTTCACCGGCCATCAGTCATTACGTCATCATCCGGCTGGCAGGGTCATACGCCTGCGAATGTTTGTTTACATTTCGTTGAACGAATGAACGTCTTTCGGTGTTAAATATGGTGAACGGTACTCCGATAAGACTGTGATGCGTTTGCGACGGATATTTTGCGGAATTTTTTGTTCGTCGTTAGTGGCGTTGTTGATATGTGTGGGCGGCGGATCGGCGAGCGAGTTGTATGGGTTTCGCGTCGAGTCGGGAGGCGCATTACGTCGCTTCGGTACTAATAACACGGCTGTCGTAATCGCCGATTTCGATGTCGTTCTCCGTCTGTTCGGCCGCGATTTCATCGATGGTGCCAGCGTCTCGTTTACAACGAAGCCGGCAGCACTTGGTGAACAGTGCACGTACCTGCGCTCTACGGACATATTTGATGTTCGACCGTCGTCGCCAAACGTCGCAACCGTCACCGTTCGTCTGCCTCTGTCGCAGCAGGAAGATGAACCGGCCTTCTTTTTCTGTCTGAAGTACAGCGAGAACTCTACACACTACATTCACCAGGGCGCTGACTCATGGCTTAGCCTGTTAACCGAGGAAATGCCTGTCAAAACAACAATCCTGCCAATGTGGCTGCAGATCCTCCTCATCCTGATTCTGCTGCTTTTCTCCGGCCTTTTCAGTGGCCTTAATCTTGGCTTAATGTCCCTCGACCAGACGGAATTGAGCATCATGGAGAACTCTGGTACGCCACAGGAGAAACAGTATGCAAAGACAATCCGCCCTGTGCGGAAGCGTGGAAACTTCTTGCTGTGTACGATCCTGCTTGGAAATGTCCTTGTCAATAACACGTTGGCAATATTGCTGGATGACCTGACAGGCAGTGGTATGATAGCAGTTGTGGGTGCAACGTTTGGGATTGTTATCTTTGGAGAGATCATCCCGCAGGCATTCTGCTCACGTTACGGTCTTGCTGTTGGAGCACGGACTATCTGGTTCACAAAGTTCTTCATGGTTCTTACGTTTCCGCTGTCTTATCCAATCAGTCTCATCCTAGACTGTGTTCTTGGGGAGGAAATTGGTTACGTGTTTAATCGAGACAGGCTACGAGAGCTGCTGCGTGTCACTGAAAATCAGATAGATCTTAAAAAAGATGAGGTTTGCACTGAAGTTGACTGCAAATGCAGTGTATTGTGAAATTTTAATTTTTGACATGACATGGTTATAAAATAGCACAGTTGATGTAATAGTTATTACTTTCGTTACGTGTAAGTGATCTGTTAATACCGGTACATTAATTTTAAATATCTTTGACGCTATGCAATATTCACACTGGTTGCCACTCAGTTTATCAGTCGCATAGACGTTGTAATGACTCAGTTTCTGTGCGCTTTTCGGATTTGTGTAGACGTGGAATTACAGGGTCATCAACTGGTATCATAATATAATGCATTTAAATTACATTGTTTTTGTGTATTATGTTGTTATTGCACAGTTACCAGATAACATGGAAATTTTTATTATAGTCAGTGCTGTGTTTGTTGGGGCTGCAGGAAATGGCTGGCCCCCAAAAACAGTTTGTGGTGGGTAAGTGGGTCAGTTATATTTGGTGGATGCATAGTACCATGTTCTGTCACTGTGACAGCATACTTTGTCATCCAAGCTGCCTCTGACCACTGACCTCAATTAATATATGAAAATATCAGCCGTGATTTTAGTTTAGTTTGAATTCTGTCGTCGTAGGTCAACATTATAGCTGGAGCTCTGGAATTATCAAAGAAGACAGTTGGATCAGTGATGACAAAACTCGACGACGTTTTCATGATTGAATACAAGTCTGTTCTTGATTTCGATACGATGAGTCTGATTATGAAGACTGGCTACACAAGGATTCCTGTATATGAGAATGAACGAACCAATATCGTTGCGTTACTCAATATCAAAGATCTGGCATTTATCGACCCCGATGATCGAACACCTCTTCACACAGTTTGCAAGTTCTACAATCATGCAGTTAACTTTATCTTTGAGGACACACGACTTGATGTAATGCTGGAAGAGTTTAAGAAAGGTTAGGTTTCGCAACTGTTCTTATTAAATGCAGTGTTACAAAATAGACCTGCCTGTTGTTAAAAAGCCTTCATGGATTGAGTGCTGTTCAGTCTACTATATGTGACTGTACGTGTAGCGGTATAGACTTCATTTTTCTTGTAGCTTTTCTAATGCATACTGTTTTTACCTAATTCGTTTATTAGTGCTTTGATGCAGTGACATTAAAGAACTGCTGTGATGTGAGATGTCCTCCTGCAAAAATACACAGAACTTCGCTTCTGAGGAACTGTAAAAATTGGCTGCTTAAATAAAAGAAAAAATTAGTAGTAAGTCAGTAGTGAATTAGTAGTAGTAATTAGTAGTGAAGTCTGTTGTTTGTTTTTTATGCATAAACTAGATGTGTGGCAATGCCCAAGCTGATGGCCGCCGTTGGGTGGGTCAGAATTCCAGTCCTATTTTTTGCCATCTGTGGACCAAAGTACACCAAATTAAGTTTGTCTGTGCGGCAGTGTCCGTAGTTTGCAATGCCTTTTCGATTGATGATTCCTTGTTGCATTCAGGAGATATTCGCAATCAGGTCGTAAAGTTGTGTGAAATCATGCCAAAATTCGTTTTTGGGCCGCCAAATTTCGGGGAAAAGGGGCCACCCAAATTTCTGACCGAATTTTATAAATCTTGGTCAGTGTCGAACGTGTGGCAAAGTTTGGTGACGATCAGCCAAGCGACCTCGGAGATTAGGTGGCGAAATAAAAGAAAAGTCTAAACTACAGCCGTAAAACAGAATGGCCGGCGGCCCATACAGCTAGCGGGTGGCCATAATTAGTCAGCATTTTAATATCTTTTTTGCATGGTTACTTTGATACGGCATGTCATGTCTGCTGTGACTGAATTGTGTAGGTAAATCTCACATGGCCGTTGTACAGACCATTAATGACAAAGGTCCTGGAGATCCATTCTACGAGACTGTTGGCTTGGTGACACTGGAAGATGTGATTGAGGAAATCATACAGTCAGAGATTGTAGACGAAACTGACACTGTCAGTAAGTGCCCACATGTACTTACTGTGACATGATGATTATGGTAGTAAGTGCGATGTGTGCATTATCAGTGTAATGTCATTGTTCACACTGTGCTAAATACTGCATTGCCTGATGACGTGGTACATACATACATACATACATAGATTTATAATGCACAGCAAAGTAAAGCATACCGGTAGCTCGAATCAGAGGCACGGGTAGTCGCTAGGTGGCAGAGGTTAGGAGACAAAGGAGTGAAAGTAAAGAAGATTTTAGGCGATGCTTGAATGTACTGGTGTATGGTGTGTCTCTGATGGATAGTGGAATGACGTTCCAGATGAGAGGGTATGAACAGGAGAAAGTGCACTGGCCAGTTGTGAGATTTGCACAAGAAACTGGAGAAACTCTAGACAAGTTGGCTAATGAAATGAATATTGCAAGCAGCACATTAGTTATAGTAACCAGAGTTGTGAGTCTTGAATCTCGCATCTTTGAAAGACAAGTGTAGATTTTTATGTTATTTAAGCTTTCACTATTTTAGCCAGATGCTGCAGTTATATAGGTTTTGCATCGGCCACATTAAAGACAGTGAAACGTTTATCACGTAGCAGAAGTCTGTGAAAACACGCACACTTGGTTTTTGTCTAACTGGCCAATTTTTCCACAATTCTTCCAGGTTAGGTTATTGCAGGTTGGGCCAGTTCCCAAAAGTAAAATGTTGGAAATTGTTGTGGCGGAACTTTTACAGACCAGATGTCCTTCCTGTCACCCTACCATAAGATTTAAAGCACTGAAGGATGTCCGTGAAAAGTCTGCCAAAAATAATTACTTATACTGTGCATGATACAACCATTCAGGGCTCGGGCATTGGTGTTTGGGTGGCAGGTTGGACGTTGGCTTGTAAAAGTCCTGTTTCAACAGTTCCCAAAAGTTTGATTAATTTTTGCCTAGTCTGGATTAAATCTAGAAAATTGACGAGTTCTACAAAATCAAATAGTAGTAGTGGTACTACATATGGTGTTATAGAACATCAGTGCACCTTGTACCTAATGTTTGTATACAGCTGACAACCGAGTACGAGCGCCACGCAAGACACATATGAAGGACTTCAGTATATTCAACCAACCAGATGAGCAGAATTATCCGCGCCTGTCTCCGCAGCTTGCACTTGCAACATTCCAGTACCTGTCTACATGTATGTTAATTCTTTAGTCTCATTGGTTCTTTTACTGTTTCATCCACAGGTCATATAGACCTCAGTGGGTACCTTAGTCCATCCTGTGGCTTGCACATTGGGTAGTCCATTCCTTCTATTCTTACTTGTTTGGTGTACATGATAATATTATCGATAATTTTTCTGCGCCTGTCATCGATAGGTGTGACGTAGACATTATATTTTTGGCTTGTCTCTTCGTGAATGCGTGCGTGAGTGCGTCCGGGCATGCATCTTGAAAAGTTTATCATGGTATCTTACAAACTAGTGGATGGAATTTCACTTAACTTTGGTTATTGGCATAGTTGAGGCCAAAGATGAGGTGATTAGGTTTTGAAGATCAAGGGTTCAAGGTCCAGGTTGCTACAAGGTCAGATGTGCAAAACTTTGGGACTCCGTATCTCCTGAACGGCTTTTAGGATCACAGCCAAATTTGAGTACGTAACAGAGTATGATGCACAGATGACGTTTTCCTGTCATTTGAGGTTATACAGTCTGATGGTCTGCCATTGCTTGGCAGTTGGGGAAGGTATTGTGATGCTCCCTGTCACGCTGTGTGTGTGTGTGTCTGCCAAGCCGCTTATATCAGGTGTCGACTGCACGCTGCATTAATTTGGGCGGCGAAGATAATGTGTTGTATCCAGTGCTCTCTAGATTGTATTTTTTTGTGATAGCTGTTGCACCATTCAAGATGGAATTCATATCTGAGAACATCTTGCAGCGTCTGATCAAGCAGAATGTCATCGTATGTTTTCGCTTGACTGACCCGTCGTCGTCAGAATGTCTTCTCTACCGCAGTGGAAAGCAGTGTGACTATTTCATCATGATCCTCCAGGGACGTGTCCAGGTGGAATTTGGGAAAGAAACCTTGATATTTGAAGGCGGACCGTTTGTCTACTTTGGAGTGCAGGCTCTTGGTATGGTCTTTCTTCAAATTGAAATAGTTTTTTTATACAGAACATACAGACGCCGTTACTGCCTATTGTGAACATATAGCAGATAGTTCTGCATAACTTTCAGCAACTTTTCAATCAGTCAGTTAAAAGACATTTTTATAGTGCCATGTATCACAAGCAAGTCAGTGATGATTAGTGGCAGAGAAGGGCTGAGCGTTCACTTTAGGCAGTGTCAGAGAGTTTCATTTTAAAATACACTTAAAAGTATGAGAATCTTAGCAGATCTACAGTTACATGACAGCAAGTTCCAGACTAAAGGAGCACTGTTATTTATTATTTATTATTTATTATTAGGCAGCATCACTGAAAGTGACTCTGCCCATTGCGACCCATCTTACGTCTCCCGTCTGTCTGTATGTATGTATGTCGTCTGTTACACCCGTGCACCCTGCTAAAGCCAATGGACGGAATGAGATTCCATTTGGCAGGGACACTCATGTAGTCCCAATTAATATTGTATTAGATGGGCCCCCGGTCTCCACACGGGAGGGGAGATTTTGGTGGTCAGAATCCCCAGTTCTCCGTGATGCCACCTATTGCAAATTACTTTGGATCTTGTTTTAGTATATAGTCATAGTCTGTATGTTAACTATAGTCATGTGATTTCTGATTGCTCAAACTGTCACCATTACGTCCATATATTTGAAAATACTTGGGCAAAGCATTCTCCTCTTTTTTGCAGTCAGCTGTTTGATTCACTGAATGAAGTCTTCATATTTTCATATGCCATAGGGGTGCAAATTTTCGCATTTTGAGTGAAGTGAAGTCCGTAACATTTGAATTTTTATGGCAGCGGTAAACGAAGTATATACTGTGCATTAATTTTTAAATACATTTCAACTTGTGTCTGTTATGAAATTTTAAACATGAAAGGGAATATTTACAATCTCTTGCTATTTTTGTTGTTTTCTGAATTTTGATGACAAGTTCGCATTTCCATATTAACTTCTGCTTGCTGTGGACTAGTGCTGTATGTTTTGACTTATTGATGTCTGTTAGTGCTGCCTTCATCAATGGCGAAGCCGCCTAGTTTGACGAGCATGAGCAGCTTGAGTGAAATCATCGGCACGTCGTCGCAGTCGCCAGCAACTCCATACATTCCAGACTACACGGTGCGTGCCATCACCGATCTTCAGTACATCCGCATCAGACGTGCGCACTACATGGTTGCTCTGCATGCGACGCTGTTGGAACGCCAGCGTCGCCAGGCTCAGTCCGATGGCTCGCAGGGAGCACCGGCCGTTACGTCCGACGATGAGGAAGACGCTTTCACGAAGGAGTGGAGACGTGCTCAGAGAGTCCTTTCAACCAGTCCAACAACACGTTCGCCAGCCGGGTCAATGCGCGATACCGGGTCGATGCGTGATGATGTCTCCGTGCGCGATATTGGCGTCTCGAACGTGGCTACCGATGACGCACGTTCAGAAGTGGGAATAAAGACCGACTTCACTGTTGGCTATTCCCCAGATCGACATCATTCAGTTTCTCCGCGGTCACCACCAGAAAGTACCAGCCCAGTTTCCCCAACTTCTGATGCCTTTAAGCGCCATCTGGAAAGTCGTCTTTTAGCATAGGCCTACACAGTGAGTCAAACCCTTGGCGGAATTCCGCAGATTTACAGGTATACTGAGAATTGACAACCACTTGATTCATACAAAACCATGGAGAATTTGTCTATGTAATAACTGTAATCATCTTGGATTGCACAAAATATCACCATTATGTGTCCGTATTTGAATATTTCATGTCACGGTTGTCCCCAGATCTCCTGGATTACTTGGACATTTATTTGTGATGTGAACGTGTTCTTTATTTGCTCTTGAGTGTTACCAGAGGCGTCTCACGCTTTTTTTCTACGAGATTCTCGTAGCTGCTAGCGTAGAATGTTCGTCTTGCATCGTTGAATTCGCGAGCTGCTGCGAGATTTCGCGAGCAAGAAATTTCTTTGCTACGTTTTGCTAGCCCCGCCCACAAAATGGTGCCGTTAATGAGTAAGAGTGGATAAATTATGGCTAGCATAGAATTCTCACGTGTCAGCGTCTCATACTTTTGCGAGAATTCCCCGAGCCATAGAACCGAGATTCTTGTAGGAAAATAAAGTGTGAGACGCGGCCCAGTACTGTCTACCTTGTTACTACTGACGGGAACATTGTTGGTGATTGCTGAGATTGTGCGCCTTACTGATGTCTGTATTATCGTCACCCATCATCATCATCATCATCATCCAGTCTGGTATTGTGGGTGCGAAGAAGTCTGCAGTAAATGTAAAAGTCATTGGAGTGAATTTGTAAATTTTGAAGAGATTTTTTTTAGAATAAAACTTTGTACTTCTCCGTACTTGTTTTTAGTCAGATCATGCTATAGCGGTATCACTTGCAGCGTGTTTTTGTACATTATTATGTTGTAGTGTTTGATTTTACTTGTGTATGCAACTCGGTACTACACGATGAGGCATAATTACCGGACTCCCTATCGCCAAATAGCAAAACTGTTAATATGCTGTTTTTGGCGTAAAAATTCCCACGACTAAGCATGAGATAATGCTGCATGCAATGTCGCTAAAGAGCGGATCAAAGATGTCGACGATTTTGTGTATCCAGACAGCTTGGGACGAACTGGATTAGTGCGTTACTGATATGGCAGTCAGGCAGTGGTGCATGCGTCTTCGTGCGTGTATTAAAGCGAAAGGTAGACACTTTGAACACAAACTGAGCCAGTAGTGTAGAATGTTGTTGTTGCTATAACAGCATAGTCTACCAGACATTTCTGCTAAATTTTAATCAATTTTTGTCTATTTGTTCAAAGGCTATACAATAAAAACCAAGGGGGTCCGGCAATTATGCCTCACTATGTTGTGTCATGCTGGCGGATAAATTTGAACGCTTGTTGTAGTTTAGAGCGTGCTGTGTTCTGAGATCTGCTAGTTTAGTTTAATTCTAGAATTGTTTTGTGCTGTGGGTGGTCTGGGAGAATTCCTGCACTTTGCAACATACTCTTCTGTATAATCTCAAGACGACCACATCCATATGTGTGCTTGGGTTATCTTTACATCTGGAACACCCACAGAACTTATTTCAGCTTATAAGGTTACAGTTAGGACTGGGTGGGGGAATTCTCTGAGACCGCCTTAACTGCGTCTGTCAGTTGGTGGTGTGGATTGAACCATGCTGTTGATGTTTTGTCAGGATTGCATGTCATATGTAATGGAGAATCACCTGACTGTTGGGGCCACAGTGGTTCTGTTCCTCAGCACAGCTGAGGCTCTGCAGTGTCAGATTGAGCTAATTGGCTGGCTGGGTGGCTGAGTGATTATAAGCAACGCCTCTTTATTTCATCAAATGATATCTCAGGAAGTGCAGTGAGTCTGAAGTTGAAACTTTGTGTATAGGTTCAGTATGGTGGTAGGCTGATGCCCATTGCCTTCGTTCCAGTATCCGGCTGCTTTTGTGGATCCTGGATTATTTTCCAGGATTGTTTATAGGGCGTGAGACAGCAAGAGTTTATACCACTATTTTCCAGATGGTAGCACCAGCGCTGCTGATAAGTCTGGCTGCTGCTGAAGCTGTGCTGAGGACCATAGTGATGAAGAAACCTTGCTTGTAAGAGCAGTTGTTGATATGATTAATGTGTAGCTTCATAGATAGAGACTTTTGCAACTTATTTCATGGACCAACTTAGCTGGCCCAAAAGTCGTGGTTCTGACTGTGGATCTCATTGTAAATGCTGTGATAATCTGACTGCTGTCTCAGTGAGCGTTGCGTTGCCGTTGTTAGCTGTTTGTCCGTGCAAGCTATACTGTAGATTAGTAAATAAGTAAGTAAGTACCGGTAAGTAAAATAATGTAGTGCTTAGTTCTGGACATTTAGCAAAATTTTTGTTTGGACTTGATTTTTGAAATATTGAAATTTTTTCCAGATTTCTGACAAGCTGAAATATAAGGGGCGTTTCTGTCCACAAATGTGGCATGTCAGTTTGTTTCCGTGACGTCAAAGCAATCAGTTTTTGGATGAACACGTCTTCAGTCAGCCAGACTTGACTGTAGGCTGTGATGTAAAAATCTTAAATCATTCTGCGGTTGTTTATGAAAATGACAAAAATTTTCTATAATCGTTTACAAAGTGCTGTGCATTAACAGCCAGTTACATCCAAATTGTCAGTGTTGGCAGAGTCTGACGAACCTGATGCATCCTGTTTGTGGATGAAACTGCATCTATAGTTTTATTTAGAAGTTGTGTATTGTGGAAAGTCTGGTTGAGTTTTGGTTAATTTTTGACGGCAAGCATACATTTGATGGTAAAAGACTAAAAGTGTCTGTGTTGATTACAGCTGCAATTGTTTTCTGCATAGTTAAATTAAATGATACTTTTGAACACGTGTCAGCAATAAGATTTTAACCAAATTAACCAAAAGAAGGTGATTATAATTTGAATGATAGTAAATTAAAGCTCCAGAATCTGGTTTTTACGAGTTTTAATTAGCTGACCATGTGTAGTCAATGCATATTCATCACTCCAATTACAATGCATGTGTGACGTTTTGATGCAGTAGCCACAGGGTGACCACTTGTCTGGAAAACTTGGAGGAAATGTCGGAATTATACAGATGTCAGGGAAATGTCAGGAATTTCACTAAAAGTCACGGAAATGTCAGGGAATTGTCAGGGGAAAATCTTGTCATGGAAAATTGCCCAAAAACTTGGTACATGTGGAGTACTTAACTTGTGTTATCTATGTTGTGGAAATGAGGACAGAATTGTGTGACTTTTATAATTTTCCAGTATATTGTTGCTGTGGATGGCACTGGTTTTTATGATGTTATCATTATGAAGTCATTGTCATTCAATATGACCTTGACAGTTTGATCATTGACTTTAACGCTAGTAGTACAGGCATGGTATGAGTACCAGTTAAAATGGTCAGGAATGCCGCAAATCGTCAGGGAAATGTCAGGGAATTTCATGGTGTCTGGAGAGTGGTCACCCTGAGCCACAGTGATTTTCTGGTCACCCTGAGCCACAGTGCTTTTCTGATATTCCATGGTTAAGTAGGCGGGGCAGAGCAGTAAATTTTTACCGAGATTATCCTATGAGCTTATGGTTACGAAGGGTAGAATGTTCCTCAACAAGTGTAAGTTTTTATATGTATCTGCTTTGTTTTGTCAGAACGCATCTGTGAACACTGAACAGTGAACCCAGAAGTGCAGTTAATGTGTTGGTGTGTACTAACAGTGTTGGAAATTTGATTAGCTTATGTACATTGCCTGTGATGGAATTTTAATGTATGTGATACACTTGAATCCAAACATTGATAGTGCTTACGGCGAGTAGTGAGTGTACTGTTGCTTTGTTGTTTTCGTTTCTTGCTATAACTACTACTTTCATTTTTTCTTTAATTGGCCAGTTTTTCTGAAGTTACTGCTAGTTAGTAGGGGTCCCCCAAAACGGGCAGTAAGGGCATGTGTCCCGGCCCACAACCTTGGCCGGTCTCAAAAATGTGTAAAGAAAAAGTGTTCCGGTTATGCAAAATGATATGATGTCAGTAGGAATTACAGTGATAATGTTCTGTACACCGTGTCTGTGTCTTACAGCCGGTGTCCATATTTTGCATTCAGTCATTGTTCCCTGTCATCAAAAGTAGATGACAAGTATAGCATTCCAACATGAGATCCTATCTCAAGTTCTTAATCTATATAATAAAAGGCGATATGTCTGTATCTACACCGTGTCTCAAAAAAAACTGTGCCAACTTATCTTTTGCTCTTTGTCTGTCAAATATAAACCGATTTCAATAAAAATTGCAAAGATGGTACTGGAATAAACCCTTAATAAAACTATGCCTAAAATGCCCACTTCACCTGAAGTATGTGCTTGCACTACCTTGGGAAATTCGAAGTATCAGATTGAGCCGTCAGCGCAATAATTAAGTGTACATTAAATGATTAACGATGTGATGGGG
>Ga0209679_1001051_pt1 | contig 11189 bp, 6 predicted proteins | sample WorMetHEROISLAND_4_FD_187408 | JGI IMG/M metagenome (GOLD analysis project Ga0209679, IMG submission 187408) | Marine gutless worms symbiont microbial communities from Max Planck institute for Marine Microbiology, Germany - Olavius sp. 2 HERON... ...
AGGAAAATGTCATTTTTATTTGTATTACACTGTCACTGTTACAACTATTATTGATTATTAGCCTGCCGTAAGCAAAGCTTCCAGACTGTCTAGTACTTGCAAATTACATTCTTCAAAATTCGTTGTTGACAGTCATTAATCTTACTGTTTTAATTGACATTGCAGCGATTCTAGTGGTATGATAATTTTGTTGGGTGTAAATATTTTGCTTTTCACAAATCACCTTTGATAAAGAAATAATCATCTTTGCTGTGCATCTAGCCTGCTTGTGCATAATAGAACTGTGTTATAAGCACGAGATATGCATGCTGCTCTTTTGGATGTTAAAGGTTTGATTGACAAAGTCTGCAGCAGCACGTCACTCACTGTAAACATTCAGTTACATGTCTCAAAAACTGTTGAATTTTGTTAAAGCATTTAAGTGCAACTTGAAAAAATTGCATTGTTGTCGCTTTTTTTGGTCCATTCCAGGTAGTTCGTTGTGATGACGAGCATTGTTATTGTTTAGTGATGTCGCGTGGCCTGTGTATCTGTGAAATACATTGTTGTGATTGGTCAGGATGTGATAAACATGCTGTTCCACCGAATTGACTCTCATGTAGGCTACACCCACACAACTTTCACATATGCGATAAACGCATCAGTGAATTTCTTGTTCAGTTTTTCACAAAAATTGCAACTTGAATGTGATAAAATTCATTGTTTATCCCATTTGATCTTGGCATTTTTACATACTTAGTGTATTGCTAGTCCATTGTGGTGACGTTATACCCGCTGTGACTAAAGAAGATAAACAACAGCCATTAATGCTTAATTTCTGCAGCAAAAAGTTCCAGTAATGTAGGAAGATAGCAGTATGTACATAGATCCAGTAAACATGTATGCTGTTGTACTTGTATTTTTAGTTAGTCATGTGACAAAACAAATGTGCCATGTTGTCTACTGTGAACCTTGGACATATACACTGTATATCTGTCAGAGACAACATCAGTCTCACTCATGCAGCCTTGTTTGATATTTTCACTAAGATACATGTATTTGTGATGTCTGCACTTGCACTGTGTTACGTTTGTATGCTGTCTGCCAGTATCACGCTTGTGTAGTTGTTAAGTGTATCTGCTTGTAACATTTTATGCTGTTTACAGTGGCTGAGTTCATATTTCGATTAGAAAAAAGAGAACACTTTTTCTATTCTGTATTTCTTAATCCGAACCTCACTAAGAACCGAGTCGGATTAACTTCGCGATTAGAAAACTACTTATCTGAAATAAAAAATAAACTTGTGCACCTTATATCCATTTTTCAATCCACTGGTACAGTTAATCGCCGAGCAATTCAGCATAGCAGAAGTAAATATAAAATATTTTTACATTATCATTTACCAAAATACACGTTACAGCAACAGCAGACGACAGCGAAAGATAGTGGCCGGCCTGCCCACTGGGCTGCCCGAGATGATCACGTGATTGCATGACTCGTGTTGCTAGCAGAACGGCTGCCATGTTGTTTGTTTACGTTGTTAATCAAAAAGTGAACTCAAAACTGATTAGAAAATTCTTTATTCCTAGAGATTAAGTAGAAACGTCTATTCATTTGCATGGAAGCTGGTTGGTGTTAATCGGAAATGTTCAGATTAACTTTGGTGTTAGCCGGCATTTCGTGTTAACTTTCTTCTTATCTAGTGGATGATCGGAGATGTTGGAACTTAACACCAAAGTTAACACCGATTATGTCGTCAGTTCATGTTGACGATTAACTTGGTATTTATTCTAAGAAAAAGTGTTAGCTATAGTGTTAATCTTTTTTTCTAATCGAAACATGAACTCAGCCAGTGTTTTATTTTATGGCGCAACTAAAGTTTCTCTAGACTGGCCAATATAAAGCATAATTTAGCTATTTTTATTGTATGCTACTGATGTGCCGTTTGCTGTTGATGAAGTACAGTGGCATTATATATCCGAGGCAACATACTGTCGTGTGTACACAAATTGCTGCATGATTCCTGATGGACTGTAAACTGCTAATCATTTGTATTAGAGCACTTGTAAATATAGTTATGAGAACTTTTTTAGTTGATTTAGCTTAATTAATACCAGATATATTTTTCTAATAGTTTCCGGATGTTTTGTTTTCCTTCACTATAGCATAGTCTGTGTGATGTTATTTTGTGGCACGGTGGCACGTCAGTGTTGTGATCAGTAGGTCGTGAGTTAGATTCCTGGAGTCAAGAACAGGAAACGGTTACGAGTGCAGAACCCACATGACGCAGAGCTGAGAGAGTAATGCTGACTGGGTTACACTTGCACTCGAACTGTATAGTCTGCACCAGGAATGATATGTTATCTTTGCACTGAATAATTTCAATCAAACCTGCATGAACATAGCAATATGTACTTAGTGTATGGCTGTTCAATCTGTATGCTGCATTCGGTGTAAGCTGCCTGTCTTGCTTAATGGTATTGAATTTGCTGCCACCTATTATCTGTCGGTCATTATAGCCGCCCTTACGATAGTAAGGACAGGCCATTCTGTTTTGCTGCTGATGTTTCGATCTTCTTTCTTTATTCTTTTCTTCGCCGCCTAATCTCCGAGGTCACTTGGCCGATGGTCACCAAACTTTGCAACATGTTCGATGGTGACCCAGATTTATGAAATTCTGTCAGACATTTGGGGGCCCCTTCCCCCGAAATCTGGCGGCCCAAAAATACGATATTTGGCATGATTTCGGACAACTTTGCAACTTGATCGCAAATATCTCCGGAACACAACAAGATATCGTCAATCGGAAAACAGCGTTACAAACTAATGACACTCCCGCACAGGCAAACTTAAATTGGTATACTTTTGTCCACTTACGGCTAAAAATAGGATCAAGGTTCTTACCCCCCTCCCCCCCAACGGCCGTAGTTCAGAGGACTGGCGTTAACAAGTCAGTAGCATTCGATAGATGGCGACACTGACCCACCCAATGGGCGGCCATTATGCTGGGCATTGCCACGCATTTGAGTCTGTTATTCTATGTGACTAGCTTCTAGAAGTTGTATTCACCATGAAAGTGTAACTGTTGAAGTTGTGTTTTGTAGTAGTGTATGACTAATCTACTAGAGGTGTATTGCTTGCTATATGAAGCATTCATATGATATATCTTACCATATGAAACAATGCTTGTGATGTAATGTAGCTATTCTGTACTAATACAGTACTATGAATGTTATTGTATTTTGTAAGACACTGTTTTTCAACTGTAAAACAGCACACTCGTAATAAAACTTGTCTGTACAAATTATCTTACTTCTGCTATGTTTGATGTTGTGTCTCATGTAAGTTGGGTGTAACTTTATTTCAGCGTTTAGAGATCAGCTGCGTAGCATGACATGGATTTATTGTTTACTCATGCTTAGTTAGACAAACTAAGTACTATTATTTTGAATAACTTGCTTATCACTCAGTTACTCTCTGTGTACTTTCTTGGCATTCCATATGCTAGTCGGATTATTTGGCAGTGCCATGTTTAGTGACCTGCAAGACCCCGAACGTGGCACTGTTATTTGCATGTTTGTGTTTTTGTAATTTTGTTTTATGTTTAAAAGAAATATGTTGACTTGTTAGTTTTTAAAGCTGTCTCATAGTACAAAGTGATAACTGTTTTCTCCAACTGCTCACACATTTGTGTCATAGTGACGTTACTGGTGAGTAATTAACAGTGCACCAACAGCGCACCTGCTAAAAAGAAGGGCGGCAGTAATGTTGATGTGCTATACTGAGCTCAGTGCAGACCTGTCCAATTAATAAGTAAGTAAGTAAGTAAGTAAGAGTATTTCTAAGGCGCTTATATAAAATGTCACAAATCGCCGTAACACAAAGTATGGTGACTGATCATAGATCCTCCTCATTGTTTTATATTACATGTATAGAATTATCGTGGCTGGGCTGTTACTTTGTCACTACTTGTTATGTCGTTATATCCTGGCATTTACATGCCTCATCTACCAATAGGTAAATGTTACCAGCTTGCAACTTAGCCATGTGAAAGAACAGAGTGCATTGATCAGCCCATTGTCATTTGTTAGGGTTTATTGTGTTCTTAATTCAATCATATACATGCATTTTTCTGTATTTTGTTTCCACTGCGTTTAGAGTTAAGTTTGAAATCCTGTATGTTTTAACATGTGAAATATTTGTTTAATTTTTAATAAAGTAAAACAACCACGTTCTCACATATTTAAAATGCTGTGCTGGTCTTTCATTAAGGTGCAGTACATAACAGACCGGGCCAAGTATTCATGGTAAATCATTATTAAAACAGTTGCAATTGTAGCTGATGCTTAACACAATGACAATTACACATTAACACTTTAACAGATTGTGAATGACTAGCATAGCAGCAGCTATACCACTAAAACAAGTCAAAAGTAAAAATTTAAAAATAAAAATAGTAAAGTGACATTGCAACCCGACACTTATCCGCCAGCCTTCACTATGAACTGGATGAAATTGTTTACAAAACAATACATAAGTAACAAAGACATACAACCTTCTAATTGCAACAGTTAATGAGCTTGTTTCACATTTATATGGGCAACTCTGGGTGCTTAAGGTGCTTTTAATGCACTTCTGCGGGTGGTATTAGGCATACCATAAAATGAATTAATGCAAACTGAGAAGAATCTGTATGAGTCCGCACCAAAACCTCACAGTTATACTACCGTCACATGCAGTACGTGCAGACAACACCACAGAACTGAATGAAGCATAACAATATATTACCGACATGCCTAAACAGACTAATTGCATGAGGCAGTCACTGCACAACTACTGTCAGTTGAATGCAACACTAGCTATGTCCGTATACAGGCATTCAAGCATATCTATCAGTCATCAACTACTGAGCCAAATCAGAACACTACATTCAAAAATGTGGATTGAGTGTGAACAGGAAGGTGCAGTGACACCAGGAACTATTCTGCTGCATTCATTATCATCATCGGTACAACGTCCTGGCTGCAGAATCTGTACATGCAGAGTGCTGGTTTGTGGATGTCGGCAAGCCAGATATTGTATCTGAAAAGACGGCCGTATACGAGTTCTTAAGAAACTCGACGTAGCTCTGTAGACTGCGGTTTGTGCTGTGTGACTGCTCGAGACGATCTCGAAGGTCATACAACTGCGAGTTAAATCTTCTCTCATTCTGCATTTAGCACACGCAGATGTTTTATATCACTGCAGTGCAGTTGTGCTACTATAGTCCTAGATAATGGCAAAACATACAGATGTGTACTGTCAGTAATTTTGTAATTTAATTGCTCACACATCTGCAATCATATAATGAACAAGAAACCTCTACGTGCTATCACAAGCAGTAAACTGCATGATGCCGCAATCAGTTGGAATAAGCAATTAAATCGTAAGCAGTTAGTATTTTATCTAGCTGTTTAATTGTAACTGTACATTGAGGCGATAAGCCTGCATCCGCTGAAACACGTTGACTTGATGATACAAACCATAGATGTACAAAATATCTATGATACAAACTTATGGCATGTATAAATGTTTGACAAAGAATATCACTTAATGTAAAATGACCATTCAAGGTCAGTCAAGTTCACACATATGTTGGGGTCAGTGAGGAGGCGATGAGGGACTAAATAACAGTATATAATAATGTTGGCCTTATCTCTAAAACTTCTGAAGAAACAGTGAGCAAAAGTAACGAAAATTGCCGTTTTCGACAACCCCACTGTCGTTTGATGCCCCTGTCCAGGGAACCCCTGTGAATATCTCCATAAACCTTATATTGCCAGGAACTACAGTCATTGGGACATCTTCACTGCTGACAGTATAGGTCTATCTTCATTAAAATTTTCGTGACGGGCTCTGCAAATGCATGTACTTTGAAACAAAGTGCGTAATGGTTGTTCAAGGTCATCGAAGGTCATTGATTTTGGTCCAATTGAAAGCGTGCATGCAACTTTGTATTAGCCATCAATAACAACCTTGCTCCTATCTTGCCGTTTCAGAGATATTGCAGGTTTTCTGCTGAGAACAGTGACCCCATCCCTATTTCACCCGAATTTTGGGGTGTTCCCCTTGGACCAGATTGCTGCTGTTGGGGCTCCTAGGAGCGAAGACACTAAACTAATTATTTGTGTAATTATTTTTGAAATAACCCGGCTTATATGACCACGGTACCTCAACGTTACAGACGGACGGACGGACGACTTACTCTAGCAATACCACACAATGCGTCGTGTGCATCACGCGGTACAAAGTTTCCAATATGGCAAATGTGCACTTGTGTACTGTGATGGCAAAAACTGCATTAAAGCTCTTAAGTAGAAGTGCAGAAAGCAGCACTACTTTGTTTGATTGCACAACAAAAAAACATGCATTTTTTTAGTAAAAAAAGTACAAGATTTAGTAGGTACTGTACGTATTCTTCTTAGCACCATACCTCTTCTTTGTCATGTTTAATTTTCAAGCATTCTGCCCTGGTCTGATTCAGCTGTGTTTCAAGGTCTAAGACCTGCGCTCTCTGTGCACGATCCTGACATCACACCACAAACGCTCCAGTAAAAACCTCACAATAACACCGTATATGCCTACATTTATGCACAGTAAAATATAACGAAAACACACAATTCAAGAACATTATCATTTCAGATAAACATGAGATTATGTGTATGTTAAACAACTGTCTGGAGTGGGAGAAGTGAGTGTTAAACGAACGAACTTATCCCACTCCAGACAGTTGTTTAACACTTATTCCACCGGTCGCAGGCGGTCTTAGTGTAGCCTACACTGTTCTACACTGTGCTGGTTTGGTCACGCCTGAGTGCAGCCGTGGAGTTATCGACCCGTTATACCACTCCAGACACAACGGTAGAGATACGCAGTATGAGTGCGTGCATAATCCTGGCTGACGGTCCAGTCTACAGTAAACGATACGACGTAATCTACACTACCACTATACTACTTTCGCTATGATATGATATAATAATGCACATAACGTACTCTAAATAACTGGACAGCCAACTGAGTCTACTACACGTAGCCACAACAAAATTAATGAAAAAGAACTAAGAAAAAACTGATAAGCACCAGGTCCAACGTATGTGAAGGCAGTATGGAGGGTTGCAACAGTCTGTTCTGGAAAGTAAACGCACACTGTCTAACAAATTAATTCATACAACGCGTGTGATTTCACTGTGCAAGCTGGCAAACGTCACAGACAGTCATATTCACCCGGACGGAAAACTTGTCACGATCTGTGTCCGCCCGCCGTTGTACGTCGGCTTCCATCGCTTCAATGCGTCGCTTCAGTGCTGCGTTGTCACGGATAACTTCCTGCACCTGCATCTGTATCAGAGCACACGCATCAAACGCCATACGACGCTGAAGTCTCGATTACCACGTCCCACGCTGCTGAGCAAATTACACAATGAGCAATCAAAATACTGCTATTTATAGGCAATACACTAGCATTGTTCAGTGCTTACGTTAGCCTGCTGCAAAGCTTCCTCACGGTCCGCAATGCGTTGCAGGAAGTCACGTTTCTCGCTCTCGGACTGAGACTTCTGCTCCACCTGCTTTTCACATCAGACAGACACGCAGCAATGAACAGCCAGCAGTCACTGGCGAATGACATGTCTGCCATCTTCATCAAGCTATCACGCTAATTACCAAAGGATAATGTTAATATAACGACGTCAAAATATAGCAGTTCTGTGGAAGTTCCACTACTTCTGTTTTTTGTTTCACTGTCCTAGTTTTCCATAGTTAATCCGCCGAGTCCCAGGGAGAATCTTTGAAATTGCTGCATGCCAGATCTCTTCCTGTCGTCCAACCAACAGCGTCAAAGCGCAAGAAAATAATTCTAATAATTTTATTTATTTATTTTATTTAAAATAAATGGCAAAGGGCCGAAACCATTAACATGCCACAATAAAAGAACCTAGGTAATAAAATCGCAAGTTACCATAACATGCATAGTCTGTGATAACGCGATCTAAAAACGTCTAGAGAAAAATACACTTAGAATACCTGGCTAAAAATTTAAGTGAGAACGTTTAAAACTTTTAAGACTGGAAAAGTCAGTATTGTCAGCTTGTCAGCTGGTAAGTCATTCCACAGATTTGCTGCACGGTAAGTGAAAAAGTTGTCTTGCACTCAACTGCAACCCGGAAGGAAAAGTTGCTACTGACGACCGCGAATTCTGTACATATTATTCACGCAATAATTCTGTGACCGTTTATAGTGTTCTCAGCTAGGCTACATACATGACTTGCTGTCACTGTCGACAATGCAAACAGACAACTAGCTCTTGATAACAGTACTGACTATAACGTAACTAGACCTTAGCAGTGAGGTCATTAATAAGCGTGATATCGTGACTGTGCATCTGCTTGAACTGATTCAGCTCCTCGGTGACCTGCTGAAGTCGGAGTTCAGAGGAACGCAGAAACTCCGGCAATGGTTCCAGCTCACGCAGCCGACACTGCATCTCATGCTTAACCTTCAGGATCCGCCAGCGCGTTAAACAACGGCGAATTGTTAACGGTTAATCAACAACAGACAGGAACAACAGCAAAACTACAAAGCCGCAAGAAACACATTACAGAGTTTGCTATTATTAATTATGTTATAAATAACTAGTGATAGTTAACACGTATAACCTGTTATATGTTAAAGAACAACTATTAAATGTCTGGAATGCTAGCGTTGGTGTCACTGCCTCGGATTTTGTCTACTGCTAGATTTGTTCTGTGCAAGAAATAACAGACGCACAGAATAAAACAATAACAATAAACAAGGTGCTCCCCAGAAGTATACACTGTCAAAGAGTAAACTACTTATACGCCTTAACAACAGTGTGATTTTTGTCAGACACAAACAAGTTAGTAAACGTCAGTACAGAGGCATACACAGCAGTTCGTCACAGCGATTCAAACGTCCACTTCCCTTCGTGGGTCCAGCAGCAGCCCAGCGGCCAAACTTACGCTGTTCTATTTTTGAGGTAAAAAAATAAAACATTTCATGGTATAAAACACACACAAAGCACAAACCTTTATTTACTGAAAAAAAACGGTAACGGCAGAAAAAAAGAAATAATTTTATACACTTTTGTATAGTATTGGGCTATAATTTGTTCTGAAAAAATTTTATCCTCAATGGGCCTGAACCCTCAAACCCACAATGTACGCCTCAGCATTAGTAACAAGTAAACCAACTAAACCTGAACAACAAATCTAGTGAACAACTTTCCCGCAATACTAACAGATTCATTATACTCCACAGTTTACCGAAGTACTACATCTGTGTGAAAATTTTAATTCACAAATGTATTAGTAGCAAAAGTCTAACAAAAGAAAAATCATATTGATAAATGCCTTGCTGATTTCTACGTCAGTGTCACGACGTGCAGACATAAGTTCTCTTCGACACTGTTCAAGTTGCGTCAATGCATCCTCTGCCTCACGTCTTGATCGACTTGCCTACAGCACCAAGTCCACATCTATTGTAACGGGCAGTAATTAATTAAACAATCAATCAGTCAGTCAGTCAGTCATTCAGTCAAAACACAGTTGTATAGCACATGTCACAAGCACGTTGCATGTGTCCGGTGAAACAAAATTACACAAAAACAAAATTTACTAAAACAACAAAAGAGTTTGTTTGTAAAGTGCCATAGAAATCAAAGCACAACAAGGCTGGTATATTATGAATAACGTGTAACGCATAATAACATATAATGCACAATACTTTGCAACAATACTAACAGATTCGCTCTACATCGCAGTCACCAAAGTACTATATCTGTGGTACATTATAAGTAACATATAACGCAATAAGTAAGGAAATGTATGCATGTAGCATGTGTATAGTTTTCATCATGTTTAGTATTAATTTTTTTATTATTAGTCTTTTAGCAATGTTTGTTTCCATTAACCTAGTCTGTGTGTTTAGTGTATATGGACACAACGCAAGTGGTCTGATTCAAATAAATGATTGACTGATTGATAATAACATATAATGCATAATATTCTACGTTCAGTTTTTACCGCGGGTGCACTATGTGCATTGCACGGTATTGCTACAGTAATTCATCTGTCCGTCCGTACGTCCATCCGTCTATCTGTCCGTACGTCTGTCCACGACGTTGATGTACCGTGGGCGTATGCGTTGGATTAGTTCGAAAGTAATTACATAAATAATTAGCTTAGGGTCTGTGCTCCTCAAAGCAAAAACGTTGGCAATCTAGTCCAAGGGAAACACCCCCAAAATTCGGGTGGAATAGGGGTGGGGTCGCTCTTCTCGGCAGAAAACCTGCAATATCTCTGAAACGGGGCAAGATAGCGGACCAAAGTCACTATTGATGACTAAGAGGAAGTTGCATATGCGCTTTCAATTAGTACCAAAATCAGTGACCTTGGATGACCTTGAACGGCCATTTTGCACTCTGTTTCAAAATACATGCGTTTTCGGAGCTCACCACGAAAATTTCAATGAACACAAACCATACTATCAGTGCAATGACTGTAGTTTTTGGCAGTATAAGGTTTATGTGGATATTCACAGGGTTTCCTTGGAGACGAGGCGTCAAACAACAGTGGGGTAATTGAAAACGTCGATTTTCAGAGCTTTTGGACGCTACGTCTTCAGAACCTTAGGAAATGAGGCCAACATTACTATATAGTATTATTCAGTCCCTTGTTGCCTTCCACTGACCGCAAAATACATGACATTGAATGACACTGGATGACCATTTTACATTAAATTCTGCTGTTTTCGCCAGTATGTCTAGAGCTCTGAAACTTGGCTTTCGGAGCTTGGCTTTCGGAGCTTGGATACTCTGAAACTTCTGAATGTCGGCGAACATCAAACTGAAAAGAACGGCATCGCGCGGTTTCCTTGCAATAGCACGACTTTCTTGTTATTAAACCAGTCATATACGTGGTCGTAAGAAGTTACGTCAGATTTTTAGCACCATAAACTGACGGAACAGGCACTGACAGGCATTTATTATTTCTCTGTATTTACACTTCAACTGCAACTAATTAGAGAATAACCAGTTAAACTTTTCACTGAACTAAACTTTCAAGGAGAGAGGTATAAACTTTCAGTGGTAACTAATTATAACTAGAAAAAGTTGCACTCGACGGCAGCGTCGAGTGCTGTGCGCCTCCGCCGCG
>Ga0209679_1001052_pt1 | contig 11186 bp, 6 predicted proteins | sample WorMetHEROISLAND_4_FD_187408 | JGI IMG/M metagenome (GOLD analysis project Ga0209679, IMG submission 187408) | Marine gutless worms symbiont microbial communities from Max Planck institute for Marine Microbiology, Germany - Olavius sp. 2 HERON... ...
CAATGTAAAGTTTATGCGGGTATTCGCAGGGATTCTCTAGAAAGGAGACATCAAATGACTGGGGTCGCACACCTTGCACATGTGCAGAGCTGCGGTCATATGCTGAATTTTATTTGCTGTGTGCATAACACATCAGCTGGATCATCAGATGTAGGTTTTGGAGGTGATAGATGTAGATGTAGGTCATTACAACAATAGATAGGGACTTAGCTACAAGGAAATGCATTGCTGACACCCTGTTTCTAAGCAGTAGCTGAGCTTTTTGTTAACAGGCTGTTTGCCATTCATGTTAACCAGCAAACTGCGTTCAAAGCATTGAAGGATGAAATGTGTTAGAATTTAGTGCAAAATACTCAGTGTAATTAGAAGATATACACTGTGAGTCAAAAAACACAACACAAGAATTTTGTGATAATTTTGGAAATGCGGTCCAATTGTAACAATTTTTCACTGTTTTATTCCAAGATGAACTATGGAATGAGGTGATATGCAATCTGCCGCCTCACTACATTGCAAAATTAGAATGTCCAAAATGAATGCAGTAAAGTGCATAAAGGTGTGCAAAATGGTTTATTTAAATCAATACCTACCAGAGGTCTTGATCATATGTCTGTGCAGATTAATTTACAAATATTACAGCATGTGTACTAAATGTCTGTGATCAGCACGCAGTCACACACGCATGCTTTGAGTTGTGCATGCCACTGGTCAATGGATGCATCACTGACATGTTGTTCAGTGCCATGCCAAACATTTGGCAAGCGCTGTAGCAAAGTAATCATGCTGATGTTAAAGACTGATGATGTTGACAGCACTCAGAAAGCTTTTATTCTAAAATAAAACTATCACACCTGCTAGTTTATCATGCTAGTTTATCATTCTAAAACGAAATTACAATGTGAGGTATTGATATTACTGGCTAGTACATGAGAATAGCTGTACAGTTGAACATTCAAATTCCACACGATAGTGCGGCAGCACATTTGAGCTGATGCAGCAGATTTTATTCCACCATCTGCTGCAGTTCATCCCAAAATACAAGGGTGAAAGAATTATTGAAGTCAATCCACGTTTGCCGAAGTTGTTACAAAAAGAATGCATCCATGGTGTTTTTTGACTCCCGGTGTAGAGCAGTCAAAGAAACTGAATAGTAGTACAATTACATTGCTGTATGTATTGTGTTACTGCTGTTTTGTTATGTGATTCATGTCTGCATTTGGCCATGTATGATTATAGATCAGGCTACAGAGCAGGTATGACGTACATTCTGAGATGACCGTTGTGTTTACTCTACTCGGTAGATGCAATAGTAGTGTCATTAGTGGAATTTTCAAAGTGAATATATATAATATCTTGGTGTTGTGTTTTTAAACTGTGTATTTGTGGATTACTTTCCATAATCTAAGTCTAATCTTGTGTTTTATGTGTTTTATTTGATAGAGCATGTTGCACTATGAACTGAATGTAGTGCATTTTGTCTGAATCTATATATATGTAAAAGAAGTGACTGCTGCTGTTCAAATATGGGGGCTTTTCTAGAGAAGCCAAAAACTGACAAGCATAATGAAACTGGATCTGGTAATGGCCTTAGATTTGGGTTGAGCAGTATGCAAGGCTGGCGCATTGAAATGGAAGATGCTCACTGTGCGACTATTGGACTACCAGGATATTTGAGTGATTGGTCATTCTTTGCAGTTTTTGATGGCCATGCTGGTGCACGAGTGTCCGCGTATTGTGCTGAAAAGATGCTGGATGCTATTATTAGCAGTGACGAGTTGTCTGTTGGAAGTAACGGCAATGAACTGTCGTGGGCCAGTGTCTCGGCCGGCATTCGCAGTGGATTTTTGCGGCTTGATGATCAGCTCCGTGAGTTGCCGGAGATTGCCACTGGTGAAGATAAGAGTGGATCAACGGCCGTATGTGTATTGGTATCACCACAGCATATCTTCTTAGCAAACTGTGGTGACTCGCGTGCCGTGCTGTCTAGAGATAAACAGGTGGCTGTGACCACTCTCGATCATAAACCGACAAATCCTACTGAGAAGGAACGTATCCAGAATGCCGGAGGCAGTGTGATGATTCAGCGTGTGAATGGTTCGTTGGCAGTGTCACGTGCTCTTGGCGATTTCGAATATAAAAATGTTCCTAACCGAGGCCCATGTGAACAGCTGGTATCACCCGAGCCTGAAATCTTCACTGAAGAACGTCTAAAGGCCAATGATGAATTCTTAATCTTGGCTTGCGATGGAATCTGGGATGTTATGAGCAATGAAGAGTTGTGTGATTTCATCCGCGACCGTATGCAAGTTACAGACGACCTGGAGGCTATTTGTAACTGCGTTGTAGACACTTGTCTTTCAAAGGTATGTGGTCATTACGTGTGATTATATGTATAAACCGAATGCATCTGCTTAATGCGTATGAATGTGCGTATTTGTGTGAATGAATAAATGCACAATGTTTTGTTGATTGCGGCATGTGATTAATGTTAATATGATTTCTGAAATGAACTAAAATACAATTATCTAAGAGTTAAGTATAGATAAAAGTAATAAGTTATATGTTATTTAAATCTGATCTAATTATAGTGATTAATTTAATTTAAGTTGAAGAAGTAAAGTGATAAACTGACACAGAAATAAGTACATACAAAATAACAAATCATATCATGCCATGTTGTTTAATGCTGATTTTGGTCTACTTAGCCTATGACGGATATGATGGTCTCTTGAGTGGCATAAGCTATGAACAGTACTCAAAGCGTGCATGCGTGACGGTATGCTGATGGCAGAGATTTTTAACACGCTGTAACATTGTAAACTAGAAGCTGTATCAGAACCCAGAACCCACTGCAACTATTGGCGAGAAGCGGAGATGCATCAGTGTCTGCTCAAAGTTAAAACGAGGATGTGTCATGATTGCCGGAAGACATAAGTCGACTTTTTACATATGTCTAATCAGGCCTGCTCAGTGTGCCCATTGTGGCGATTGGTGAAGTGGGGGTTCCCTCCATCTCCAGTGGCCACAGCGCAGTGGATACATTTTTGAACGATCGGATTGATGCTGTCCAACAGAGGACATGCCAGGGATGTGCCTTTGCTTGTGAATGTTTTTGGTGTCGTACTGTTTTTAAGTTATTGACCCCAGATTTCACCAAAGCTACCAAAAAATCAGTTCTTGGAGAAAAGTGACCCCATAACGGGTGTGCGGTACTCATCATGAAAAAAGTTTTTTTTGCCCCTTTCTGTGGGGTTCTGGAGCGATCTTGCCAAAAATTTTGTACTATCACTCGTTCCCCATTCCCAATCCCTCTGCCAAGTTTTGTCCAAATCCATCTCGTTTTTGAGGAGGTATATCTGAAAATATCTACGCGTCTGTAGGCTTCTTGCCAACATTTAATCTGTGGTCAAGAACATGACATCTCTGGTTGATATTTATTGTAAATAAACCATTTTACACGCTTTTTAATTATGTAGCTTTGCTGTAAAGTTGTACAGTTGAACATTCAAATTTTGCAAGGTAATGCGGCAACATGAGGCAAGATTGTAGATTCTGTAGCAGCTTATTCAGCAGTTCATCTGGAAATGCAGTCTGAAAGAATTATTACAATTGGACCATACTTTCCAAAATTATCACTAAAAAACTGAGTGGATGTTTTTTATGAGTCACAGTGTAGAAATGCGTATTGATAATTGACTCATTTATAGTTGACTGTATAACACAAACTGCTTTGTTTACCCTGCAACTTTGTCATTATTGCTTCTGTCAGGGAAGCCGGGATAATATGAGCATCGTCATCGTAGCTTTTGAGGCAGCACCAAAGATATGTGAACTGGCAAAGCAGAGGGAGGCAGAGTTAGATGCTCGGCTAGAAAATAGGATTAAAGGTTTGTGCTAGTGTTGTATTGATTGTACAGGAAGGTGTAACAGGTGTGTTTAGTATCAGGCAGTTTTGTTACTAATACATGATGCTGTAAGTTTGTAACTATGTCGTTACTTTACTTACTGCTTTTCTCTCTCTTCTCCCCTGCCGTGCCTTCCAGTAGACATCATCTGAGCTGTGTTGATTGTCTGGAGGATAAGAGGGAAGATTGTCAGAACTGTTCTGTTCTGTATTGTCTACCACAGTTGTACCTTGTACCCACTCATAGTACACATATGTGAACAATTGTTACAGGTGTACTAGGGCCGGCTGATTTTGGTTTGGTTTTGGGTATTTTGTGCATTTTGTGTGCTTTTTCTTACCTATGGCCACGTTGTTTTGTTAGCTTTTTATTTTTTGTATATTTTCTCCTGTTTTTTAATTTGGTTGTCAGTACCACTTGAATTGATTGCCTGGAAAGACTCGTCTTCAAAATGACTTACTTAATATGTGTCAAGTGGGACGTAACACTCCACTCACTCCCTCATGCTTTTATGTGTTGCTTCAAATAGATATGCAGTTGTGGAGTATTTATTTGGTAAGTGAACTTGCTGCAGCCATGTTAAATTTTCACCGTTACTGTCTTGGGTACTTTGCATCAAAACAGTTAACGCATATTGTTACACTTTAAGCCACCTTGCAGCCTCATCATTCTAATTTTCTTGTATCAAACAGCATTGTAAAATGGCACTAAATACTGGCATGCATAAAAATTGGTGATTTTCAACCATAATGGTTACATTGTAGAAATGATACAAGACACAGACACAGTTACTAATGCAGTGAGACAATAAAACAGTTGTGCCAGATCAGTATACTGGCAAACAGAATTGCAGTAGCAAATGTGTACCGTGCTTGTATAATGTTGTGCGGCAAAAACGTATTTTCTAGAATTATTAATGATTGTCAGCTAATTAAAGAAGCTCACGTCTGCAGCTAACATTTTTTGAAATGATGTGCTGAAGTTGCTGTCTGGTACACTTGTGTATTTTTCTTTTGACAGACATAATCGAAGGTATTCCACATGATACTGGCTTGCTTCAATACATCATGCACATGCTTGCATCTGAAGACCTGGAGGGTTTACCACCTGGTGGTGGCATTAATGCCAAGTAGGTGAACTCACATTGTGTTGCTGTGCAAAGTATACAGTGTTTGTGTGGATGCATTAGAGGCCGTCAGACACAGAGAGTAATGAATAGAGTTGTGGGCTGCCTGGACGGTGAATGAGTGTCTGTCTGCAGAAGCAGAACAGTGTTAATCGAGAGAACCGTACTAAATACATTATCACTCACTTCATTACCTGGTCCACAGCATGCATACACACCATCTCGTTACAAAAGCAGCACGTACTAAGAGCTGCCCAAGGCTCAGGGTAGAAGTGCATTGGTATCTGAAATAATGAGTGCTCAACACTGAAATTTATGTAAGCCTGGCCTGGCTGTTGATGCCTTACCACCCCTTCCTGCATGACGAGGCAAGATATGCTTTATTTTAATTTGCTGTTGTGCATTGCAGGCATTCCTTTGATAGCAGTGTCATAGCCTAGTCAAAGTAAGTAAGGGCCGGTTGTTCCACGTGCAGGTTAGAGTTAACCTCGCGGTTAACTCTAGTGTTATCTCGTAGCACGTTGCACCGCGCCAAAATCCACGAGTTAACCACTTAATTTTCTGTGGTGCAATGCGCGCAAGGTTAACCCGAGAATTGAACTTAACCTTTGGTTAGCTAACCACGAGGTTAACCTGCGCGTGGAACAACCGGCCCTAAGTAAGTAAGTAAAACGTGAATTTATACAGCACATATCATTTGAAGAAACCTCTAATGTGCTGAGTGGATAGGGGATGATGCAAAGTATGTGATTTGTTTGTACTGAGTAAGAACTGCAGCAATTGAATAAAGGTGTAATTTTTTTTTCATTCACACAGCATCAAAGAGATGTGAGGTTTAGGTTTTCTTTTTGAAGATTTGCACTGCTTGTTTATTATAACTGTAGCAGCAGTCTTATTGGCCTATATTTTAGACGTGCAACCGTAGAAGAAATTTTACACAGGCTGCGTCCAATGGCCATGTTATCAGAGCAGGTGAGATTGTCATTGTTTAGCCTGTGTAATTATTACTTGACTAGTGGCACATATTCACTCACTAGACTGTCAAACATGTAATATTTCCAGTTGTACAATGGCGTAAAATAGATACACTGTCAGCAGCAAAAAAATTTATGGGAAATACCAGATAACCTGAGAGGGCTCTTGTGTGCTTAAAGAGTATTTCCCAGCCATCACACCGAGTGTTGCAGTTTTCTCTAGAGCTGTCAAATTAACACGTTAATTAACACTGTTAAAAAATTAACGCACATACATAAATTCTATGAAGCAGGAGTTCCAAAATATGCAATTGAACTGTGGTTATTTGACGATCAAATAATATTCAGTTAATTATTAACAACAAATGTCTGTTAATTTGTCAGTTTTGCGTCATTGTTTGATGACAAATTCAACAGTGGTCGCATCTTGTAGGTGAGTCTGAACAGCAAGATGTGCAGTCGTTCGCTGATGGCAACCTACAACATAAACTGTACCTGTCGAATTGACGCATTAATTAACGTGTTAATGCGCGATTAAAATAATTAATCGCGTGATTAATGCGACTAAAAAATTAATCGCTCGACAGCTCTAGTTTTCTCATAATGTATTGTTTCAGTATTAATCTTAACTAAACCAGGTAAATGTGGTAATTGAACATTAAAAAGCTTATGTGCATGTGTTTTTATTACCTTTGTTGAATACGTTATGTATTCATCTCTGTTGTTGGTTTATGTGTCTGTGTGCAGAATTGCTCAGAAAGTTGTGGATTAATTCTCTTGAAGTCTTTGTAAGGTTGGGGTAACCCTTTAGACAAGGAACAGTCAGTTAGGTCTGGCAGTGATCTGATGTGTCTGGTCTCCTTTTCTCACACAGTGGGTGTAGACCGGAGCAGCTAACCATGATCAGTCTCCAGTTTTGTGTTCTGTCGCATTGCCACATCTCTCAGATCTTTATTGCATCTCTTTAACATGTCATTGATCTATCTCCATGTTGGTCTTGTGGATGACATCACCCTTGACTGTCCCAAAAATACGCATCTTTACCAAGTGGTAGTTTGGCATTGCACATATGTACCAAAATAGCTTCAGATTTTATGTACTATGGATTTCACCTGACAACATTAATGTCATGTGCTCTGTTATCAACGTTGTTTGTAGGAATGATAGCTGATCAGCATATATGTGAGTTGAAGCCTACTCTCATGCTATTATTACTGCCACTGCTTGACCTCTGTGTTTAACATTATACACTGTAAAAATGAGATAGTTTATTTATTTTTGATGATAACTACTTCAGTGCTTTGACTCTGTTGGTTGGGCATCTAGCCTGTATAAAGTTCTTCCACAACAATTCCCAAAAGTTTACTTTTGGCGAATGACCTAACTTGGAGTACGTTTTGTAGCTAGAGAAAAATCAGCTGGTGAAACAAAAACAGCATGTGCATGCGTGCATGTGTGTGTATAACTAAGATGTTTGCACTGTCTGAACCAGTAATCCGGGAGCCAATTCTCAAAAGAGGCCTAGAAAATGAAAAACGTAGCACACCCAGTACATAAAAGGTTTGACACTTGGAATAGGTCGAGGGACACCTATGGCACATTTGTAGCCCTGTTGTACTAAAAAAAAGTAGTATAACTAATTCGCTACACACGTTTTTATGAAAACGTCACATACTAAGAAAAGCGTCAAAATAATGGGGTAGAGGAAATATAATTGGTCATAATTTCCAGAGTTTTAGACCCACATCTATAAATGACCACTCATTCTCTTTGTAATGATGTTCTCTTACTGAAGATATGCAAATAATTCTGATTGGATGAACGTGTAGGTTAGCAGAGGTCAAAAGGTCGGGTATCTCGCGAAACGTAAAATCTAGCAACACAAAGTTTAAAGTCGAAAAATTGCCTTTCTGTTCATTGCCATGAGTAATTTTTACAGGTCGTCAGCACAGCTTGCTATGCAGAGCCTTGTATTAGCTACGGTCAGGTTGTCCCCTCCTCTGTCTGTCCGTCTATCCGTTACACGTTGGCACTGTGTCAAAATGACGCAAGGTAGGATCACTAAATATTCACTGACGGATAGCCCAAGGACTATAGTCTTGCGATAAAAAGTTCATCCAGAAATTCCAAAGAGTTCACCCCAAGCGATGACGTTGCATGAGAATGGGTTGGGAAAAGTTTGCAATTTTCAGCCAATATATCGTCGTATCTCAGAAACAGTGCAGGGTGGGACCAATACGCCCTATGTGGTTAAGTAGTCTGGCATAGTCTGCAGCAATGGGTAATAAATTTAAATAACTCTTTGTACTGTTACTTCCAGGTTTAACAGTACAAGAGTTACTTAAATGGGTTAATATTCAATAGAGCAGTACAAAAGCAGACTGCCACATTTCAATGAACACTTTGTTCATTATAGTGTACATATGAAACAATATTGTAAAAATTGAAGAGCAACAGTGAGATATTTTACCCGTGGATTTTATTAATTATTTTATTAATTAAAAAATAGATGAAGTGGACTGTAAGTGATATATTTAGAGTTCTATTATGCTTCTGCTCTGCATGGGGAGCAGTACATTTTGTCTGTCTATTACTTGTGTTGGCTTGTTATGCTGTAACAGAAAGCCTTAAAAATTTATAGATGATCAAAATATTCTTTGTGACGTGTGCTACCATTGGTGCAGTTTAGAGGTCAAAGGTTTAAGGTCAAACAACCACGTAATGCTTTTAACTCAAATTAGATTCTGCTCTTTACTGACGACATTCACAGTTGGCATGAGTACTTAGCACTAAGAATGAAGCATACTACAATGCAGCAGTCATCAGGTGTTGCCAGTGTTGCTTATATTTTTCATATAGGCATGAATGAGTACGTATGTGCACTGTGCAATTGTTGATATTGACACTTTGCGATACTGTTTTGAAAATGAGCTTACTTACTGTTTATCATTGATAAGAGTAGCAATGCAGGCAGCAGCTGTCAACTGTCTCTGTGCTATCAGTGTGTAGTAGACACTTGCACACATCATTTAGTCGCTGTTTTTTAAGTGAACATGAGTTGGCTTGTTGCCGTCTTGATTTGCTTTCTCTGTTTGTTTCAGTATTTATTATTAGTGCACTTACACTCATTTTCTGCAGTTGTTTGAGGTTAGGCTGGTCCCCAAAAGTAAACTTTTGGAAATTGTTGTGACAGTAGTATTACCGGTATTATCAGCATACTAGCAAATCAGCTGTGCTGCAACAGACACAGTCACAATGTATAGTCTACGTTGCCACTTGGCTTGTCACACATCATTGAACACAAGTTGAGTGTTGGACTGGGATGATATTTTTCATGTGTTTGGTACCCACCGAACTGACTTTGTAGACTTGTGGGCGTTGCATTATTGGTTTTTATCTGTAGTTTATTTTTGTTGATTTCCTGTTTTGGTCATGTATGGTAGACTATGCTGGCTACCTGTCAGTTTTTTTAGCTTACATTATGCCTTACTGTATCATATCGTTCTGTTGGTTGCTGTCACCACTTAACTCTACAAATTAAAGAGTGACACAGTTGTGGAAATCAGCTTCATGCCCATAAAATTTTTCTTCTCTCCGCCCCATTCCCATACATTTGACTACTGTTCCCATTTGATCCCGCAAAAGAACGTTTGCATCCCCCATCTCCATGTGGTAATACCACCAATACCCCATGCCACTGTTTAATACAAATATAATAATTATGTGGATTCATTGAAGTACGACAGTTTGGAATATTTTTAGGTCTGTATGAATGGTTTTCATGTTGTTCAAACGTGCCATCTATACAGATACATAGTTGTATGATTGTGTTGCAGGATGTTGTTGTAGGTGTGTCCAGCTGCGTCTGTTTGATATATCAACCAGTTATTCTCTGCCCTGTTTTCTGCTGCCATTTCACATCACTTTACTCAGTCACCTTTCAGTGCCGACCTACGCAAACTGTTGGCGTGCAGCGTTTTTATCAGTTCAGTGGTCTGCTGAATGGCCACTGTAGTCACTGTGTGTGATAGTAGATTGCACGTATGCATTGGGCATTAGAATCCAGTGGCCGTGTGACAGTAGCAGTTGTACACAGTTCAGCTGTTGTTGCAGCTTGCTGTGAGAAGCTGTTATTAGTATTGCAGACTGACTTAGACTGACAGAGCAGCAGTGCAACGCCGTCAGTCTGTCAACACGTGCAACTGTTACTACTGCTAACACCGACGCATGTCAACTTTCTGCTGCCGCTGTGTGATGATTTAGTTGATATGCACTTATTACATGAGCTGGCTAAGTTGCATGCTGAAGATGCTGCTGCTACTACAACTGCTGCTGCAGCGGAGCCAAGTAGACGTTGTAGGTCTGTGCAGTGTGACTGCGGTTATGTTTGTGTTATGTCCAAGCTGTAACAATGTCGTTTAATTGCTGCTTTTATAGGATGCTTCAAACAGATATGCAGTTGTCGAGTATTTATTTGGTAAGTGAACTTGCTGTTAAAATTCACCGTTATTGTCTTGGGTGCTATGCACAGCTGCGACATGATGTATTTTGTGCATTTTTACTGTACTGTTTTTTTACCCATTAATGAAGATAGGTTGTCAGCATTGCAGTGCGTGATCTCGAACTGATGGTCGCTCTGTGTGTACTCATGCTGTACATAAACTGTTGCTAATATTTGCTTACTGTAACTCTTGGTTGTGTAATATGTACTAAGCTACTGGGTGACCCACTTCAGCTTCTTATAATTACGTGGCACTTGCTAGCATTGGTACTTCAGTATGCTTTCATAGTAGGCTCACTGTCACAAAGTTTGGTCAAGCGCTTTATATTTGAAGTGTCCTACTGTTGCAAGATGTATGGCATATAGCAAGAAGTCTGTTGTGCACACTACTTGCGTCATTTGTCTTTATCGACTGTCAGCACAGCTTACATTAAGTGGACAAAGTTGCAGCACTTCACTGCCGCTAGCGTCAGGCTAACAGTTGACGTGTTTTGCTTTCTAAAAAGTGTTGATGAGCTTGATAGTAAGCTGCTTCAGAGTACATGTAATGTATATGTAGTGAAATTTCGTGTAATGTGAAGTGAAATGTTTATTTAGCTATGGAAATTCCTGATTGTGTTAGTTTCATTTCAGGCCAAAATAGTGACGATAGAGTTCGGTCTTGCGAACCTAACGTATTT
>Ga0209679_1001053_pt1 | contig 11185 bp, 7 predicted proteins | sample WorMetHEROISLAND_4_FD_187408 | JGI IMG/M metagenome (GOLD analysis project Ga0209679, IMG submission 187408) | Marine gutless worms symbiont microbial communities from Max Planck institute for Marine Microbiology, Germany - Olavius sp. 2 HERON... ...
ACAGTGTATATTCATCAGCCATGCTCCCGGCAGTGGCATGACTGATTATGTACTGCTGTTGTGTGTGTGTCTGTGTGTGATCATTTCTTGTTAACAATAATTATATCTCCAAAAGTTATGAACAGATTTTGGTGAATGGGTTTTTGGATGGGTGGCCCATAGCCCAAGAACCAGTTGGTTAGATTTTGGTGGCAATCCAATAACCCTTCCCCAATTTTGCCCTAATTTTTTACCCCGTAGCATTTACCAGTTTTCGCCAGATGGCTGGCAGTGGAATCAAAATCTCATTTGCAGTTGCTTGTTGGCAGCACTTCTTGTCTAATGTGACTGGTAAGTCTCTTTGTATGATCTGCCATAGTGCCTCAAGCCTGTTGCTGCAGTACCAATGTAACAATTGCAAAATTTGATGCCACATTGCCTCAAGTCTGTTGCTGCAGTACCAATGTAACAATTGCAAAATTTGAATGTTCAACTGTATAACTTCACAACAAAGTTATTCAATTCAGGAGTGTGCAAAATGTCAAGGATATTTCTAGTATTTAGTGTAATATCCAGTATTTCAGGGTGCATGTAATGTGCCTTCACTGCATTGTTTGGATATCAGGAATAGCGTCGGGCCTGTAAAAACCCTTCATGGTCAACTGTGGTGCAGATAAACCTGAGGAGATAGATTCAGCTGTTTTATGGCCATTTGCCACGTTTACTTGGCTTAGCTGCTGGTCCCAGAAGTCTACCAGGAACCCCGTGGAGATGAGCTGTATCTCTTATGGGCTGGATTCTCTTCCTCGTGCCCAGTTATGTGGAAGCACAGAAGGATAGTAGGTAAACGTGGAAAATGGCCGCTAACATAGTTTATGTGGGTGTGTAACGGGTATACAGAAGCTGAAAGTCTGTCTTTGGAGAACCGAACCAAAACATCCAGAATGTTGAATTCCGTCTAGTCAGTTTTTTGCAGCAAGTCGCCGTTTTGAATGCTTAGTTTACAAGAGATGCCTGTATAGTGATAACATAATGAGTATGTTTAATTCTGCAGTATGATCTACTATGTTAATATAATTGCTTCTAGGAGTGTCTCGACCACTCGAACTAGAGCCAAAGGTCTCGATTCAACATCAGGTCACATTGTTCAAGATGTCGTTCCCAGCTTCTCACACAGCATGTAACAGAAAATTCCTTCACAAAGTATACGAGTCTTCCACTTCCAAACCAAGCCGAAACTGTTCTTTGCAAAAAACTACCTAAACTGAGAAACGTCCATTTCACATACCCCTAGTATAATGTAATTAGCAAATTTTATAGTTTGCGATGCAAAACACTTCACTGTATATGATACTGTACATACTGCATGTAATCTTTTGTGTGAAATGATTTTACACAGGTTGGACCTCTGCCGTGGCTTGGTCCGGAGACAGGTGCAGCCATTCGAGGCTTAGCATCCAACAACCACAAGAATCTGTTGCTCGTGCCCATTGCCTTCACCAGTGATCATATTGAGACGCTGCATGAGCTTGATATTGAATATGCAAAGACGCTTGGTTCTGAGGTGTGCCGCGATGGTTACACGTATACACTACAATAATAAGCACAGTTACTAGTATGGAATATTCAGATGCCGTCAGTACTTTGTTGGCATCTATGCTGCGAATATATCACTCTGTTAATCTTAAAAAGTTATACTTGAGAGACTTATAGAGGATTGTTGGGTAACCAAAGTAAAACTGGAAACGTTCTCCAGGTTTGCCGTGTTTCATTAGAAAGCTTACTAACATTTTAACATTTAACATTACCCGGTAATGATTATGTTTAAAATTAGTTTTTTTTTCGTTATTGTACATTTGAATTCCCATATATTTTGTAGAAAAAACTGTAGCAGACTGTTCTTGATAGACATGTTCTTGTGCAGTTGTGCTGAAGTGAGAGTTGGTTTACTGAACATGCGTGAACATTGTAATGAGATGATGGACGTGAATCTTGTACTGAGAGAACTGCAGCTTCTGTTATAAGCAAAATTTATTGATGACTGTGACTTCTAACAAAGACCCCGGTGCTGCTGTTTTAGCCCGTCAGCATTTTTGTTTTACATCGTACTTTAATGCTGTTGGTTGGCAAGGAGACTGGCATCCAGCCTGTAAAACTCCTGCTCCGTCAGTTCCAAAATTGAACTTTCAGAGGACCTGACTCTAGAATAAGTGGCCATTTAAACTGAAGTGTAAAGCAGTGGCATTTGTATACACAGACACAACTACAAAATGTTGCTTACTCGGCGAGTTGCCAGTTATGGCTGTGTATGCGACAGTTCTTGGTGTAATAATTCGTCGTTGTCATAGTAGTCACTCTACCCATTGTATTGCGTGTTTCTGGGCTTATTACTGTGGGATAGACTCGGCTTTTAATTGTGAGATGTTCGACATTCAGCTGTTCAGTGTACTGAGCTGTAGATGGATGTCTTTGGTTGGCAGATTGGTGTTGAGAACATTCGGCGAGCACCTGCACTTAATAACAGCATGACATTCATCCAGGTAGTTGTATGTCTTGTTTCAGCAGCCAGTTCTTCTTTGGTATAAGGATATTCTGATATTTTTAAAAATATTTAAATGATGAGGTTGTATGGTTTGATATTAAACATGATACATATACACTGTGAGTTAAAATAAAACACCCTTGCATTCCTTTCGTGATAAATTTGGCAAATATTAATCGATTTTAATTCTTACAGTGCTGCATTCTGAAGGGAACTTATAATCTGTCACCGCACCTCAAATCCGTTTCCACATTGCCTTGTGAAATTTGAATGTTCAGCTGTACTTTACAGGATAGTCATTCACTTACGAACGTGGCGTGAAATCATTTATTTACAGTTATGTCATGTTCTCGATCACGTGTCTGTGTCAGTTAGTTTATAATATTACGGCATGTGTGCCCGGATGATGTGTTGTTCAAGGCACTGTTGCAATTTCTTGCGCTGACATGATGTCAAATGAGGAGTGGCACTCAAAGAGAAGACAGTTAAGCTAAAATAAATCTATCACACAGAAATAGCTGCTAGTTTATCATTGTAAAATGAAATTATCATCTGGTGCATGCATTATTCTGGTTAGTATTAATGAATAGTTGTAGCTGAACATTCAAGTTTTGCAAGGTAGTGCTGCAACAGATTTTTAGGTGAGGTGGCAGATCTAATGACGACTTCTTCTGCATTTTCATCTCAGAACACAACAGTGGAATGATTATTAAAATCGGTCCACGTGTGCCAGTTGTCACAAAAAGACTACATGGGTGTTTCTCTGACTTACACTGTGTATCTCCTAGCGTCAGTACAAGTCATGAATATAGCGCTCCTTGCTCTTGCAGTTGACCAGTATAAAGGGACACCTGGTGTTCTCTGAATCCAGAGTTTTTTTCTAGTCTGTGATTCAGATGACTGAGAGCAAAAAACAGTAACATATTTGTTCAAATAATCTTCAAGAACTGGAGGCATGCTATGTCATGAAATTTTCAACTACGTGAACATAATGGTGACATTAGGTATCGTCTGAGGTGACGTATAATTGCCGTCATCTCACAGACGACTAGTTTAAAACAACAGTGAATTGCATACAGATAATGATTCTTTGGAGGATTTGATTTATATCATGTGATCTTGATCACTGCCAGTGCTCTGTATATACCTTGTTGGGGCTGCGTTCGTCTGTTCTTGGGCGTTCTCAGTGGGTACCAACAGATGGACAGCTCCAGATTTATATAGAAGATACTGTTATGTTGTAGGCCATGGCAGACATTGTCAAATCACATCTTGATGCAAACATGGCGTGCAGCCGACGTCTGCTAAACCGCTGCCCAATGTGTCGCAATGCACGGTGTGCCGATATGAAGGAGTTCTTCGCAAGATCGCAGAAAATTATCGACAGTAAGCGACAAACATGAACAAACGAATCAGATGCTCCAATGAAAACTGCAGTTTTCTCACATTTTTTACTTTATGCCTTGAGATGTTATCCTGATGTTTCAATAATTTGTTATATCTGATATGCAAGTGTAAACATAACGAACAGCATTTACTGGTAGTGAAATGTTATTTTTGTAAATTGTTTCACAAGAAAATACATTCAGACAAACTTATAGTAATATTTACAGGTATTTCATATACCCGCATAAGTTCCATCAAAATAAATGTTGCCACTGACACACACATTGTGAAAAATACTGTTCAGTGTCCACAAAACAAATATCAGCATCAGTCAAATATAAACGACACGCCAGCAGAAATAAATACCATTTATAACAAATATTGTAATCAACAAAACAAAGTTGTTTCTTGTCTTTTATCCAGTACAAGATCCACTGTAAGAAATCATTCGCTGTCACCAACACATAACATTTATTAATCCGATCCACTACGTCTTACTTATTGAAAATGCACGTCACTTTATTATCGTCTGCATTAGCTTTTAATTGTGTCTATTCTGTTAATAGCACTATCTCATATATTTAACTGCAGAGACTGTATCCTCAAATCTCCACACCACACATCGTCTAATCACAAACAGTTACAAATGTATAAGCTCGTAAAACATGCACCAGAGTTTGACCACACCTATTTGAAATTACTTGATATGCATATGCCACATTCTGTATACAAAGAAACAGAACAGCCTACTAATACTTGCATGAATTCCTAATGACACTAATGTATTGTGCAATAAAAAAGAGCAGCATAGTCAGTAGTAAGTTGTACATTGTAAATTATATAATATTTAATCTTCTGCAGAGCAGGCTCAATTGTGTTGCATTTTATTTCACAGATAACAAATTTTCAGCACATGCAACTCATATACACAGTGAGTCAAAAAACAAGACACCAAACTCCTGTTTATATCTTCATCAAATATTGACCAAGTTTAAAAATTCTCTAACGGTACAGTGAGCAGGAAATTTGCAATAAACGATCATTACAGATTGCACCGACTGAAAGCACAGCAATGGCAGACCAGGCGTGCACACACTGAAGAAAATGTGACCATGATAGGCCAGCTGGTACTGAGACAGTAAGACCAGATACAAGTTTATCATTTAACACATTAAATAGCTCAATCAGGTGTCATACGGATCACTTTTTTTGCCGCAATCCTGGTTTGAAATGTTTAAAGAGATGCCTGCTATAGAACTGAAGCAAACTGCCTTGCAAGATTCAGCTGCTCAAGACAGATGCTGAGTGGTGTTATCTTCATTCAGTTCAATGACAAAAAGCTATTCAACATTTCACATTAGCCAGACCAAAAAATTCTCAGAATGACAGACTGTAAGCATCCGCTGCAACAAAGAATAGACGTCAGAGTCAAACACTGTCTTCGCACAGAGCGATGGTGACAGACAGCATGTTGAAATTGGGCTACACCACAGACATATTTGTCGATCCGGGAGTCAAGGTCAACGAAACCTATTACTTTGACTTGCTTCTGTCACAACAATTGCTGCCTGCCATATGCCATGTCTCTATCGAGTTTATATTTAACAAAACAGTGCCCCAGTATATACAGCATGCTACGTTTAAAGACAATAATATTTGACACGCAGTGTAGCAATGCCATTCAGATGTGGTATCGTGGGATCTTACTCTATTGCATGTTTCCTACTGTTTATAAGAACGGAAGAATTTAAAAATCAGTCAATATTGTGGACAAGAGTTTTGTGTCTTGTTTTTTTCGACTCACGGTGTATTTTTATTAGCAACTAAACCACGAGTATGTTTTAATCTAAGGCGCAATATGCAAAACTTCCACCACAGGTTATAACATACATCATACATTGTGAACATCTTCTATTAGCAACAGCAAAGTATGTTTGGTGCGTGAATGTGAAAGAATTTGACAACCCACAAACACTGAACACTGCACTGTCCCAACAGTGCCATCTGCCTAAGGTGAACAACCATCTCGATTTTACCGGGATGGTCCAGATTTTTACGGCCTGTCCCAGAAAAGTTCTGAGGTCTCCCAGGGCGCTGTTTTGTCCCAAATTCCGAACCCCGTCCCGATTTTGTCCCGCTTTGAATGCAATGTAACTTTGCATGTTGACAAAGTCTATACCTATAAGCCTTATACTTATACTGAATTTGTTGTCAGATGCGTTCTTTCGAGCTCAATATGCACCAAATCTATTTTCGGCCGGGTGTCTACTCGAGACACTGCCAGGGGAGCTTACGATGCTCATCCATGCCCCATAGTTGGCTGTGGAGGGGGATACCCCACCCCAGCACTTCGAACAGTGTCCCGAATTTCCATCATAGATTTATGGTCACCTTACATTTGTTATCACTGAATCAAACAGCTGACAGCAAAAAGAGGAACATGCTCGGATGTCACAGATGCACAACTAACGTAGGAGGCCATGTCATGTCATTAAATTTTCAAACACGTGGACAAAATGGTGATATTTTGTGCTACATATTGTGCTAAAATTTCTTCACCTATTTGTTTGCTCAGAATTGACATCCGCTAGATTCCTATCTAGCGGATGTCAATTCTGAGCAAAAAATTTGTAGGAATCTGCAGATTATTTGACTGACTGATTACATGTATATCAAATGCAAAGACCCCTCACAAATCTCTCAAATGTGACATCAAACTGACGTTACATCTGAAAGATTAGTAATAATAAATGGTGTGTCCATCTCAGTCTCAACAGGATGTACTGGTGTGACCAGTAAAAATTTGTAGCCTTCAAAAAATCTCATTTGTTAAGATAACAATACCAGGGATTATCTTATCAACAAATAAGTCTTATAATAATATCAAGCATCACACATTTGTTGGTTATTTCACAATTAAGCTTCTGCACATAACAAACAGGCAGCCATACTGTGCAAAGTAACAGTCAATGAGGCAGTTTGTAAAAATGAGCAGCAGCAAGATAAATACAGCTACCTGATGCCTAGTTATTCCCGAACTATCAAAATCGCAACGCACTGTTAACACTGTATGACTGATTCAGTACACAATGTTAAGCAAAACATGACACAACTAGAAATCTCCTCAATGCAGAAGACTTATCAGCCACCCTGGACAAACAGTGCTGCCACCTGGCGAAGATGGGTAAACTATTGCTAGCTCATTGAAAATGCATTAATTGGGCCAAACGTTAAAGGTTAAAGCCTAGTATAGCTCTTAATGGGAAACCCATTACAGAGCTACGGAGCATCACTTGCCAATACAGGGGAAGGGTTTATCGCACTGCCACCAGAAATCTTGAGATCACCCATAACAAAACTTTGTGCTCTGGATTGGTGGAAAAATGTGACATACTGTTGGAGACATTTTGTTCGCAAAAAATGATGACACAATTACACACACAGACACACACACATGGCCAGCAATACACAATCACGGGTGGCTGAACCTTTGTTGCTCACAGCATCATTCACGTCTCACGATATACTACGGCTGAGTCATACACAAAATAATGCACCATAAGTAAAAAAAAGTTGGTGGAATTATGCCAGAAAGTGGTATTCTCGCACAGTCAAAGTACAGCAGTGTAATGCTACATCTATCCCAGCAAATGACGAGACATTTATGTACGACATAATGCTAAAGAACCAGTCACAAAGAACACAATAAGATAAAGTCGCAAGGGCAAGAAAAGTTGTACGTCACAATGCCCGATATGCAATACTATACAGCAATCCACAAAAATATCAGAGCAGGCACAGAACAGCATACCACTTCCACCCAACAAATAACATTCTGATGGCAATACACATTTGTGCAAAATTAAATACACATAACAATAGTTTTAACATAATATGCAAACATATGTTATTAACTGAGGGGATCACAGCAATAACCTGACAACTTGTGTTATCTGAGTTTTGCCAAAATGTGCGAATTATATTCTACACTGTCGAATCTATCACCTCGTAAATGATTAGACTTGTACTGCAAGCATGTTGGGCAGCTGTTTTCAGCTAAACAAAATAATTATACCGCTATTACAGGAATAAAAGTATGAGAAGGGATGCCGGTTTATTGCACTGCACACTCATTGTCACGTGTTACACATTGATAACTGGAGTTATTAGGATAAAGCATCAACATCTGTCCTCCTGAACAGGCATGTGATCTGAAAACTATGATGGGGGTCCTGATCTTGAGACACATCTCAATACCAAAAACTGCAGTCTTGGTCTCAAACACTTTGGTCTTGGTCTCAAAGTCCACAGTCTTGGTCTTGCGCTCTTGGCAGTCTGTTGCTGATCCTGGTGTGGTACATCCAGTTTGAGTGCTGAACTTGAGTATCATCACTGCAAGTTAATTCACATAAAGATTGTGCTCTCGAAACTTACTGGCGAAACAGCAGAAGACGCAATGATTCTACTTACAGATACTGGAATCGCGCGACCTGGTCTCGAGTTATTGGTCTTGGTCTCGAGTACTGTGGTCTTGGTCTTGTTAAAATCACTGTGATGTTGGCCTTCTGACAGGTAGCCTAAGACGATTCTGTGCCAGGGAGACATTCTTCATTCATTAAGCAAATCACAAAAACACTGCGATATTGGTGTCAAAATACAAGTGCAATAACATGACAGTTCAAGTTATCACACAAAATACTGAGTGTTATGCCTCTTGTCATGGGTGCAACAAGCCAACATCTTGTTATCACAACAACGAGTGTGCAGTAAATTTTAGTCAGTGATTTTGCTTATTTATCATCCTTCATGGATTCTGAAAGGTGCATGTCAATTGTAGAATCAAAATGCCACCTCCCGGTGTTAAAATATTGCATCTGCAAACACTGAAAGGTGACAAAAACCAATAATTTCTTGCGAATACTTCAAAACCATTTTTTCCTCGAAACTGGAAAAGTGAGAATATTGTCAGTTTATTGCAATGATCCCGTCAACTGCATTTTTAATTCATGTACTGTAAAACATTATATTTTCGCTGCATCTTAATTTCGCGATTTTGGAATGTAGAAATTGCGCTGCATTTTAATTTGGCGTTTTCCCATTGTTCTACTAGTATTTACCAGGCCTTTGACGGGCAAACTGAATTTTCGCTGGTATTTAATTTCGTGTTTTTATCCTATTCGCGAAATTCGCGAAAATTTGATGCATGCGAAAAATATGTTTTACAGTATTATGAACAATGACTTACTGACACAAGACATTGCCCAATAAATTATCCGAGTATTATGTCATCACCTAATATGTGGTACACCGACTTCTACGCATGCACCTTTAACGCTGGACGTTCAAAGACCAACCTTCACACTACATTTACACTCAAAATATCAGAGCAGGCACAGAACAGCATACCACTTAACCACCCAACAAATAACATGTACAATGTTTGCCAGAGCAGAAGATTACGGAGAAGACAATACCTTAAGACATGCTTTTACAAAACTTTTGGCACAAGTAACTGTTCGACTGCACAACTAAAGTCTTGTTGAGAACCGATTATTGGACTAAGAAGAGAACAGCAATCTAACATATAACAGTGACGTTGTATTTTGAGGCAGATGAAATGAATTCCCATAAGTTAAGTCTATTAAGACAAGTCAAAACTACTGACCAGTAATTTGGTGCTGCACATCACACTAAGACAAAACTGTAACTGGTAGTACTTTTGTATAAGTTACAGCACACCTCAGTGCTTTACCACTGTTAGTTTGATGACAGGAATAGCATCCACACTGCAAAAGTCCTGCTTTCACAATTATTCTCAAAGTCAGAACCTGACATAAACTGAAGTAACTCGGAAAACTTGATCAGTTAAACCCAAATCAAAAGTAGCAGTAGAGGTATAGCACATACTACTTCCAACTATTCCACTCACTGACATCAAGTCAGACGCCAAACCTGAACTGAAAAAGTACAACATCCACAGTCTTCACTTCTTATCAAAGTTACAAATGTCAAACCCAGTGCCAAATTGGTGCACAGCATTTGCAACAACTTCAACAATAATGCAATAACTTGCAGCCTTGCTGACAGCTAGAACGAGTGGCGGTGACGAACACATTACTTATCAGCAGCAATGCCCAGAACAACGCATCTAATCGTACTCTGTTCCGAAGTATCGGTCCCCAAAATTGCCTGCAACAGACAAAGCTAATCAATAAACAATTTACTAGCTAAAAAATACCTACTATGCTTTTGACACCTTCACCAAATCAATGACGATGAGAATTATGAAACGGATTTCTTGACGACGATACTTACCAATTCCTGGCAGAATGTAGAACTGGTCGTTGATCTCTGGATCAACAGCTGTGGTAACTAGATGAACTTTTGGAAATGCGTATGCTACACTGTGGACCCCTGGAACATACAGCAAACAAATGACACAATACAACTGCAGAAAAATACACCGTTTGCACTAATAAACCATCCATAACATTCTACACTTAGCTCTGTCAGTACTCATGATTCTGAAGACAGTAATTACTAGACATTACAAGGCATCACAAGAAACAGAATGCTGGTGATGTGTCACGTATTAAGTTTTGACCTACAGTGACAGAAATGTGTACATTACTATTATTATCATTATCACTGTACATGATATTCTGTCTTCTTCGAATGAGATTTTTTTATCAAACAAAACATATTCACCTTTGCCATTTCAATCTCAACAGGATGTACTGGTTAAGTATAAATGAAGAATAAAAATCAAGGAGCAACTGGCTAACTTAGGTTTGCTTGACAAATGGTCGTTAAAATTGCATGCAAACACGCGTGTGCACGTTTTAGGTAATTTGTCAAAAAATATGCCAGGAGACAAAAAACTGGACAAGGATAAGCACTGGAAGATGGCATATTTCACAATGTATGATTTCACTAATTAACGGCACTGTATAAGTTATCACTGAAAGTCAATTACTGCAAGTACTGATGACAAAAAAATAATAATAAAAATACCGAAATAAAAATGTATGATGTATTAAAAATCATCACTGTGATTCGAATAAGTGCCTAAAACGCACACTGCATTGCCACACTGAACAGCAATGCAGTCACTAACAACTCAGTTGAGCGCAGTTCACTGGTAACAGCAGCTATGCATCTGCCAAGTTCCTAACAAGAAAGCCCAGCTGTCGCTGACAAACCCGTGCGACGCTTGCGAAAAGTTTGCACGGTTTACGTAAGAGCAGTGGGGTTGTAAGCTGTATAGCTAGGTTGCCT
>Ga0209679_1001054_pt1 | contig 11168 bp, 7 predicted proteins | sample WorMetHEROISLAND_4_FD_187408 | JGI IMG/M metagenome (GOLD analysis project Ga0209679, IMG submission 187408) | Marine gutless worms symbiont microbial communities from Max Planck institute for Marine Microbiology, Germany - Olavius sp. 2 HERON... ...
GTTGTTCACTTTGGACAATGTTCCGATACGGTAGTCTTTCCCGGGGCAGTCTATAGCAAGGTGTCCCGTCGCCTGTCCTGTCGTCCCGTCGTCTTTTAGCCAGTCGGTTAGCACTCTAACTGACGACAGCCGATCCATTACGCACCGCCTAACGACACGACCAACCTGGGCGTAATTGAGTTTCCGACGCAACTGGTGTTTTATTACGCCCACGAATCAATGATACAAAGTAAAAAGACAACTACCGAGCGGAATCCGGTGTAGCTAAATACTGCCCCGGCTGCTCCGGAGCTGCTCTGGCTGTTCCGGTCTTCAATTAACTTTGTATTACGATATTCCCACTTATTCAGTTATCACATCTTAACCGCCGGCGTTTTCAGACACCGGACCAGTTTCATTTCTGCTTCGTCCGCCGGAGAAGTGCTGCGGGCTGTTCCAGCTGCTCCAGTCTGCAATTAACTTTGCGTTATGATATTCCCACTTATTCAGTAAGTTATAACTTATAACGTCTTAACTGCCAGAGCAGTTTCATTACTGCTTCATCCACCGGAGCAGTGCTGAGGGCTGGTTCGGGCCCTCTGCAGCACTGCTCAGGCGGCCGGAGCAGCCGGAGCAGTAATTAGCTACACCCGCGGAATCCGCGACGCCAGCAACACTGAACCACACTCCTACACACCACCGGCACAGCTGAAAGCGCTGCTGTATGAAACATGCTTAACTCTGTTCCTAATCCTATCCCTAACCCTAACCTTAAACCCTTATTGTACTATGTATCACTTAACTTGTAATTTGTAACATTTGTTTAGAGAGCAAGAAATACTACACCATGACGATGACTTGGAATCTTTCTACTCGTCATTTGTGGCTTTGGCAACACATTATTTATGTGTTGGAATTGGTTCATGTATGTATCATTTACTGTGTATTTGTTGCATTTTACCATAGAGTATTTGAAAAATTATGAATTTAAAATAGTTTTTTTTGGTACTTAATATGTAATCAGTTATTATGTATAGTGGCATGATGATGCAGTGGTGAAGACATCAGATTTATCACCACGGGGTTCTGAGGTTTATTCTCAGTTGTGGCACCACAGTTTAAGCACTGTGGCAAGTTAGTTAACACCCTTGTGCTTTTTGACTGGTAAGATATTTGCATAGTGCTTTTTGACTAGTAAGATATTTGCATACTGTTGAAGATGTGGTCTGCTGTCCATAATACTGGGCAGAGCCTTTATTGGTGAAGACTTGTAAATTGAGACACTGTTAAAGGGATAATGCTGGTTAGACTCTGCTGACTTTACATTGTATGTGGAGTGCCCCCTGAATACATCACACTTGGTCGATGTGCAGTATAGTAATTTATTCATATTTCACAGTATCGTAAAGAGCATTTCTGTGTGAAGTTGATTTTTGTTGATTCAGTAAAATTTAGTTAGCAGTTAACGGTATTTCAACAAACTAGATATAATTACAGTGGGACATTTCTGTTGACGTCATTTGGTCATCAGTCAAATTGTCAGAATGACATTATCTTGTAAAAATGCAATTAATCTGCTTTGTAATGAGAAGGGATAAGGTGAGAAGTTATTTGCAAGAAATTTTTGCTAAAGCATCGACTAAGCCGTGAGGGAAGTGTTAAGCAGAAAGTCTACCGAGAACTCGCCATCAGCCTGGATGATTTCAAGGATGAAATACAAAGTGGTTGGAGTGACTTAACCTAAGACTTCGTCAATCGTGCCACTGAACAGTGGCGTCCAAGACATTTCTGTGACGACTGACGAACTGTGGTGCCACCGGCACATTTGAATACACCAAACAGTTTTCATACTGAACTCAATTGTTTCTGTACGGCCAAGGCAGTTTTGTTTGTTTACACTGAAATTCCCAGTTTTTTTGACCAACTGAACAACCGTTTTTTTTTAAATTTGTAGAAAATTGTTCAACTATTATAGCATTGAGTGTCATTTTGTACAGAACTGTATGCTGTTTTAAACTGTTGCTAAAGGTTATGAGATGTGTCTATGCTGAATTAATAATTTGACATTGCTTTGGGTATTGTAAACTTTTGGCCTACTCTGTACATGTATAATTCGTAGTTGAATGCATTTAACAGTATCATGAAATAGTTAATAGTTATGATGCATGTCATTCACGTACTTGCTGTATTCTGATCGGTTTTCACTGTTTCAGTATAGCAGTGTATCTATACAGTCAAAACCATTGTGTAAAACAGATCTAGTCCATATCTATATCACATATTGCTGTTTTGTATCCTAGTACACTATGTATAATTTCTCATTGTAGTTGATGATACATCTGCATGAAACAAAACTGACTATGCCTTGTTATCTGTTTTACAGTGAACAGGTCAAATGTCAACGAGGTTGCAGCAGCTTGTAATGTAATATTACAGTTTCTGCTGGCACGCCTTCGCCAGCAGCATGAGCATTGCACCATTACCAAGGTACGACTGACATTAGAAGTAATTTTACTCGTGTCAATTTTGTTGTTATTTTTGATCAGTCATTTTTACCTGAGTTACTTCAGGTTAGGTTAGGCTGGGTCCCCCAAATATATATATAGCTTTTTTCCAGCACAGGTGCTGTGCTGCAAATTGATGTAATTGGGTGTATGGCTGACTGGTAAATGATTATTAATAATGCTTTTTTTTCATTGAGCGATATCTCAGGGACTGCTAACGATTTGAACTTGAAACTTTGCGTGTAGGTAGAGTAGGATGGGAGGCTGATTCTCATTGCCTTCATTCCAAAAATGTCTGGCTGCTTTCGTGGGTGTATATAGATTACTTTTTCCAGGAGAGTTTGACACCGGTGTGAACATCACAGCACATTTACTTTATAATATTTTGCCAGAGGGTGCCACAATATGCACAGCACTGAAGGAGGGCGCAAATGCGACAGCAATACTTTAACACTGTATTCGTCCGAGTACCAGGTTCTCAGCTGCACTGAGGACCCTGGAAATGTAGGAACCTTGCTTGTTGGAAATTGTTGGAGTAGAACTTTCTAAAGGTTGAATACCCTTCTTGATGCCCAACCAGCCATGTCAAAGCAAGATGGGTTAAGTTGAAATTTGGGGTCAGTTGAGTCTGGTGGTATGTTTCATTCTTCCTATGTGTTGAAATTGACTTCTACCAGCTGTGAAGCTGGTGACCTCTCTGTTTGAATGTAGTACCGTCCACTAGTGATTCTAACTGCTATTTTCGAGTTTTGTTTAATTGCCTACCGTACTTCTTAAAGTTATTACAGATTAGTTACTCCGAGTCTCCAGGCGAGAACTTTTCGGAATGCTGAAGCTGGTTTTAAAAGTGAATTTTTTTTGTCACTTAACCGACATTATCAAAGCACTGAAGATGTTGCTTGAGACCGAATATCCGCCTGTAATTTATAACTAAATTTTAAAAGAAAATCAGTGACAGTATACAGAGTTTGAACAGTAGAAAACAGAAAACGGTTTTTGTGATAATAAATTTTATTTAGCATGCGTTTTTAATGTGCACTTGCTGTTAAAATGATATTGTGGTATCTTGTGAGTTTTCTAATCAGCAGTCATTTGCACCCTTGTAATGATTCTGTCGTGTTATGGCATGTCAGAATTTGTCGATGCTGTTACTATTATTAGTATTATTCTTTATCCTGCTGTGGAATAATCGTGAGACTTAGTGGCAGTGACATCTCCAAAGACTTCATTGGCTGCTTTGTCATTTAAGTTGAATTTTATTTTTTAGCCACTTATGTGAATTGCAGCCGTGTTAGTCATTACATTGTCAACATTCAATTGAACCCGCTGTTCTGCTGTTGGAGTAGAAACACATGATGGTGCTGATGAGAAGCCTGTGTAAAGGGTCGTCGACCAGTCTGCTGCCGAAGTCAGATGTCATCACCCTTACAGCACTGTTAAAGGCTGCTAAAGCACCAGCTGGTTGCACAATTGCTGAATCTGGTATGTCCTGCTGAATTCTGCACTGCACTGAGTTTGTTATACGAGGAGTTTGTTATACTCGTAGGTCAGTTTGTTGTAATGATGTACCGCATTTCAGTTTTCAGAATTTGTCCGGAGCCAGATTTGGACAGATTTACATCCTGAGATCTGGGACCGGGCCAGATTTGGGAGAGAATGACTGTACTTACCTGATTATTGGTTTTCTACAGTCTCAAGTTAAACAACACAACGTTAGCTTGATGTACGCTAACGGTATAAGTGAACTCTTTCACTCGTGTAATGTCATTATGTTAGTTAAGTCCGCTGCAGTTGGAAGGTCTAATTTAACTGGTATACTCTTCTGGAGTGACTCTAGATTAAGCCAGGTCTTTAATGGAGAACGTTTTAGGATTGCTGTAGCATGTTTACAGATCAGATGCCATTCTTGATGTGGAAACAGCCACGTCAAAGCACTGAAGGAATAAATAGTTGTTGTACACTCAGAAAATGGCAGACTATTCAGATGTCATAGTTCTGATCATTAATGGGCTTTGTTTTATATTTCAACTTATGCATGAAACTAACTTTTTTACAACTCACATTTAATGCTAGTATAATGTATGAATGCTGTTAGCAGGGGCACCCGCAGGCCTAAATTTTTTGGACGCACAGAATCAACAGTGAGCAGCAGCTGTTCATAAAAATCGATCGTATATTACTGAATAAGCCAAAGCCAGTGTTTTACGTAAGGCAGTTGCTTAGACATACTTCCAAGTCCATTAATTTAGTGGACGCACGTGCGTCTTGTGCGTCCGCCTGCGGGCGCCCCTGGCTATTAGTGAATGGGCGTCTAATTGACATTTTGTATCTGTAGCACAGTAGCATTATTTGTGCCTTAACAGTCCATTAAACTGTAATATAAATGGTAGCATTAAGTACATAAACAAGTTTATGTCAAAGAGAAACATTCACAAATTGGGCGTGTGTCACGACATACAGATATTCTGGAGCAGGAGGAAAGTGTGACCACCGTGTCATCACAGAAACAGCACACTCGTAGTGTCTCGACAGCCGCCAGCTACTCACAGATGACGGCCGTTTTCAATGACGTTGCAACGTCGCCGAAGAAATTCCAGCTGCTTGCTACTCCACCAACACTTGAGACTTCGGAGACAGTAACCGTGGTACACATGGCTGATGAATCGTCAGCAGCATCCTGTGGCGGCAGTAGTGACATCAGTGACCTTTTTGCTGCCCTCAACGTTGCTGCGCTTCATAATCTCGGTGGCGGCGACGTACTGCTCGAAGTTTGTGATTCGGCACTTGTCTGCTTGCGCCGATATCGCATAATCTATGAAGAAGATCTTGCTTCCACTAGTGGTCAAGAAATGAAACTTCCAACAAGTCTCTCAGATGTACTGTCTGTTCGAATGAGGTGTGTTAGCTTATGAAGTCATTCTCAGTTGATTATCTCTGTCAGAGGAAGGAGGTTATGGTTTTAGGTCTGTCCATTTGTCTGTCTGTCTGTCTGCTAGATTACTCAAAAAAGTTATGAATGGATTTTGATGAAAGTTTTTTGAAGTGGTGGGGCATGGACCAAGTGATTAGTTTTTGGTGTCCTAAGTCAGTTTCAGTTACCAGGTGGCAGCACTAGTCTTGGCGAAGCTTTGTTCTGTTTCAGTGCTTCTAGTCTGTTTATGAATCTCTGTACGAATTTAGCACTTTTTGGATTCGTTGTTTTGCCCAGGACAGAATGAAATTTTTCTTAATTCAAGACGCACGAGATAGTAGTTGTGAAATATGAAACTTAACTGTGAAATGTGACTGTCACAGCAGTCGTACATATCTGCTTACAATATTTTAGCCTGTAGGCCTTGTGCTAGCAGGTGCTTAAGAAAATAATAATAATAATAATAGTCGAGTTTTTCGTGAAATTGATTCGACTGTTTGATGACTGTAACAGTCTGCAGTCTGTGCTGAATGATGTCTCCGTCGTCTGGCGTGTCTTCTCCTTGCCTGTCCTGGAGCCGATGACTCGTGGACGACTTGAAAAGATCGTCGCAATCACCATGAGCTGTTTACACGCCTCGCTGGCCGCGACCATGGCAACGAGTGTGGTCGCCATGACGACTGGAAGCACACAGCTGCGTACTGGTACGGCGAACAAGGAGGAAGAAATTGATGGATATGCTAGTAACATCGTGAAAAAATCGGTACCCGTTTTACGACTGTGTTTTATTCTTTTGCTGCATAAAGTTTGTAAAGATCGCCCATGCAGTTCCCAGGATCTGTAGAATAGGCCGGATCCATTTCCTGGCCAGATGGCATAATAGACGCCTAAACCAAGTTTTTACTTTTGTATAATTAGTTAGCATGTGTGTGCGCGTGTGTGCGTATGCACACGTGTGTCAGTATTTTGTTTGTGTGTGTGTGCCTAGCCTGATATGTAGTTACATTATTGTTATTTAGGTTCTTTATGTTGCTAGTTTGATTTTGTTTTTCTCCAAATGTGGAAACTAAACTACAATAGGCACGATATAGCCAACCCTGTGCTGAAAGTGCCGTTAAGCCCCAACGAACCAACCAACCTTTGGAAAGATGTGCAGTGATTTCATGCTTCATGAAGTCTTGACTACCTTTAGTAGAACGATGCCATTGGTTTTGCATCAGTAAGGGCCGGTTGTTCCACGTGCAGGTTAGAGTTAACCTCGCGGTTAACTCTAGAGTTATCTTGTAGCGCGTTGCACCATGCCAAAATCCACGAGTTAACCACTTAATTTTCTGTGGTGCAATGCGCGCAAGGTTAACCTGAGAATTGAACTTAACTTTTGGTTAGCTAACCACGAGGTTAACCTGCGCGTGGAACAACCGGCCCTAAGAGCATCTTGACTGTAAAAAAATCTGCTTTGAATCTTTTCAGCAGCATCCAGCTGACCCAAGTTAACAGTGAAAAAATGTCTGTTAAAATGTCTGTATGTGTGTGTTCATTAACCCCTTTCAGTGCTTTGACACTGTTGGTTCACTGACAGGAGTGTAATCTGGCCTGTAGCAAGTACAACTCCAAAAGTTCCACGCAGTCCACTTTCGGGGACCTAACCTAAGCCGGAAAAATTGGCTGATAAAATAAAAAAATTCGAAGAAGTTGTAATAACAGCAGCAGCAACAATGTTTCTATTCTCCTGTCATTCTAGAGCACGAAATACTAGCCTTGGACTGTGTAAAGCGCCCTATAGTAGCTGCTAGCCGCCTATGATGCTAAATCGACACATTTACATTACGTTAGATTTACAACAGCAGAGTGTGAGTGTTAGTAATGTCAATTCAGGATTGTCTTACTTTTCTTCCGACAAATGCAATAATTTGTTGAGTTGAAATGCTCTGGTTTTTGCTGAATGACAGCTGGAAATTCTGAGCTGGGTGTCAGCAGCAATACGCAGTTCATCAAAGGGCGGAGGACATGTGAGCTGGCTTTCGTTATTTATTTTGTTTAATATGTTTATTGTTACAGTCTGCAGCCTGTTAGAACTAATTTTGCATAAGGGTAATAGAAAATTTACTGAGCATATTTTGGAGTGGTGTTAGAAATGCAGATGATATGACATGGACATACAACAGTGATGTGGCGTACCCATGACTTCTATCGTATCTGGGAAAATCGTGGATGAGTTGCACCTTTGATTTGCTTGTGACTTACGGCATTGTATAAATGTGTTGTGATTTGATTGATTGATCAGCTGTTCAATTGATCGATCGATTCGTTCATTGCATTTATTGATTCATTGGTTCATTGATTGACCCATAGTCATGAAACACTTCTCAGCCAAATGGTACAATTGTCAGCTTAGTAAAGTGATTAGGGATTGTTCTTCAGTGACAGTACTGTCATTTGGCGAGTGCTGTTGCCGCCGTAGTTTTCAGCCATTGACAGTACTGTGAAGAGATGTAACATAATACCAGTTATACTGGTAGGCCATTTTCTGAACTTATGTAAAACGTTATTATTATTATTATTTGTGTATTTAATTTATGTGCAGCTTTATCCTTCTGTACCTTGATGCTGTTTGTTTCATGATTGGAAGACCGTCCGGCTTGTAAAAGATCATTCTCAGACACTTCTGAAAGTTTACTTTTGGTACACTCAGCCTCCTCATCTGAAGTAACTCCAGCATAATTAGCTGGTTAAACAAACACTCAAAAGCGGTATTACTTATTCTTAGTTGGTAGTGGTAAGCATTCTGTACAGGTTCTTGTGTGGATATGTTTCAATAGGTTCTGCAGAACTTTCACATGATAAGCACATGGTGTCTGCTTCGCGGCTTGAGCACAATCTTGCATCTTGGCCCGGCCGGTGGACTGCAGGATCGCGGGAAAGAGTTCATGGTACCAGCAGGACCTGGTGCCAAGACAAAGGGTCAGACAGCTGCTGATGCAGCAGCATCAGCAACTGCTGGAGGAGTCAAGACTCGTGATTCGACAGCATCCGCTGGCCGACCTGCAGCTGGCAAAATGTAAGCTGTCTTCTGATAGCTGAGGGTGAGTTGGTGGCATAATGGTTAGGGCGTCGGACTTGCGATCATGTGGTCGTGGGTTTGATTCCCGGTCGGGCCGCTATCAAGCTACCTAAGTCTACTCAGCCTTCCACCCCTCTGGGGTCGGTAAATTGAGTGGCTGGCTGGCTGGGGTTATGGCGGGGCATGTTCCCTTGTGTTGGGTGGCAGGTTACACTGTGTGATCCCATATGGCAAGCGACGCTCTGTAGCTCTGTGTTGGGTTTCCTGTTAAGAGCTATACTAGGCTTTAACCTTTTTAACCTTTAGCTTTTCTGGAGTTTTAGTTGTTGTCTGTGAAGAGCTTAATACTTTTCTCGATGTTTAATGTGGCCATGGTAGAGGAGCTGGTACTAAGCCAAGAAGATAAAACAGATTCATCATTCAAAACACCCAGTAGCACAGTTTGCTGTCCTATGGATCATTTCTTCACGACGATCTTGGCTTGAAGCAACGGCCACTGAAGGTCTGACTGAAGCAGTCAATTATGCAACACTTCACTTCAAAACAGTTGCTGAATGATATTGTGTTTATTTTGTTCACTGATAAAAATCTGTTTGCATTAGCCACCATGAAAAATTCACATAATAACCAACTGTACTTATCCGTGGCAACAAAGAAGAAACACATAAGAGCAAAATGCTGTCTTCATCTTTCACACCAGAATGACGTTCAGTCATTTGCTGATGATGTGTTAAAATTTGACTATATTGATTTCATATTACTTGATCCAGAGTCAAAATCAATGAGATCTCTTATTGTAGCTTGCTTACACTGCAACAATTGCTGCCTGACATACATCAGGTCTCTGATAAGTTCAGAAGCAGTTCCCCAGTGTACAGGTCACGCTAGATTACTGACATTAATATTTTGCAAGGTAGTGTAGCAACGCATTTAAGGTATGGTGGGATCTTTAATAATGTTTTTGTTGAAAATTTCCCAGAGATTGTACCGGTGAAAGAATCTTATACAATTGGTGAATATTTGGTGAAGATATGAACTAGAGTATGGTGTCTCCCTTTCTTGACTCATGGTGTACAAGCACTGGGACAGCTCATACCTCTGCCGAGACTAATGCTGCCACCTGGCAGATAAAACTGATGATAAAATCTGCTTCCTATGTCCTTAAAAAAATTCCTGGATCCCGGTCATGACCCGGATCGCCACTAAAATGTAACGCTGTGCCCCACCCAGGGTGGGCCAATTTAAATCAATGCGATTTAAATCACTGATTTAAATTGCGATTTAAATGAATTGATTTTTTTGTTAAAAAAATCAAGTGATTTTAAATCATACTGATGATTTCACTTACCAATGAAAAAATATAATAAACAGAAGCAAATGTATTGAACTTATTTAGCTCTTCAATGACTGATTTTACAGTCACTGGTTCGGGAACTTTAATTCTGTGCAACGTGCAACTCACGATACTTGAGAGATTTTTTGCAGTCTTGGCTTTACAGCATAATATAAACTGAAAATCGCAAAAATGCAATTTTTTGAAAAAATCTGATTTAAATAAAAAAATCTGATTTTTTGATTTAAAAAATCATGATTTTTTCCAACTCTGGCCCCACCCTCCAAAAAATTTCATCGAAATCCGTTTGTAACTTTGTGAGTAATCTAGTGGTCAGACTGAGAGTCAAACACAAGTTCCTTCTTCTTTTGTCATAGGTAACATTAATTGTAATAATAAAAATAGCAATAACGGTCACGATAACAATAACAAACAATAACAGTAGTAATGATAGAGCTAGCAGTACTACAATAATTCTGTTTGTTTATCGGTGATAATTTGAGTGCATTAGTTGCTGTTGTGATGTATTGTGGTGTCAAGCAGTCATGCAGGATTTGGACCACTCTGCGTGGCTCTTGCTGACCACGCCCTCACGTTGATGGAAACTATTATGGCTGATTTGAAACTTGAAAGTCTTTCTCCGACAGCGGTACGTTGTTTTCTGATGTTGAAAAGTTTTTTAGCTTTTTATGCCTCTGCCCCCAATAGGCGTGTCAGAGATATTACGTTATCAGTTTGTCCATCTGTGTAGTGTGCATGTTTCTTACCTTGCATCCGTGCGTCCGGTTGTTAATCGTGTTAGCATGATATCTTATAAACCAGTGGATGGAATTACATCAAGCTTGATGACGTAGTTGAGGGTGCAGATGAACGGAATAGGCTTTGAAGTTTGGTGGGATCAAGGTCAAGGTTACAGCAAGGTCATACATTTGAGTTAGTCATTGCTGCGGGTGGAGGCGTATGTGTTGGCGCTTGGGCATCGAAGTGTCATCTAGTTGTCTATGTTTTATGTACCGTAGCAGTTTGAGTATAATTTTGCAGTTTGTGTTGTATGATACATGTTGCCAATACAGTACTTACTACAGACTTGATGCCTTTTTTGTTGCCCAACCAGCACTGTCAAAGCACTGAGTGATGACAACTGGTGGCTCGGTAGTGTAATGGCTAGCGCGTCAGACTTGTGGTCGGAAGGTTGCGGGTTCGACTCCCGGCCAGTGCATTGCCAGGCAACGACTCTGGGCAAGTTGTTCACACCAATTGTGCCTCTGTCACCAAGCAGTAAAATTTGGTACCTTGTGTGGGCTTTCATGCTTCGCGCTAGTTATGTGGCAGCCATGCATGGGTCCAATGAACAAGGGGAGTATTGTAGAGCGGTTCTGC
>Ga0209679_1001055_pt1 | contig 11161 bp, 7 predicted proteins | sample WorMetHEROISLAND_4_FD_187408 | JGI IMG/M metagenome (GOLD analysis project Ga0209679, IMG submission 187408) | Marine gutless worms symbiont microbial communities from Max Planck institute for Marine Microbiology, Germany - Olavius sp. 2 HERON... ...
CAGTGGGGTCGGTCACGCGTTAACGCTCGTCTAGCTTTATGCGTCAATATCTCGGAAACGGTACGAGGTACGTCCAAACTTACTATTAACGACTAATAGGAAGTTGCATATGCGCTTTCGATTGGTACCAAGGTGGATGACCTTGGATGACCTTGAAGTGCTATAAGTTCGAATTTTCTCGGAATTTTGTGTGATTTCGGCAAAACGAATGAAGATAGACCTGTACTGTCAGCGATGCATATATAGATTACGTTGATATATTGCTGGGTGTTCCTCCGCTAGGGGTCTACAATCACAATACAGTGAGCGAAAATGGCGATTTTCAACCTCTACACCCGAAAATATCCCGCAATTCGCAAACCGTTAGTAATGCGGCCACGGTTACTATTAACCATCACTTGCAAATTTGCTGTAGATTTCTTCGATAGGTGTCTTCATACACACACTGCTGTCACGCGCTTACCTTTGCATCAGCTAGGCTTTCTTGTGTTTAAAACCTATATTACAACTACAATAAAACATAAAACATGCAATGCTGCAACGTGCAACAAAAGTATATTACATCTACTATAAAACTTAAAAAATAAAACTACTGCAATAATTGCAGACTTGTTGCAGAGGTATTGTGCATGTACAAAGTTATGGGAGTTGTTGCACAGTTGCAGCCACTCACACGGCAGCATTCCGCACAATGAATATTCATTAGGTCACAGTTCAGAACAACAACAACAATGGCGGAGATTCGTCGTCACAGTGATAAAGAAATTGAATTGTCTCCATATCCGTATTGTATTACACCTGTATTGTAACTGGTTTATGGCTTATTCAGCATAGGAAGACTATCGACGGATTATTACTGTATTCTTTAGTATTGTGGCCGATAGCAGCCTACTGGTCCCGCAGCCATCCAATGGTCTGATGCACTTTTACATGCTTTATGCGGTAGAATCTGGGTTTCTTTCTGGTTCGATTTTGTTCAACCACCGAACTTCACAGGTCAGCCATTCGAAAACTCAGGAATTGATGCGGAAATGCTGTGAGGTGTTTGTAGCATATGACCTCAGGAATACGTGTACATAATTTCAAAGCACTAGCTGCTTTAGTTTTCTCAAGAAATGTCAAAACCTGAAAAGTACCGAATTTTGGGTTTTTTGTCCACAATTCCTGCTGGGGTTCATATTAAAAGCAACCAATAAGATGTAGATTCTACACGCCAAGTTTCATGAAAAATCGGCATACTGGAAGTGGGTGAACTAGCGTGGACACTGGACAGATGGACAGACAGACAGACTGAATCACAGACGTCCACGTCGACTGACAATAAGGGATGTTTAAGCTTACACGTACATGCCAATATTTTTGTCTGTGTGCATTCAAGATGGTATTTAGGTTATTATGATTTGTTGCAGGACATGGTCGAGGTGAGCAGTTGATCAGCCAGCCACGGGCAGTATCTGCACTAATGCAGAAGGACTGCACAGTTCGGCATATGGCTTGTTCAGAAGCTGCAACTGTGATTGCAACGTCACGTGGTGATGTTTTTGCTTTGTATCAGTATCAGTGTCGCAAGATTGTCAGCAAGTATGTGTATTCTATGACTGTAGTAATTAACTGTTATTTGCATATATGATTTTTGAAACCGTTTTTTTTTGCAAAATGTCATTGTTAGAACTAGGTGTATGTCTCCATTTCTAATTTGAATACAGGGTGCAGCTATAAACATCGTTCTCGTGATAAACTTTGGGGCTTTTGAGTTTGATGTTTCTTTAGTTAACTGGTTCTGTTGGGTTCCGTTCTCTGTAGACTAGCTCAGTTCATGTAGGCCAACACATCGTGTCGTCAACCACTCTGTCTGTGGCCAGATGTGGCAAGGCTACTTTATTATTTCTATCCTAAATGTCAAAAACTAGGGCTGCAGGACGGTTAATTTTTTAATCGTCGATTAATCGCGATTAAAAAATTTCACGCGATTAATCAACAGAATCTAGAGTCACTGGGCTACATCTTTGTCGCCAACAGTCTGGGTCTATCTTCATTCAAATTTTCGTGGTGGGCTCCGAAAGAAGCACGTGTTTTGAAACACAGTGCGTAATGGCCCTTTAACGTCATCCAAGGTCATTGATTTTGACACCAATCGAAAGCGCGTGACTTCCTATAGGTCATCAATAGTAACCTTGGTCCTACTTGCCCCGTTTCAGAGATATTGAAGGTTTCCCTAGAAGAGTGACCCCACTCTTATTCCACCTGAATTTGGGGGTGTTCCTGGACTGTTGTATGCTAGTTTAAACTGGTTTGGGCTAGATTGCCGATGCTGTGGGTCTGAAGAGCAAAGACCCTAAGCTGATAGTTCGTGCATTTACTTTTGAACTAGTCCAACCTATGTGCCCAGCATACATCAACGTCACGGACGGACGACTTACGATAGCAATACGACGCTAACACTACGTGCATCGCGCGGTAAAAATCAGCAGAGTTTAATTTTACAACTCCAGAAACAACTTTGTAACAGTAAATTAGGTCTAGGTGTAGACGACGTAATTCAAGGACTGTTCACTCATGGGGGTACAGGTTCCTATTCCGACAGGTGCTATTCCGACAAGTGCTATTCCAACAAGCGCTATTCCGACAGTTCCTATTCTGACAGGCGCTATTCCGGCAAATGTTACGTTATGCCCACAGCTGTAGGCGTACTGTAGTGTCACGAAAATGTGCCACTACACGCAACGAATCGTACGTTACAGGGGCGTCAATTTATAAGTAGGCCTAAGTATCGTCTGCCCAATTTTGGGGAAGGAGGGAATGGCTAGATGTGCCAAGCGGATAGGCAATGGTGCTATCAGAGTTCCTGTAGGTTGTCATGCCCTAGTCTCTTACGATTTGCCAGTTTTTAGTAATTTCAGCTTTTTGAAAAATTACTGCATCGTCTGGTCTTTTAATTGGCACGCCTGATGACACAGCTCACTCCGGAACTAATGACCTCGCGTTGATAGTTGGTAGTGCAACGACTGCAGCCAGAAAGAGGTTACCCTCTGTCAATGTTAGTGAGAAATGTAAGAGAATGAAATTAAACCAAAGTGAACATTTTCTTGTCTGCCACTAACTTGCAGGACCTTTGACTAGCACTACGGAATCGATGTTACCGACTGCCTAAAACTGCGTGCTGCTCAGTTACTTGTAGATTAAGAACTATGTAACAACAGTGATTTTACTTTGACACTTGGCTGATTACACCTCGATGTAGTCCATGAGGACAGTCTTACTCTGGAGGACAAGGTCTTGGCAGAGTTGTTGTCCTCGACGAAAGTCCTTGTCCTCGAGGATCCTCGAGGACCAATTTACAAGTCCTCGTCCTCGTCCTCGGACCTTAAGTCCTGAAAATTTTCGAGGACTCTACATTTTGCAATTTGCACACAGTAGGGGATTACGATGCGTGCGACTCTGTTACGTCTATACAAATAAACTTTAGGTTTTCGGTCACCAATGTGCATCATGACTTAGTCAGACTTACTTACTGAATATTGTGTTACCATATTTCGCTAGCTAGTTTTGTTTAAGCTGGTCAAATTTTCCATAATTTCTCCAGAAAATTAATGTCATTATTTAACGGGTGCTTCAACATTTGAAATTTGAGTCCTTGTCCTCGTCCTCGGACCACAAGTCTAGGTCCTTGTCCTTGTCCTCGTCCTCGTCCTCAGACCCCAAGTCATTGTACTTGTCCTTGTCCTCAAGAAGTCAGTCCTTGACAACAACACTGGATCTTGGTCTTGATCCAGCTGGAATGTTTTGCAAGAGTCAAATTTCCCTGGTAGATTACTGTTAAGGAATGTGACCGTGATTGGCGAGCTGCTGCCAAGCAACTATGATGAGACAGAAATTTAACATTCAGCACGTCACATAGCACAATCTGTGATCGTAAGGATTATTTTCTTCACGGCGATCTTGGTTTGAAGTGTTCAAAGAGAAGCCTGCTGAAGAACTGACTGAAGCAATGTGCCATGCGAGACTTATCAGCTCAAAACAGTTGCTGAATGATGTTATCTTTGTTTGGTTCAGTCATAAAAAGCTATTCACATTAGCTCAACAGAAAAATTCACAGAAAGGCCGACTGTAAGCATTCTGCTGCAACAAAGAATAAAAACGTCGAAGCAGAACGCCTTCTTTGCATAAGAATGAGTGACGTTCAGTCAATCGGTGTGACGGCGTGTCATGCTACATCAGTTTGATGTTTGTCGATGTTCGAGTCAAGGTCCATGAAACCTATTACTGTGATTTACTTTTGTCATTGCAGTTGCTGTCTGGCATACGTTAGGTATCTGGCGAGTTCATATTTCAGCAGAACAATGCCCCGGTATACACGACAAACTAGTTTTCAGAAATTACTATTTCACAAGGTAGTGTAGTGTCGGATTTACGGTATGGTGAGATCTTTAATAACCGTTTAATTCCAAATTTTACTCACGGTGTACCGTACGGAAAAGGAACTGTCGGAATAGCGCCTGTCGGAATAGCGTTTGTCGGAATAGGAACCGCCTCCCCACTCACGGATGGTCTTGCAGGTACGATCAGTTTTCCATCTTTCTTTCCTTGTGCCTCTTCGTTTGCCGAAGCATTGTTTAAACACATTAAATAGCATGGTCCGGGGTCGTACAAATCATTTTACCACCACGTCCGTAGTTTGAAGTGTTCAAAGAGACACCTACTGGACAACTGATTGAAACTAATCGCCGTGCAAGATCCTTCTGCTCAAAAGAGTTGCCGAATGATGTGATCTTTATTTGTTTCAGTGACAAAAAGCTATTCACATTAGCTACACTGAAAAATTCACTGAATGACTGACTGTAAGCATCTGGTGCAACAAAGAATAATGACATCGGAGCAAAAGGCTGTATTCGCACAGAGCGACAGTGAGAGACGGCGTGTTGAAATTGGGCTACACCAGTGCAATATTCGTTGATATGGGAGTCAAGGTTGATGGAAAACCTATTATTGTGACTTGCTTCTGTCACAACAGTTGCTGCCTGTCATATGTCATATCTCTAGTGAGTTTTTATTTTAGAAAACAATGCCCCAGCATATAGGGCACGCTATGTTATCAGACATTAATATTTCACACGGTAGTGTACCGGCGCTATTAAGTTGTGGCGGGATCTGTAATGATCTTTATTGCAAATTTCCTGCTGAGTGTAACAGTGAAAGAATTTTGAAAATCGGTCATTATTTGGTGAACAAGAGTTTGGTGTCTTGTTTTTATTGGACCACGGTGTGTATGCAGATATTTGCAGAGGTTCCCTGGGAAAGGGGCGTTAAACGACAATTTGGGGTTGTTGAGAACAGCAATTGTCAGCGTTTTGCTGGCTATTTCTTCCGAAACTTTAGGGATGAGGCCTGCGTTATTATGTAGTGATATGCAGTCCATCCAAAATGTATGACCCTGAGTGAATAAAGATAGACACATACTCTCGGCGGCACAAATCCTTGGCAGGGACTCTAGTTTCTGGCAATATAAGGTTTGTGCGGATATTCGCTCGGGTTCTCTAGAACAAAGACGTTAAAGGACGGGATCGCACGTTATTGCTCGTCTAGAACATCTTTTCTTGGCTTTTGAAAACAATTACGAACAAGAAATGTTTTAGATTGTGACCAATCTAATTACTCCTCGCGCATTATTTTCTCCTGTACTTTTACCCTAGAACCAAACATGAAGTCGATCGGACGACCCGTTCCAGAGATATGGCCATTTGAAATGGCGGCCAGCCGCCATCTTGGATTTGATCCAACCGGAAGTAGGTCCATTCGATCCGCCGTCCCCGTAAACCCAACCCTAGGATCAAATGCGAAGTCGATCGGACGACCCGTTCCGGAGATATGGCCATTCGAAATTTTCCAAGATGGCGGCTGGTGGATTTGGTCCAACCGGAAGTAGGTCCATTTGATCCGCCGACCTCGAAAACTCTACCCTAGAACCAAACATGAAGTGGATCGGATGACCCATTCCCGAGATATGGCCGTTCGAAATTTTACAAAATGCAAGGTCGGTCGGTCGGTCGGTCGGTCGGTCGGTCGTCGGTCGGTCGGTCCTCAATATTATACATTGTTCTCATACACTCCTCTCCGCTACGTTAGGAACGTAGCGCGCAAGGAGTAAAAATTAAGTAGAGATAGACCCATATTGTAGCAGCCGTCATGTAGGGACTCTAGTTTCTGGCAATATAAAGCTTATGCAGGTATTTGGAGTGGTTTTGTAGAAAGGAGACATCAAACGGGACTGGGGTCGGGCTCATGTGCACATGCGTGCTGAATTTTATTCGCAGTTTGCGTAACAAATTAGCTAGATCATCGGATGTAGTTTTTGGAGGTGATAGTAAGTAAGATAGACATAGCTGTAGGTTCTTACAGCGATAGAAAGTAACTTAGCTGCAAAGAAATGCATTGCTGCTGATGCCTTGTTCTGAGCTTCTTGTTCTGTCTCCTTGCTGAACAGTTGACCGACTCCTGTTTCATGCTTTTCCTCTCGAGAGTATATGATTGTACGGTCTTCAGATACAAACTTGCCTGATCCAGTCCAGCTCATCTCACTGATCCCTAAAATATGTAATCAGTGCTGTTTCGTTTAGTTGACGATTTGTGCGAGCTGCCCATGCTGAATGCTATTTGCACATTCCAAGTTCCAATATGTGTAATAAGGTTGTGTGACCAAATTTATTTAGAGGTTATCACACGGCTGTTTTCATATCGGCCTGTATCAAACCGGAGCGTCGAGAACTGCACGAGGTGTAGCCAAGGGCAGTTGTTGATCGAAGGCTTGATAGTGGGCCGATATGAAAACAACCGTGTGACAAGCTCTTTATCATGCGATCAAACAATTCGCCAAGGAATCAATTACTTTATGTGCTGTAATAGAATAGTGATGAAAGTAACTGATGAATGATTGATCGTCTACTGCGGTGTTTATACAGCACTGGCGCTAGCTGCAACAACCAATCAGAGATATCCATTGCTGTCCATGACATACGGAAATTCCAAATTAAGCTCCGCTGTCTATAGATGCACTCGCACTGTTATCACCCCCACTGGAATTTCCATCTATAACAGAACGTTGCTAACCATAACCACCCGTTGCTAGGTTATATCAGCCTGTCTGCAAGCGATGTATCAGGACTGATATACGTCGATTCAATCAATCAATCAATCAATATGTTCGTTTGTATAACGCCTAATAAACAAAAGTCTTCATAGGTGCTTGCAGCTAAACAAACGAATGTGCGATTGTATGATTAAAACGTATAACACTGATTTTTTCCACATCTGTGAACAGGGGCGTCCAAAGGCACCCCCGGGGGTATGTCTGTGAATAGAGGAGCAGGCTAATTTTGTGTTGTTATGAAATGCAAGTGTTACAAATTCACGTCACATAAGAGCATTTTGGCCTGCGTTTGCTTACTAACTCTACGTCTATATCTGCACCATCAAGCATGTTTAGTTTAACTGCTTACTGATTTGAGCTATTGGAACTGTACTATAGGCTGGTTTGTAGGGAGGCATTGGACAGACGGTCTGCAGACGGTCTGTTCGTTTGAACATTGTCTTGTTCATTAGAATCATAGGCACTAACTGTACAGATTTTATGAAATTCTTATATCCTGAAATACAAAGTATAAACTTGGAATGATTATTGTTGTATCACAGAGCTAAAATGTGACAGCCCTCTGGTATAACGGGAAATAATTGCATCACATTTTAGTATGTTAGTGATGCTGTTCGTTTTCTGAAAAGTGATGTACTTCAAAGCATGTTGACTGATGTGTGAAGGTGGTTAGATGTTGTACAAGTGGGTGTAAGTGGTGGCCGTCGTGAAGACGTTGACATCCATGATATCCGGCTAAACAGTTCTGTTAGCTCCATTCTCACAGTCGTCCTTCGGACTTCAACTGGAAAGGTCTTCTGTCAATCAATGTATAAATTTTTTTGCAGACATATCTAACTTTTGTGTCTCTGAGCTTGCTTTAAGTTGAATTTGAGCCAGTTAATGCATGTGTAGTGAAAATTGTCGTGGGAACTACGTAGTTAGTTTATGGAGTCACAGTTGTGAGTCTGAAGACAACTGCTGACTGCTTTGAGTTGAGCCGGCATCATTTCGCCGAGCAGATCAAGTCGGATGTGGTCGCGGTGCTTGACAAGCTCGCTCCCCTGTGCAGTCGACGTCGTCGTCCACCAAAACCCGTCACTCGGTGGCTGTCACAGGAAGCAGTCGATGCCAAACATCAATGCCGTCAACTCGAGCGAAAGTGGAAATGTAACGGCAGTGAGAGTGACCGCCTGAGTTACCGCCACTCGTGTCGATGTGTATTGTTTTAAACACTCCTTAAGTTGATATGGAGAGATTTGTTGGAGAGTGGAAGTCTCCAAGCCACGTCTGTTCTGTTGCGGTGTATCCCTGAAGTCTGTGAAGTGAACATTACGAGTCAGGTGTGTTCATCCGAAGTCCAGAAGTTGTGTTGACCTTCCTTGGATCTTCGTTGGTGAGAAACAGAGAACTGTTCGACAATTCAACATCCAAACGTCGTCTTGCGAACTGAAGTGACGGCTGAAGCTGATCGCCTGCTCGATCACAGCGGTGCCGTGAAGAATTCCTGCAGTAAAATCACATCAAAGTTCCTTACTCTGTAAATAGCGTATAATACTGGAATTCAGACCATGACAATTAAGGGATACAAAATATAAAATGTAATTCAGCCATAATGCAAAGATACAGTTTGCAGTTACATCCATGAGACATAAAAAACCCATAAACCCTCACTGTAACACCGTCTGGCCACAAATCCTCTGACAATATTTTGGGAAGGTCTAACTGAGAAACACAGACACGCATCATAGAGTAGCCACGTGCATTAATCACGCTGACAGAATCAGAAGCAGCTGAACTGTCATTTGCTACACTACTTTTAGCACCATCAACTTTGAAACGTGAATGAACTAGAATATCATTGTTCTTCAAAAGACTAACCATAGTGTCAGGTGTTACAGAAGGATCAAGCCTATTTATGCATATTACGGCTTTTTTCATTACACCAGAAAAAGTAGAATTCTCTTTCTGGTTGCCGTAGACGATCTTTTTCATCTGCTTCCTGGTCACTGTCTGGAATGCTGCATGAGTAACTTGACGGTCACTGTCCACTACTGTAGCAGCAGGCTTCTTGACCACTTCATCCAGTGAAGGACAAGAGGACCCACAATGCTGTGAAATAAATAGTATGGTCAAAATTGTTCACCATGGACTCTAGTTTCTGGCGATATAAGATTTATGTGGATATATGTGGGGGTTCTCAAATTTTTATGTCAATTTTTGTTAGACCTATTTATGCCAGTGTCCAAATATGCCATTCTGGTGATTCTCCAAGTTACCGTGCTAAAAATAGCTATATTATGACATGGGAAATTCCAAATTAGATACCGAGGAGTTGGCTGTTCCAAAGAGCAGTGTTGATTGCGGAAACTGATATATTACCCATCATGCAGTTTTGTTTGTTCTTTGCGTGAGGTTTCTTGCATTAAAAATTAGCATTATTAACATACGTACACGGCACACCCAGACAGCAGTGAGCAAAATGGCATAAATAAGCCCCCACTCCAAAGAAAATGTCATGATCTCATAGGTTTTTTGTTCATCGTGTTCAACGCTGATCATCCACTTTCATGATTTCTTTGTTGACAGTGACACACTGTTATTTAAAATCGGCACAAATAAACGTGTGTTTTGCTACAATTACTTATCTTTACGTTTTACGGATGGAAATCTGCATTTTACCAGGCCAGCTGGTCAATGTAAATTTGTAATAAGGTTAATGTAACAGTAATTGCATAATCCCACTGTTTTTCTGGGCTTGTGGATTCCTCAGTCCTGAATCCCAGGATTGTAAAAACGGGTCCAGGATTGCAAAACATATGTACATGCCCACTTTCGTGTAAACATTGGCTGTTGCTTTGCATGCATGACATATACCTCTTAATGATCTGCTGGGTGAAGTATTTGGGATATGATGTCTCTTACAAAAGTCACATTTGTAGTATGGTAACAGGGCTTGGTCAGTGATTGACACTTCATGGTATTTGTAGAAAGTACATTATCAGATGGCATTGCAAAATTGTGATGCACAGTCTGAAAATGGTTAAATATGGTTTTTCAGAATTTTTTGATGGAGCACTGGGGCACATTAAAAAATTAAAATTTTGATGGCAGTGATTCAGTTGTTGATAAAGCTGCATCATGTGGCACAGATTTGCGACTCATTGGTTTGAAGGTGTCAGAGAAAGTTGAATTGGAAAAACCATGCGTAAATTGCAGTGGTTGCTTTTTTGTTACACAGAGTGGGTGACCCCATAATGTTTTTATAATGTGCAGTGGTATGTGCAATGTGTAGATGTACGTGTGGAGAGAGAATGATCAGGTGGTCCGACGGTGTCGTTGGGTCATGCCACACACATCACTCACTGTTGATCATTTTGCTGTTGGTGCTTGCTCTTTGGCAGTCATTTCAAACGATGGTCAGGCGTTCACTGGAAACATACCAGTTCTTGACCGCTCCCAGCCTTCTAGTCCGCTGTCAGGTGAAGCTGATTTCTTGTGTGATTTTAATGCAGTCCGGGCTTTTGGCTTGCTGCTGTTTATTGTGAAAAGATGAACTCTGGCCTTTCATAACCCAAAGTTTTTGAAAAGACAAAAACGTTATTGCAGCAACTGGCATGATATGTCGTTCTGTTGCAATGACTGACATTACATATACTTACTTACAGCTTAGTATGAGTATACATTATGGAAACTAAGAAATAGTTGAATTAATTTTATAATGCACCCACCCTATAAGTGGCATTGTGCGTACATTTCAGTCAACGGTAGCAAAATGGTGGAATTTCCTGTCCATCTGTATCTCTGTTAAGCTTCCAGTTTACTGCATTAGGGTGAGGCATATCATATCGACAATGACTGAGTACAATACTGTTGTCTGATGACTGAAATACATCAAATGATTACACTCTGTCGACTGACAGCAGTTGAGATGTTAGTGATGTTGACTGTTATTTGCACTGTTCCTCGGCTACTTCGCTGTTAGTGTGTTGCTGCTGTGTGATGTTGACTGTTATTTGCACCGTTCCTCGGCTACTT
>Ga0209679_1001056_pt1 | contig 11156 bp, 8 predicted proteins | sample WorMetHEROISLAND_4_FD_187408 | JGI IMG/M metagenome (GOLD analysis project Ga0209679, IMG submission 187408) | Marine gutless worms symbiont microbial communities from Max Planck institute for Marine Microbiology, Germany - Olavius sp. 2 HERON... ...
GTGAACAGCAAGACGTGCAGTCGTTCGCTGACGGCAACCTACAACATAAACTAGACCCGTCGAATTGACGCGTTAATTAACGCGTTAACGCGCGATTAAAATAATTAATCGCGCGTTTAACGCGATTAAAAAAATTAATCTTTCGACAGCTCTATTTGTAACCTGTGCATCCTAGGTTGCAGTGGTCTAGCGGTAACTATGGTGTGAGAGGACCAAGGTTCAAATCTCACCTCCGTGGGCAGTTGCATGTTTATCGTAAAAACCACTACGATATACAGCCTTGGGCACGGGCTGCACACCCTTACTGCAGTGGCTAGGTCGACTCTGTGGGATAGTAAAATGAGTATCGGCTTTCGGGCTGAGTAATAATAATAAATGGCAATGGTGGGTGTGGTTTCTGGCAGCCTACAGGCAGACTCACAGCCTGGATCGTTTGGCCTTCGCTGAGGGTTGGTGGTCGCTTGGTGCCGTTCCATATTCATCATATGAACTGGGTGAACTCTTGCAGTGGCTCTGCTATGATGACAGCACCATAAACATTCTCACGCTTATTATTATTATTATTCTGTCAAGTCTTCTTCAGATGTCTCCTTTATTTTCTTCTATCAGTCTCCATCATCATCTCCCGCTTGACCAGATCAGTCACTGTCCTTTTTACATTGAGCATGTCCAAGCCATCCTATCTACAAGTGTGCACAAAATGTCACTGATGTTTTCATATATTTGAAAGTTTCATCTTGTTTCAAGTCCCGGCCTCTCCTAGGTTATGTAGATAAATGCGTTCCTGTCTTACTGTCACTGATAACGGTATTTGTTGTGATGCTGGTAGATCTGAGGCAGAAATGCTCTCGTCAGCCATATGGCGTTCTTGTCAATGGTTTGTACCGTTTTGTGACATGAAAGTTGCATTTTTGTGCTTTTCTGCATTGGTTAGGTGTTCAGTAACATTTAGTACAGACTCAGAGCAGTATTCCTTGTGTGAATACTCCTATGCAAAAAATATCCTGTTGTGTTTTATATTTTATGTTATTAAGTTCTTGGTGATTTAGCAAGTTTTAACAACTAAATGATCCATCAGATACTGTAAGTAAGTAAGTAAGTAATTTGTGTAGCGCATTACTGTAAAATAACCTCGAACGCGCACGGTGTGCTAGTAAAGTGAGAAGTAGAAATGTTTAAGCTGTCATCTAAAAGTAGACAGAGAATGTATATCGTTTTTAAGAAGTCAGGAAGAGTGCTGTACAATGTGTAGTGTTTTAAAGTTTAGTAAACCTTTCATTTCCTAATTTTTCCTTTTTAACTGATAATTTGAGGACTGTTAGCTGCTGACTATATAATACCAACAGTGTTTTGCTGTCGGTGAGTACAGGTGATGTACAGCAGCTGCGAAGTCATTCATACGTCCGCAAGATGTCTTCGCCAGCAGTTGTAAGCTCTGCATTGTACAACGATGATAATGAGTCCAGTTACTCGGATGACCGGTTGTCTCCTTCGAGTTGTGCTTCCGCCCCAGCACGTCACTCCAGCCGGCGGCAGCCAGCATCTCGTGCTTCCTTCTCCTCACTCGACCAGCTACCTTCAGGGCCTTCCGCTCCACCGAAGAAGAGTTCTTCGACTCCAAAGTCGTGCATCCCAAGACCAAGTTCTGCTTCAAAGCTACCTGTCCAGCGCAAGTCAGTTTTGAAATTACTCAAAATTTTGTCGTTATTAGATTGTTGGTATTGTTATGATGCGGTGCCGACACAGGAACGGGAGATTTGGGAGTCGGAACCCCCAGTGAAAATTTGCAGCAAACTGTTACAGACAGCGGAGTGGTTTCTATAACAGGGTGGCCACAAACCTGGAAAATTTGGAATACTCGGGGATTTCTCTGAGATTTCTGTGAACATGGAAAACTCAGGGACTTCTCAGGGAATTCTGTGCAACCTCAGGGAAATATTGTAACAAACAGTGTATTTTTAGTTCATCATTCAAACATTTGTGTAAAGTATTTGTGAGACCTGATATATTGCTGGAGTTGATGTGGAATGACCCTTGATGAAGATCATTATTACGTTTACTTCTTTGTTGCGATAACCTATGGAAAAGTAAGTGTATGGCTCTGGAAAAGCCTGGAAAACTCAGGGAATTTTTTTCTCCTACTTTGTGGCCACCCTGTATAGACAGCCTATAGGAACACCTCATCCAATGCTACTGTCGCCGACCTCTTATGTCTTCCCCCCAAATAACATGTTCACAGCTATGCCATCTAGTGCCAAATAACTTACTAACTGACTAAGTGCTATTTCTTGACTGTTGATACTGGTTTGTTAATGCATTTCACAGAATAATTCTGATGTTATTATATCCTCAAGGCTCAACGTATGTAATGTTAAGCCTATATCACAATTGCGATTCGACTACGATCCGACGATACCAGGACGCATTCGACTATGACGGAAGTGATCGAAATTACGATTTGCGTTCGATTCGACTGCAATATGACTACAACACGACTACGATGAAGAATTGACGTGTTCATTTTTTGTTTGCGTCGAATCGCGTCGAATGGAAGCAGGCACGCACAATACGTTGTAGTCGGATCGTAGTCGAATCGCAATCGTAGTCACGGCTTTAGTGTGCGCTGTGTGGTTGTTAAAGGAATCAGGGTTCGTCTCTGCGACGCAGTCTCGTCTCGTCATATCAGGCAGACAACAGCAGCTGGAGAGAAGGATGCTTTTAGTCGAGCAAGACTGTGCTTGCTGTCGGACTGGCAGTGACGTCACTTTGCTGTGCTGTGATTGGTTGTGTCTGCTGGCGACCAAGATAGCAGCTTTGAGTTACGTACATTTTACGAGGCAGACGCTTTCAGTGCAATATTGCTAGTTGGGCTGATGCACTGCCGGTGAATTGTGATAAATATCTGTGTGTCACAAACATTTTTTCGTTGTGAATGTTGTCATGCCGACAGATTCAACAAGGAATCTCTTTGCACAATCAAATTTTGTGTTTTGTCCAATCACCAATCAGTTGCTTCAGCTGTACAATTGTATTCACCTTTTTATATATCAGCCATTAAATGGAAGGATTGCTTTTGTTTGAATATAACAAGTACGAAAGGTACTATGGACCCGGAAGGCGCCCGCTTGCTTACTTACTTACTCTACTACGTGACTACTATAAGCCCTGCCTGCCGCCTGTGCATAAATATTCATCACTACGCTCCACCGCGCATCGTCCTGCAGCAGGCCAGTGCGGTGGACGCTGCACTACACGCACTGCGCCGACAGTATAGTAGCGAAGGTTCAATGTCAAGTTTTAAATCAATAACATGAAACAGACTTTTATAATTACTCATCAGTTAGAAAATTAGTGGAAAATTTGAGTTCGTAGATCTAGAGAATATGAGCATGAATGTGTATGCAAACAACAAATGGAGTGGCTCTTTGCGTCCCGCCTTCCGGGTTCAAAAAGTTGTGATGTGAACCGTTAGTCATTTCGATGCTGTGTGCTTTATTTGTCTTGCGGCTTGATGCTCACTGCTTAGACTGTTGGTTGTTCCTGAGCTGACTACACGCTCACTATCACTGCTCATAAAAGTACCTGTCGGTCACACACATTGCATTCCAGTTTAGCTAAGTCACACCTCAATATTGCCAGTATTTAAACTATTCAGTATTGTCTTTTACCCGGTTTAATTACTCTGTGCCCATCTCGTAATTTTTTTTGCGTTTTTCTTAGTCTTTGAGCTCGGCGTGCCATGTTTGCCGATTGCCTTATGGCACCTGTTGAATTTATATCGCATAGTCAGTCTTTAATGTCTTATCATCACTCTTATGTGACTAATGAATAATGATGAAATTATGCAGAAACAGCAGTGATGTGTCCGCAGACGTCTTTGCATGACGTGTTGTGTCTGATTTATCGTTTACGCCCAGTGTTCGAATTACATGGACGCCAGAGTATGCCGGGCCCCTTCACTTATTTCCACTACATCATAGGGCCCATGCTTTTGCAGAAAACTTGGGTACAGGGGCCCCCACACTTATTTTTTAAGCCTCCACCGCCTGTAGGCGCCGGCGGAGGCTATATGTTTTCAGGTCGTCCGTAGCGTCCGTCTGTGCATCCGTGATTCACGTGGTAGTTTTATGTTTCCGCGATATCTCCAGTATCTGTTGACGGATTTTCGCCAAACTTTTGTTACTGGTGCATCTCGGGACAGAGATGAACTGTTTACGTTTTTGGATCAAAAGGTCAAAGTTCAAGGTCACACCATCGCGGCGGAGGCGCACAGCACTCGACGCTACCGTCGAGTGCAACTTTTTCTAGTCTGTAATTTGATTACTGTTTACGCCTTTCTGCTCTTGTGATGTAATTAGCAGTACTTCATTTGTTCTTGCTGTTGGCTGACTTTCCGGGGTTCATATCACGTCGTCATTTTTACCGACTGCCTGTGCATTACTGACTCCACTGAGCTGACGTGATCAAAGAACATTTTTTGTGTGTTTGCATACACTACGTGACGTCACACCGTGACAGCGTAATTAGTCACCAGAACGAGACGATTGTTGATCGTGTTTGTATGACATCTGCTTTCGTTTATGCATTGCTGCAGAAATCATAAGTGTTTTAGTCGGTGGCCTTATTTATATCATTGTTAGTGTATACGAATACATGTGCTAGCTGAATTCTGTGTTGTTGTTGATGTGCTGTTGTTGCTATTGTTGTTGTAAGAGTGTTAATGCTGTAATGCTGTCCGGTAACGGACGCCTTTTAACATTATGCATCTCCTTCAGGCTGGCCACAAACCTGGAAAACCCAGAATACTCAGGGATTTCTCTGAACATGGAAAACTCAGGGAATTCTGTGCAACCTCAGGGGAAAATTGTAACAAACAAAGCATTTTTAGTTGGTCATTCGAATATTTGTGTAAAACAGCTGTTGACTGTGTAAACAGGATCATTAGGATCTCGGGGAGTAGCGACCCTGCCCAATAAATGTCAACTAAAGTAATAGGCACACTATTGGTAGTTGCTAATTGCCTGGTTACTTTTTGTTGCTGCGATAACCTATGAAAAGTAAGTTTATGGCTGTGGAAGAGCCTGGAAAAAACTCAGAGATTTTTTCTCCTACTTTGTGGCCACCCTGCCCTTGTCTGGGGAGCTCGGACATGCCCACCTGTAAGGTGGGACTTTTTTGGTGTGTTCTAGCAAGATTCTTTCTGGCGCCATCAGTGACTAATAGTGGTCTTGGTTGGAGTTGAACCCAGGTCACCTGTGTGAGGTTGAGTCACATTGACCATTAAGCAACGGCTGACCCTGTCCCTAGAACACTTAAAATCTATCTTGAATGCAGCCTGTTATTTGGATAGAATGTACTATGCAAACGTACATCCCAATATCTGTATATTAATACGGGATGGGGCAAAAAAAGTGAAACAAACATGCTTTATGTAGATATTTGCTTAATACTGATTTTGTCTTTGTAGATCACTGAAGTAGGGGCTACTAAAACAAAACGATATACTCTGTGAAATTTTGTTAATGTTGAAATTCATATTAAATATTCTTTGTGGCATCATTCAGACGTATTATTAAATGCGTTTACGACTGACAATAAAGTTTTAATTTTTGCACTGCGTGTTGACAAGGGATGGGGTGCACAAAAATAATTAGCCTTAATCAGGGCGGCCATGTTTAACATTTTTTTGATTTGCTGTACGACTACTGTCAATGTGTTACATTAGCTTTGTATATGTATGCGATGCTTACGGTATAATGAATGAAAATGAAATGTTTCTACTTGGTTTTGCCCCACCCTGTATATTCATCGTGAGTTACATTGTGTAAAGAAGCCAATGCAGGTGTATAGCAGAGAAATGTTTAATCTTATGTATAGATATTATCAAAGCTGTTGTTTTTATTTCTAGTTCAATTGTTTCAGTTTTTGGTGCTTTGTGCTAAATTGTTTCCAGTGTCAATCAAGTAATTGGCAGTAAAACCATCAGCCGCATACTGACCCGTGTTATTTTGTAGTTATTAGACCATATTGAGACAATACCATGATTTAAAGCCGTGCGTGTTTGTGTGTGTGTGTGTTTGCTTGCTGTCAGTGAGGTAGAGTTGTTTTCATTTCTGCATATATATATATTCACTGCTGTTCAGGTCAAAATGTGTTTTTTTATTTTAAAATGTTTGCCGCTGCAAGATTATGTGTCGATCTCCGAATGCCTGCAGAACTTTGAAATAATTTCCGGTTAACACGTGCTTTTCTCTGTACTATCAGTAACAAATTTTAACAAATTTACTTACAGTGACGTGTAGGATTTATTGTTCAGAACGTGGATTGCATTTTTATATGCTCACTAGATTGATGTATATTGGACAGATTTCTAAATATTTCTAAATATTGAGTGTAAAAATATAGGACTTATTGAACAGTCTACTTTGTTACTAAAGCCGTCATCACAAGTATGTTTGACATATGAGTGTGAGGTTCGTGTGAGTTTGCTTTAATACAAGTTCATTAAGGGCTCAAGACTACAGCGAAGAATTAACACAAAAGTCTCTTCAGAACCATGCAGTCAAAGCTTATAGAACCATGTCATGTTGGAAGCAAATCAGAGGCAAATAGTCCCACAGTCAGTGACTGGGTCGAATTTTGATAGTTTCTGTAGGCAATGCAGAAAGTTTGGATTTTAAAGTTAGATGCCAGGAACTTATAGTAAACTCGTATGAGCTGATGGCATTGTTAATCATGCTTGTGATTATTGCTTAAAGCTGGTGACATATTGACTTGGTACACTGCCGATGTGCTGTTGCATTTGAACTTTGAAATGCACGTAATGATAGTCATTGTAATACAAAGTAAGTCATTACATGATAGTCTGTTGACACCGTCTTACACCAGTGGCATAATTGTTAATGCTTTCTTTGATAGTTGATATCTATGCTATTGTCTACCAAGTATGTGTTTCGTTCTATGTGTATTTTTGTTTTTAATTTATGATTGCTTAACTTTGTTTTTGTTAAGCCTCCGCCACCGGTAGGCGCCGGCGGAGGCTATATGTTTTCGGGTCGTCCGCTGTGCGTGCGTCCGTCCGTGCGTGCATCCATCCGTGATTCACGTGGTAGTTTTATGTTTCCGCGATATCTCCAGTATCTGTTGACGGATTTTCGCCAAACTTTTGTCACCGGTGCACCTCGGGACAGAGATGACCTGATTACGTTTTTGGATCAAAAGGTCAAAGTTCAAGGTCACGCCATCCCGGCGGAGGCGCACAGCACTCGACGCTACTGTCGAGTGCAACTTTTTCTAGTTTGGATTGTGAACTGTTCGTCTTTTCGCAGTTAATTGTGCTAACCACAGTACTGCAGAACAGTCGTACGGCAACACGCTTATTGTTCTGCTAAGCAGATAGGTCGTGAGTCACTGTGTCACAATCACGGTGAAACTGCTGGTTGTCTAATTGCGTCTGTTGGCATTGTCTTTTCATTTGCAGTTGCTGAAGCAGACAGAATGCAATAACAGATATTTGTGTGATGCAAAAAAACTGCAAATGTGGCTAATAGCTGTGACTAGTAGGTGATATTGTCCAGTGATTCTGAGAGCAAACTACTCCATTTTATTTACTATTTAGCTGGTAAATTTTTACAACGTGCAGATCCTTATTTATTGTAATTTAGTTCATTATTGTTAATAATTTTGCCTTACATCTTTAAATGCTAATGGCTTATGATGTGGTCTTATTGTGTGTGATTTAATTAGTTTTTCTGATGGTTAAAATATGAAGATTATGTTTCATTTACGGTTGTGTCGATGCTGCTTGTGAAGAGAATTTGCAGCCTTCAGTTTAGCAGTGTTTAAGTTACAGTTGATGATATAATTGTATGCAAGTGCTTGTTGTTGAGTTGCGTTAGTAAGCTACAAGATGTCTGTTAACAGTTATCGTAGAGTAAGTTTTCTATGTAACGTATCTCATCATAAGCTCAGGTCATTTCAAGTCACAAGAACACCGTATTAAACTGAAGCTGCATTTTATGAAGTGCCATTTATTACAACTTGAAACGCATAAGATGGCGCAGTACAGTATTTGCGCAATACGTTGCTTTCATCTCGTTGATTATTGTAGCGTTTTGTTGCATTTTATGACAGTTTGTGTGCTATGTGCAAATATGGCCATTGTACCTCTGCAATACACCCGTGCCAGTTAACAGTCAGTATTACTTTTCACAGTTCGACTAGGGTTACCATATGTTTGGATTTCCCCAGACACGTTTTTATGCCTTCACCTGTCACCGATTGTGGCAGCAAAGGCATTCTGTTTTTGGATTATCCATCCGTGAGTGTGTCCGGGCGTGTCCCGGGAAGTTTGTTTGCACAGTATCTTAAAAACCAAAGGACAGACTTTCACTAAACTTTGCGTCAAGGACGCCATAAGGTCATATATCTGAGTGAGTTATTGCAGTAGGCAGGCAGAGGCGTCCACGTCGTCGCTTGGCCGTCGAAATATTATCTAGTTTTTTTGCTAAATTCACAAAAAAACGCATTAATTTTCGCCTCAAGTGAGTCTAAAATTCAGCAGTTTCCAGTGATAAGTAAACCATTGTCTGCTTCACTGTAAATCAGTCACTGTTTTATGTACATACTTATCTGCTGAAACATTTTACATTATCTGTTTCTGTTTGTAACCTGTCATAACTATTTTTTTATTTTTTTGTATTCTCTTTTTATCTGTGCACATATGGTAACCCTAAGTTTTACACATTATCAGTGTTGCCAGGTAACTTGCTCAGATCGTTTCATTGAATTGTTCAGGACTCGACGAATTAATTAATTGCCCATTATTAAAAGTTCTGTAAATCATTGAAATTTAATTAATAGCTCGTTGCCAATGTTGTTCTGGTTTTGAGATATCACTCACTAAATTATTATTATTACTTATACAGCGCACTATCATTAAACCAACTGTCTGTAATGCGCTTCATGCGCTGTGTCAGTACGTGACAAACAAGAAAAACATTTAAAGAGTCCAAGGTAAGCGTTTCGTGTCTTTCCAGTACGTAGGAAGACTGTTCCATGCTGACGGGCCAGCGCACAAGAATGCTCTTCTGCCAGCAGTCGTTGGTCTGTAGCGAGGAACGACGAGTTGTCCACGGTCCGGTGAACGCACTTGACGACGGCCAGTCACCGACGAGATCGGCCGGCATTTCTCCGACAGATACATTGGTCCCATTCCATGCAGTGGCAGACACTTGTAAACGGTCATGTAGACCCCACAGACACATCGTCGAGTGAGCGTCGGACTCGGCGCAGCTTACGCAGCTGGAAGAAACACTTCGCGCTGACAGCAGTGACGTGCTTGTCCGGAATAAACGAATATATAGATCGCCGGTTGCGATTTTCTCAGCATTGACTCGATTACTCCTGTGCAGAGCACTGGAGCAGAGCGGCGCGCAGCGGGCTGTTTTGCCGCTCCGCGTTAAGGCCCATTTCCGTGATCTCCGCTCACCGCTCCGTGCTCGCTCCGCGACCTCCCGCTCCGATCGTTTTTGGACTCCCGCTCACCGCTTTGCTCACGTAAATTTTTGGCCCGCTCTGTTCCGGTTCCCCTCCGCTCACACAAACTCACACCATCAATGCAAAAGTAAGCATAATTTCACTACTCTTGTATAATAATATTGTGAATGTTTTACAGTTACACGGTAGTGTACTGTAGGTTGACTAATCAGGTTAGGTGGGTCGGCTATTATTGCAAATTTCATACAGTATACGATTGCCAAAACGTATGAAAATTGATTGCTTGTAGACAGAGTTATAGCAAAAATAACAGGGTAACGTCTTTTTTCTGAGACATGGTGTAGACTGTAGACTCAACCGTGCAGCGCTCGATATAGGGCCTACTATATAGTGTATACACACATTACACAGTGACCACGATTGATCATCTGAGTGAAAATGGGAGCAAACCAAAAAAGGTCATTGGATTGCCACCAAAATCTAATGGACTGGTCCTAGGCCCTGGGCACCGCTTCGCCTCTGAAAAGAGCAGAGTACAGATTGTACAGAGGACAAGAGGCTTTAGCGCCATGAGCGGCAGATTCAGTTCGCTCACCGCTCCGCGACTTCCCGCTCCGCGCTCCGCTCGTTTTTTCCGACTCCCGCTCTGCTCTGCTCATCGGACTCTTTGGCCCGCTCCGCTTCGTTTTCCGCTCCGCTCACGCTCTGCTGTAATGCTCTGCTCCTGTGTTCGCATGTCTGTGTCAATATGTCACGAACGCGTTACCCGCACAAGTGCTGTTTTACCTGGTATTATTATATTGACAGTTGCTTCATAAAATATGCACCAAATCACAGGATTTGGCACTTAAAATTTCAAAAATTTTACACCCGGACACCCAAGGTGGGAGGGGGCGACCCCCTCCCGCACGGGAGGGGTCCTCCCGCACCCACTCCCAGCTGGCAAATCCCAAATCCAAAATTACGACTACACCCCTGGAGCATTTTGCATTGCGCTATTTACATATAAGAACAGTGATTCATTAAAACTGGTTGTAAAGGAGTTAGTTAAATACAATACAATACAATCTTCGTTTAATAAAAGTTGTCAGAACGCAACTTCACAATAAGAATATAGTTGAAAATATACAGTGTGCGGCAATAAAAAAGACCCCCGTAAACAAATATCATTATTTTCGGTATAGTTCAATATTTTTTTACAAAATTTACAGAGATTATTCTCGACACAATTTGCCATTACTGTTGCAAATTTTATCGTCTTATCTTTCGTTGTTTAGAAGTAGCGCAGTTTTGAATATAAAAGACGATTTTTTCAACTGCGCAGACAAATAAATCAGACTACAACCAACTTTCAGGCATATTTTAAACTTATGACATGTTCGAAGTGCAGAAAAAATACCAGTTATTAGTCGTTAAAAGCAGAAATGTCAATCACTAAGTTCGCTAGACCGTTTTACAGTGTATGCTCAAAGTGTCCGCCTTTTGCGTTGACGCAAGCGCGCAGCTGCACTTGCAGAAGCTGGGGATTGATTTTCTGATCGCTTCTTGCTGCAACTCGTCCCATATCATCAGAAGCCCTATCTTCAGCTGTTCTTTGGTTGCGGATTCAGACTATTATTTACACAATATAATGACGTATAATATGACTGTCATTATTA
>Ga0209679_1001057_pt1 | contig 11156 bp, 6 predicted proteins | sample WorMetHEROISLAND_4_FD_187408 | JGI IMG/M metagenome (GOLD analysis project Ga0209679, IMG submission 187408) | Marine gutless worms symbiont microbial communities from Max Planck institute for Marine Microbiology, Germany - Olavius sp. 2 HERON... ...
CTTCCTATTAGTGGTTAATAGTAACTTTGGTCCTATCTTGCACCGTTTCTGAGATACGGCGACTTATTGGCTGAAAATTGCGAATTTTCCCTACCCCACTCTCATTTAATGCCCTCGCTCGGGGTGACCCCTGTCGAATTTCTGGATAAATGTTTTATCCCGAAGAGCAGGGTCCTTGGGCTATCCGTCGGTGAAGATTTCGTGATCCTAGCTGCGTCGTTTTCACTTAATACCAGCGTGTGACAGACGGACGGACGGACAGACAGACAGACATCCCGATCGTAGCTAGTACACAGCTGGCTTGCAGCTACCGCTGACGCCCTGTAAAAAAGGAAAGAAGAGGGACCCCCAATGCCTGAAGTGCGTTGACGCCCCTGTCTAGAGCGGTATAACGCCCCATAGCGAATGTAATGTATTGCTGTACACACCTGTGAGTGATCACCATCTTCCGGATCTGCAATCACATCAATGTATCCATGTGCATCCGGTCCTGATCCAGTTGCCTGGATTCCAAGTCCGGCGTAGAGGTGTCGAGCAGCACGAACCTGGATTGGTTCCACGTCAGCGCGATTCAGTCCCTCGTAGTCATCAGCGTCTCTCGGTCCTTCGCTCTGAACACAGATAAAACTCAATAGTTTGTGCATGTGTTTTTCAAGGCGCATTTCCTATAGGCTATTAATGAATCAATTAGCTCAGAGATAAACAACACAGAAATATGATGGACAGAATCAAAAGCTCCAGTCCAGATAACAGCATGATACATCAGAAATTGATTCAAGAACCGTGTACGGTTCGCCACATGAAACGAGCTGTTGATATGAAGCCCTTCTTACCGTTCCACAGAAAAGAAAGTGGAGCGGACCTGCAGTATGGGTATTAGCCGGTGACCAAACTGCACCGCAGGCAGCTTTGAAAATTTTGAAAATACAAGACCTAGGCCTAAGTGTATCAAACCTCATTTATAACAGAACTTAATTTCAACTAGTTATTTATGTTTTATCCTGTAGGCCTGATTTTGCCTGCAAACTACTTTCAAGTTCGTGTTGAACTACCTCAGCATTGTCTTCTGCGGAGCTGATGTCAGTGCACTCGTCAGGTCGCTGTGCTAGTTCTATTGTCTCCACATCAGTTGGGTCAGCATCCTCGTAACCTGCACCCCTTCGCGGTCCCTGCAACAATTATTAACACATTTCTTAGTAATTTATATTGTAATACTTACAAAAAGCTAACAACTTTTACTTGTGAACACCGGCTTCAGGGCTGAAAGGGAAAGTGGATTAATCACATATATTCGAAGATAAGTGGTTTATAAGCAAAGAATACCATAAACAAACTCGTTTCTATAAGCTTAGACTTACGGCATGGCCGTGGTCAATGCTGGTCATCTCAATCTCCTCAGTTGTCTGCTGTGTCGAGGCAGCAGCGGCTTGTCCATCATCAAGTCCTGCATAGTCATAAGGTCTTTCTGGCTGACGTAGTGCGTTGTCAATAATTGTCTCATAGCCTTGTGATCTAGCAGCCTGGTCTCCACCACCTGGGTCAGTCGGCTGATCTTCATCAATGTTCGAGTAGTTACGGTCATCATCAATGATAGAATGAGCCGCTCTATGTCCATCCACTCGACCACCCACGATGCTGGGGATTTCCGTGTAGTCTCCTGAAATAAGTCACGTTTCACCAGTATGCTTATTTCTGCAAACTGGTGTTTTTCATTTTATTAATGCTGAAATATATATAATTTCGTACAAATATTTCTATCTGTTCAAATCAAACTGCACTTATTCTAATATGAAAATGACATTATCTGCTTACAAACAATAGAATCACATGTTCAAGATGCTGTTACAAGCAAGCAACAAACCAACAAACCATTGTCGTCTTCTCCGGCTGGATGTGGTTGATGAGACAGTGGCACGGCAAGACGAAGTCTTCCTGCCGGTTGTCTAAGTATGTTGGCCCGTGAGTCCGGCCCTGGTACTCGAGGAAGTGCTCGGCTCCCTGGTGTAGTCACGTTCGTAGGATGCATTTCTGAAAGCAGGCAACCGTAATTTGTCAAATATTCCTCTGTCCGCGGTATGCATTAACTTGTCTGTCTGTCTGTCTGTCTGTCTGTCCGTCCGGACGTCCGTCACACGCCGGTATTGTGCCTAGCAGAGCGAAAGCAGGATCGTGAAATGTACACCACCTGATAGCCCCATGTCTCTAGTTTCTGGCAAGGTATGAGTCGTCGAAAAATTCGCAAGGGGTCACCCCAAAGGAACGTGCCAAATGAGGGTCGGGTAGGTTTTTTCGGCGATTTTCGACCAATATGTCGTCATCTCGAAAACGGTGCATTTTAGACACAAAGTTACTATGGGGCGGTAATAGGAAACCATAGGCAAGCTATCGAATGGTGCCACTTTCGATGACCTTGAGTGACCCCTGACCCGGGTTTCAAGGTCACGGTAGTTTTAAAAGGCGAATATCTCGAAAACGGTGCATTTTACACACAAAATTAGTATAGGACGGTAATAGGAAACCATAGGCAAGCTATCAATAGGCAAGCTAGCTATACACCTTAGAACCCCACTGCTGTTACGTAAACCGTGCAAACTTTTCGCAAACGTCGCGCGGGTTTGTCAGCGACAGCTGGCCTTTCTTGTATGACGAAACAGTCACTTTAGTGATGGTGAGGTAACGCAACAAAATATACAAATGTACTCTTTGCTGGACCAAAAGTGCTCAAGTGGGCGGACCAAATGCATTGGCATAAGTCAAACAAGGGCCAAAGTAATTTGGCGATAGGCGGCATCGCTGGGAACTGGGGGTTCAGCCTCCATATCTCCCATTTTCCGTTGGGAGACCGGGACAAGCGTGTGACGGACGAACAGACAGACAACTCAACGATGGTTAACAAATGGCTGTACATACTGACGCCCTGAAAAACATTCGTCAGCGAAGTACTTTACCATTATCTGCATTGCCACACAGTATAAAACTACATCACGAAGCCAAAGTTGCAACAGGAACAAATTGTTCCGTTTGCAAGTTTGGCTCCTGTTCTACGTTTCCTCCAATTTTCTAATGCATCATCGCTTATTACGCCAAAACGGTACATAAAATCAACACAAGTGCACAAAATTTCTGTAAAAAATAACCGGGTATAATTATTGCTTACATATTACACAATCAGTGACTTAACAAGAAATACGTTCTATGGAACGAGGACACTTCTTCTTCATGCATGTTTTATCGTCATTCTGGTAGCCACTTTTACATGCTTTATGTTTTTATTCATGTATGATGTGCGTTTGTCATATCATAATAAAAGGCTACTTACTTACTTACTTACTTACTTACTTATCTATCCCATTGCCGAATTATACGTGTGACTTTTAACCCTCGTTAGTTAATACTTTTGCAGCCGTTGTTGGTTCCCAACAAAACTCCAGCCTTAAATTGTCACCATCTGCGACAAGTGACAATTGCGAACCTATACAGAGCGACCTCAGACATGAAAGACGCCATAGCGATTCATCTGTGTCATGCTGTGCTATAGCAATGGGACAGATATTTTATGCTATTTTGCTTGTGTCAATCACGTATATCTGCGAAGTACCAGTGAGTATTCTGATGCGTCTGCGATGGTAGCAGATAAGAGCGATGATTACAACAACGGCGAGTGTCAGTAGAGTGATGACGACAACTGTGATGTACTTCAACATACTCCAATCACCCATCAACGACTGAGAACGTTCGTCTTTGTCAGACTCTACAGCGACAACAGACAACTGCGACAACTGGCTTATTGCTAAGTAATAAGTACGCTCTGATTTATTCATTTTATTCTTTTATTCCTTCTAAACGCGCAGGCCTACACCGGCCGCAGTTTCCAACAAGGACATTGTATGAGTTGAAGTTGGTCTTCCATCAGCAGTGCGTATCAACACATCATTTCCTTCTCAACTGTTGAGTTCAATTTGTGCGGAAGTCATAACGCATCTGTGTCGACTGTATGCTGGCCGCGGTCATTATTAGCACGACACGATGACGACAAAGCTTTTGTCCTAATGAAGCCACTGAAAATGAATCTGCCAACAGCCAAACTGAGAAATAAACTATAGGCGAAGTCATAATCCCCTTGTCGCAGGTGGAAAAATAAGCGTTTGATATAGGCTACATACCTGGGATGTTGTTTGAGTCTGAATCCTTCTCCAGTGACCTGTCAATAGCAGTGTCCAACTGTGAGGATGTTCTTGATGTTGTCACGGATGCCGTTATTACTTCCGTGCTACTCACGAACCATTCTTTATCACATACATCCACATAACAGACTGCCACTACAAGGAAACTGTAAAGTATAGTTCTTAATACTACTGCTAATTTAATGTGTATATTTTCATTGTGATGCACTCATAAAAGAGCAGCTGTTCTTTCATAAAACCCGCTGTTCTTTCATGAAAACGCGGTTCAAAGTCATCTTATATTTTTCCTGCTAAAACAGTAGATATCATTAGCCGTGATTTACACTCAACTGTGCTTTCTATCTGCAAACTGCTGAAAATCTCTGATTTATATCTTGAACAATTGATTTACGCTGACTGATGTTATATTTCAAAATAATTCTAAGTTTAAGACCCATGTCAATTCTCTTCTTATACTCTTGCAGTTTTGCAAAAGACTATCTGCTTAAACTTCAACGGTTCTAGGAATGAACAATGAACAGTTGGACCAGGTTACTCATCATTGGCGGCGATCCTCGGGTGTCATGGTAACATGACACCCGAGGATTTAGTCCACTGCAGGGGTGTTATGTCAACCAACTGTTTGACACCTAAATGGTTTGACATCCCAAGTTTTTGTGACATGCCCCTTTTTGCAGTTGTGTATTGATGTCTCCCGTGATCTGTTCTTAAAATGCAGAGATCACATCATTGCTTGAAACCGTTTGTTGCCAGTCTGAATCTCCCAGACCACCTTCATCATATCACTGACACTGGTCTCTTCAAACGCCGCCTCAAAACTGAACTGCATTCGAGAGAACATCGTAGCTTACTTTTGTTAACGCGCCTGGACGTTTCCTAATGTCGTTTTACAAATGTTGTTACTGTATTGTGATGTACTGCATCAAAGATGCATCCGCAAGATATTCCTTCACACTAGAACAGCGGGATAACTTCAAGCGTAAAAGCGTTCTTGGCAGTAAGGACGCTGAAGTGAGATAACAGGATGCAGCTAGCGAGCAGGATGCGAGGTTCTCGTGACTATCGCTATAGTTGATAATCATTGTTAGTAACTAATGATCATTTGATCATTAGGCCTACTACCTAATTATCTCAACTCTAGATCACCCGATGCCAACGCCAACTGAAAACATTTCTGTTCGAATAGACTGCAGCGCATCCCATTGTGACTTTAGTTTTATGTGCGCTTTATAAATATTCTTACTTACTTACTTAGTTACTTACTTACTTTCATGTAAGCGACTCAGACATGCTACAGTGAAACTTATGACATTTACATTTACGCCTATCTACCGCAGATAAAGATCGTTGCATACGTGCACAACATTGAAAAGTGCTGCATACAATACGAAATTCGAATGACGTGTTTAGTTCGCTACAAGTTTCTATGCTTCTGTCTTACCGCTGGCGTTGACAATGCGAATGGCAGGCGTTTTCCAGACGAAATCGTAGATCGGTGTTTCAGGATTGATGGGTATAACCGGAGACTTGGTTTGGTAACCACTGACCAAAGTGAAAGTGATGGTACAACTAAGCTCAGTGGAATCTTCAATGTCAGATGCGGCAATGACACGTTTGTACATGACACTATCTGATGAGGTATTGCTGGTGTTAGTTCCTGGTAAATGAGGAGCACAGATGAAGACAGGAGTCCATATACCTTTGTACCTGACACTACACTCGACCTCAACGTGATCCGCTGCATCCACGGCGTTCCCGGGTAGACTGATATTCGTATCGCAAACCGGTTTTGATTCTGAAAACCACAGCCGTCGACGAATGATTGTCTGTCACAAATAGTCTTATAGTTTATTTTAGTTAAGCGATTAAGGTACGTCTGCTCATGAGGTGGCGCATAAGTGGGGCACAACTGTTTGAAATATGTTTTTTGAGGTTGATTCCAGTTTCCACTTTCAAATTGGGGCAGGGCAGTTTACGCCGCCCCAAACGCTTATACCGCAACAACGACCCATCACCCATCCCCAGAAAAATTTCAGCATGTACTGGGAACCACAGAGGCGTCCATCCCCCCTAAAAAGCCATGACGCAGCCTTCCCCTTTCCCTTCCTTCCCCCTCCCTCCCCTTCTCCCTTCCCTTCCCTCTCCCTTTCTTTTTCTTCCCCTTCCCCTTCCCTTCCCTTCCAGGCTTCCCTCCCATTCCCTTCCCTTCCCTTAGATATTTAGAAGCAGGACCCCCTCAAATCCAGTTATAGGGGCTCTGGGCGAGTGCTGTGAGCTCCCCCAGCGGGATCTGGGGCGGAGCCCCATCCGAAATCGAATTTGGTGCATTTTAGCCTTAAATATGATATCTGGTGGCAACAATTTTAATTATTTCCCCACCCCTAACTTCCTTACTTTTGTCCCCCGACTGTTTCTGTGACGCATTTTGCGTCGCTGGGGGTGCCTTTGGACGCCCCTGGGGAACCAAATAGGCTAGTCATGGTAGGAATAGACAACTATCTCGCATCACTAATCTGCCAACGAATTAAAGTCACACCGCCTTGATTAAGCAACTACTCACAGCCCGACCCCCAAGAAAAAGGACTCATCAACGGACACAAAGACCCCACGGGTAACGGTAACCGCCCGACCAGGGCCGTCCAACCGATCGGCAAGCCGGCCATTGGAGGGTAGCTTGCCACTCCCGCCACAATCACAGCGAATTGAGGGCACGGGAAAGCCAAACTTAACCAAATTGCTAAGTAATTCCTCACATACTCACCCAGTATTGTTATCGTCCAGTAGTTTTCGACAGTCGACCGCATACAGATAAAAAACCCGGCGTCATCAACGTGGATGTAGTCGACATTAAACGTGCAGCTTCTGACGTCGCAATCGCTGACACTCACTTTTGTTGCTAGATGAAGATTTGATGTGATTCTGTGGCCGTTGTAGATCATCGTCCATTTACGACTGCCAACAGGACAGTAGCTCCAGAAAAACCTTGTTGCAAAGGCGGAATGGCATTGTAAACTCACCCTGTTTCCAGCGATCATCACCCAGCTTTGATGTCGACCGTCTGCATTCTGGTCAAGGGTTGACGGTGATTTGCTTGTAATGAGGACGGACAGCTGATCGTTCCTTGTAGCCCCTGAGGTTGACTTTCCTCCCCGCGATGTGACAAACGGCGCTATTGGTGGCTGCGTTGATGCTGCTGTACCTTGTTGTGTTGTCACGGATCTGTTCGTTCTTGCCTGCCTTGTGACAGATGTCGTCGTCTTTGTTGTTGTTGTCGTTGTAGTTGCACCATTCACTACATATACGTCGATTTATTACGTTTAAGATAAGATTTATGCCTCTGATTGTCTCGCAATATGTGATGCTATGTTCTAAATGTGTTTATGTAGGTCTTGGTTGGTTGGTTGAGTCGCCGGTATTGTGGTTGAAAAAAACACGTATAGCCTAGGCCTAGAAAACAACCTGGTCAAGTTCTTTTATGCATTGTGTTATAATAATGTATCCTTAACGCTTAAGAAGGCTTAATGCATGCACATAATACCAACAAGGGTCAAAGTAATTTGGCGATATGCGGCATTACTGCGAACTGGGGGTTCCAATCCCAAATCTCCCCTTCCCGTGGGGGTCCAGGGCTCCTGTCTAATACATTGTTACTCGTGACCACCTGAGTGTCCCTGCGAAATGACGTCTCATTCCGTCCAGTCGAGTGTGACAGAGGACATACATGCAGACGTACAGAGGGACAGACCACGCTAAGGTATCATGTGCATAAGACTTTCTTAATATGCAGCGTAGCGCAACGAAACTTTGCGTACACATTCGTGCTGATGTTCCCCACAGATCTACCGTCTCAGATTTTTAAATTAACTTCTAATTAATGAGTAATTAGCAAAGTTCGTTCCATGTTATCGATTTAAAACTTGACGTCGGAACTTCACTAACACGCTCCAGCAATGACGTTGCAGCTCGCTGCCTGCGGCGCGCTGTGCGGTGGAGCCAATTGGTGCAGCGTAGTGATGAATATTTATGCACAGGCGGGGCTTACGGTAAGTGTAGTAGAATATAGTAAGCAAGCGGGCACCTTCCGGGTCCATAGTAGCTTTAGTACTTGTTTAAATACCCGAAAGTCCGACCACTAGCAACATCTTTAATGTTCTAGTTAGAGGGAAAGATCAACTGCACCTCATGGAAACCGACTCAGTCCAAGAAGTCTATGAGTAATCGATGACAGAGCCTACCCGCAGTTCGTCTGGCTGTTGACACTCCGTGAATAAATGAGACAAATATGAAGCCGTAAACGAGTGCAATTGATGAACTAATTCTCATTCTGTCTACGTACATTGTGTCTGACTGAACAACTTAGAGAAGAATGAAATGTTAAAGTTAAGTTTCCTGCATTTAGCGGCCGACAGCACGTGCTTAGATCCGCAATAATTACGAGCTCGCCGTCTGCTGTTGTATGCTAATATTTTATTATCATTAGTATTATTATTGCCGTACAGCGTTAATTACGCCAGTCATTGCGAGTGGGCTAGGCTCCGCGACTTTTTTAACCGGTTAGGCTACCTCACCGGCCAGATCTAGCGACTAATACATGCCAGTGAGACAGGCTACAATGTGAGATCCTGGACGAACATGATACATGGCACTCACCATCATAGATCCGTCGCTGCAGGCTGGGCATATGGCTAGCATAAATTTTCAAATAACACTAGCTATAGCTAGTGTTATTTCAAAATTTATGCTAGCCATGTCTTTTTTATCTCCTCCAACTGAACGAAGTGAATGGCGGAGATAATGTGTTCGTTCGATGTGTGTCTGTGTGTATGCGCAACGGACCGACCGGTCAATCAGACCAGTTTAAATGGACGTTAAGTACAAATAGCTCTAAAACGGTTAAAGCTACAGATTTCAAAATAATTTGACATGCATGTTTCCAGGGACAGTCCGGACACGACCCCTTAAAAATTTTTCGAAAAGGGGGCGTGGCCAGAGTCTCGTGACCCTCTAAATTTTTGGGCGTTAAATGCTGATGGCTCCAAAACGGTTAAAGCTATACGGACTTCAAATTTGACGTGCATGTTTCCTACAGGGACAGTCCAGACATGACCCCTTGAAAATTTTACTAAAAGGGGGCGTCTGTAAAAATATACTTGGCGGAAATATGCACTCTCGCGAGCGCTAGTCTAATACTTTTTTTTACCTCAAATTCGCTCAAAATGCACGAAATTAGTGTTGCAGGTATGACTAATAATAAAACCTTGATCGCAATTTTAGTTATGTTTTTCACTGTTATAGCGTAAGCCTATATACTGGTTTCTTTTAGCGATATCTTTGTCAAATTTATTGAAATTTTACACAGTTGTACCGCGCGATGCATGTAGTGCAAAGCGCGGCATGATTGCTATCGCAAGTCGTCTGTCTGTCCGTCCGTCCGTCTGTCCGTAACGTTGATGTACCGTTGCCATATAGGTTGCACTATCGAAATTAATTGTAGTGAATGTTGTCGGCAAACTTTAAACCGAAAAGAACATCTGCGGCATCGCGCCGTTTCCTTGCGACAGCACGACTTTCTTGTTTAAATAGTCATAGCTGACAATTATTACTTACCGTACAAGTTAATTATGATTTTACACTTACTGTGTACTAATAATAGCCGTGAACATAACCGAATTTTATTGCACATAAAATTCCGTACTGTCATGCAGTGGATTTTGTTCCTACAAAACACGTCTCCATGGTTAAACTTAACGAATACGAATGCGATACAACAGTTCCATGAATAATAGCAACGAATTCGCATGTTAATGTTGTTCCTGTTGAAAATCTAATGACTGATTTTCGCTGTGAATCAAAGTGGCTGGAAATTGACCGAAGATAAACGCGTTGATCCGCCCAGCGCAGATGATTTCACAGCAGAATAACAGCAGATCACTGTCGATTGTGCCACAAAGCTTAGCTCATCTGTTGCTCTGTATGCAGTAATGATGCCACGGCTAGGCAGGGCTATACAGTAGTCAGCAGGCTGATGCTGCTGCTGCTGCTGCTGCTGCTGGTGCAGAGTAAAAGCCATAGCAACAACAACTCGCCCAGCCCAGCAGCAGTGTGTAAGTGGCTTAGCGCAAAAACACGCTATCATCAGTGTTGATCTATTACAGTAGCTAGCAGCTATAGCTGAGCTGTGTCTGTCTCAGGGCTCAAGTGCTTGGTTCTACAGTAGCTTATCTCTCTCAGTCGCTGTTATACAGTTGCGAGTTGTTTTAAACAAAGTTCTCTGGTAAGACGCGGCTATTAGCTCGTGCAGTTTGTCTGTACTGAGACTGATGTTGTCAACTTTCTTACAGTTTCGTCGTCCGAAAAGCTGACTTTGCACGGAAAACTCTAAATTCACATTTTCTCACGCGGCTACAACTACAAAGACGCTACAGCGCACTTAATCTGACCCCCCCCCCCCCTGTTAGCAGTTTTATACTGACACAGTATGCCTACATAGACCGTCAAATGTCTTCTCTTTATCTCTAAATGCACACAAAAGTCCATTTGTCAGTTGGACTCGCTGTGGCCGCTTACAGCGCTTCCTAGAACCGCTTAGCTGGATTGAGGGAACCGATGAGGAGGGGAGGGAAAGGTTGTGAAGAACCCCCGTACCCTGCCACTTGCGTCAACCATCCTGGCATAACTGGGTTAAAAGGCGTCGGAACAGCGGGGGCAACGGAGGCGCTCGCCGCCGCAATGCTGAAACCGCGGGGACGAAAGTATCTTTTCGCCCCCGCAATTATTTGCCAAGTTTATCAGCTGGTTGATAGTTAAACTTCTATAAGTCTCTATTCGTGACTCCCAGGTGTAATAGAAGGACTGCAAGAGAGAGTTCACCCGAAGAACCCAAAATGCACCAAAACTCTTGGCGGTTGGGGCTTCGCCCCGGACCCCACCGGCAGAGCCGGTGGAAGGACCCCCGCACCCTCCGGCCGGGGG
>Ga0209679_1001058_pt1 | contig 11155 bp, 6 predicted proteins | sample WorMetHEROISLAND_4_FD_187408 | JGI IMG/M metagenome (GOLD analysis project Ga0209679, IMG submission 187408) | Marine gutless worms symbiont microbial communities from Max Planck institute for Marine Microbiology, Germany - Olavius sp. 2 HERON... ...
TAGTAGTAGTAGTAGTAGTAGTAGTAGTAGTAGTAGTAGTAGTAGTAGTAGTAGTAGTAGTAGTAGTAGTAGTAGTAGTAGTAGACTTGTTCAATATCCACTTGATTAAATGGTCCTGGAAAGACATGGAAAATGGACATAAGTGGTCCTGGAAAGTCCTGGAAATTGCACATAAAAGGTCCTGGAAAGTCATGGAAAACCACTTTCAGTTTCTGTACGTACCCTGTTACTGTTACAAGTTAGCTTAGGTCAGGTCTCGTAAAAGTGAACTTTGATTGAGAATTGTTAGAGTGGGACATTTTCCACACTGTATGTCATTGCTGTCATCCAGTCAACAGCATCAAATCACTGAAGGGTAACACACACATGGTGTACACCTTTGTTTGATCTGTTCACGAGTTCAGGTGACTCAGACGTTGAACTGGCTCGTTCGAATGACAAGCGAACTTGAAACAAACATTGTTGCTGTTGAACGCATCCGAGAGTACTCGGAAACTCTGTCCGAGGTTTGTCTTGTTCAGTGATTTTTGCTGCAGCGAATGATGCTGTGTAAAGTTACATAAATTTGTTGAGTTGATTGATTGATTGATTGTTTGATTGATTCGTTCATTCGTTCATTTGATTGATGCATTCGTTTGTTCGTTTGTTGATTGATTGATTGATTCATTCATTCATTCATTCATTCATTCATTCATTCATTCATTCATTCCATTCATTCATTCGTTCATTTGTTGATTATGATTGGATGATTGGTTTATTGGTTTGCCTGAAGCTTCATGAGACTTTACGTGCCGAATGAGAATGTCTGATTATTGACAGTTGTTTAACTGTTTTTATACTTGCCATGTGTTTGACTAGGAATGTCTCCTGAAAGTATCCTTAAGGACAGCTTTTGAAATTGCTGGAGTAGGACTTTTTCTTCCAAGCGAGATGCCTTTCGTGGTGCCCAATTGATGATGTCAGAGTAGCAGTAGCAGCAGCATCAGTACTGTATATATGGCTTGGTGGCATAACGGTTAGGGCCTCAGACTTGCGATCAAGCGGTTGTGGGTTTGATTCCTAGTCGGGCTGCTATCAAGCTACCTAGGTCAACTCAGCCTCCATCCCTCCGGGTAGGTAAGTCGAGTCCCAGCCTGGCTGGCTGGGGTTAAGGAGGGGCGCGTTCACTTGTGTCGGGTGGCAGGTAACACTGTGTGATCTTATATGGCAAGTGATGCCTCGTAGCTCTGAGATGGGTTCCCATAAAGAGCTATATGCACCTTTTTTATATACCGTACGTGTGCTGTGGCTAGGCTGAATGGGATATTGAGAAGACGAAGCCATCTGATGGCTGGCCAGACACTGGCGCAGTAGAGTTTATGGACTATTCGACTCGTTACCAAGAAGATCGTGACCCTGTGCTAAGAGACATAACCACCAAGATCAAGGGTGGTGAAAAGGTATGTACAGACTTTGGATTATCCAGTATACTGTAAAAATGTAGTTGTTACTTTTGCCGTCACTTAGCGAGTAGAGAAGGTATTGTGTCGCTCGGTGTCCGTCTGTCACGCTGTGTGTGTGTCCGTCGCACTGGTCTCGGCGGTTTGTTGTTTGTTTGTTTGTTTGTTTGTTGTTTGTTGTTTTTTTGTTTTTATTATTGTTATGTAATTTGAATATCACAAGTGTGGTAAATTTATAAGTAACAGTGTCTAACTAGAAGTGTCCTCCGCAGAGAAACTATCAGCCAAACTGGGCAGCCGCGTCGAATCTTTTTTATTTCCTGGGCATTATAGTGCTGTCATTTGGCAAAGGTTGGCAAACTATTTCTTTGTCATAGCAACAATAAGCTTTCACATTGCAGATCTGTTATGGGAGGGGGTAAGAATTTGGGGCAAAGTGGGAAGGGGCTACTGGATCGCCACCAAAATCTAATCAATTGGCCCGTGGGCCACGTCCCCTCCAAAAATTTCATCAGAATCTGTTCATAACTTTTAGAGAGAGTTTGTTCACAAGAAATGATTGTGCTCAAAAGGACACACACAGACATACACACAACAGTAGTACATAATCATCCACGTGCTCCTGCCGGGAGTGCGGCTGATAAAGATAATATGTATACAGCTCTCAGTTCAGACACCCGGTTAATACGCAAAAACCCAGCCGTTGAAAAAAAGCCAGCGGAAAACCCGCACCAAACTTAAATCAATTTCTGTTTGTCATGCACATAATAATTAAAGATTTCTTTATGTTTACGGCTTCTAATGACCAATGAATAATGCATTTGCGAATTTTTGGATAATCTAAAGTACTGGGAAATCTAAATAAAAGCTTAGCTGATGAGCTAAATCAACCAACAATGCTCATTCAAATAAAAAAATCGAAAAACCCAGTAAAGCCCACAAAACCCAATAAAAACCCCCAAAACCTCAGTGGGTTGGTCTTTTTTTAAAACCCGTGTTTTTCTGAACCCTGTTACAGCTGGTTGACACAGCTACTCTGGTAGCTGGATGTAGAATATGTTCTTCATCGTTGTCATCATCATAGGAGGTTTAACTTGGGTTAAGTAAGTAACAAAAGTATAAGAGAATCACGTCAGTAGAAACGTTAGGTGAGTAGATACAGGTATAAGCGATGGAACAGGACACTGCCCGAAGAATGAGAGTGATGGTACCGAGGTGATGTCAGATGGCAGTTCATTTCATAAGTTTGTGCTGGATAGTGGAAATGTCTGTTTGACCTCATGACCTCGACTTCTGATCTTTTCGTAGTACAAGTACACTTACTTACTTACTTACTGACTTAACAAGTTCTGTTGTTGTCAGGTTGGTATCGTTGGTCGTACTGGTGCTGGCAAATCGTCTCTCACTCTCGGTCTCTTCCGAATCATTGAGCCGTCTGCTGGCAGCATCGTCATAGATGGTGTGGATATTGCACTGATCGGCCTTCATGATCTTCGCTCACAGCTGACAATTATACCGCAGGTATCATATTGTACACACAAGACTTACTTATCAACAAATGCTTATGAAGAATTATAGACGTACACTGGCCAGACAAAATAGCTACCGTAATAAATAATTAATTGGAAACTGACCAGGAGGCTATTCTGGAACAGATAAGAAGAAGGATCGAATTGGCTTGGATCTCAGGATGAATCCTGGACCGCATCTCGCACTTTATTTTCCCACGAGAATCTGTTTTCTACGGCTTGGGAGTTCTCGCAAAAGTGCGAGACGCTGAGATGTTAGAATTCTACGCTAGCCATAGTCCATGCACTTTTACTCATTAACGGCATCGACGTCGCCATTTTGTGGGCGGGGCTAGCAAAATGTGGTCGGGGCTAGCAAAACGTAGCAAAGAAATTTCTTGCTTGCGAAATCTCGTAGCTCAGCTTGCGACTTCTACGATGCAAGTCGAACGTTCTTCGCTAGCAGCTACGAGAATCTCGTAGAAAAAAGTGCGAGATACGCCTCTGGCCTTGACTTTAAGAAGAGTAATGTCAGGTTAGAGAACATCCGTAAAGGTTGATGTGGACTGGTGAATAGTCAGCAGTTTTGGTTGTGGTAATTTTACTGCTGCTTCTGATTTTCTTTAACTGGCCAATTTATCCAGTTATTCCGGGATAGGCCTGGTTCCCTGAAAGTGAACTTTTGGGAATTTTTGCGGCAGGAGTTTACAGACCGGATGCCCTTCCTCTCACATATTCAGGAGTTTTAGAGCGCTGAAGTGATATGTTGTGATAATTAGCTTCGCCGCTGCTTAGTGAGTGGAGAAGGTATTGTGTCTGTCGGCGTGTATGTGTTTATGTGTGTGTCCACGGAGCCGCGGCTGCATGCCGCTTTAGTCTAGACCCCTAAGCCGAATTTTTTGGAAAATTCGGCTGGCTGAACAAAAATTTCGGCTGATATCCAGCTTAGCCGAATTTTTGCGCAAATTATAAAATGCGGCTAAATTACGGCTGACATGCGGCTAGAAATCCGGCTAAAGTGCATAAGAGTAATGTGCTAATTCTAAGTGTTCTTACCAATAAGTAAGTAACGGTATTTCGCTAAAGCTAAAAGCTATTAAAAAGTAAAAACGAATGCTAAGGTGACATTTTGTTGTGGGAATACCGCGATAATGCAAATAATGCAAAAGGTTTTTCAACATTTTTTAACTATTAGCCGAATTTTAGCTGGAATTTTTCCGGCGGCTAATTCGTCATCAAAATTCGGCTGATATCCGGCTAAGCCGAACTTTTTATGGCGGCAAGTAGAATTTCGGCGGATATGGCGAATTTTCGGCGGCTTGGGGGTCTACTTTAGTCTCAGCGGCAAAGGTAACGTGCTGTATCCATTGCTGTCTAGTTGTACTCTTGTGTTGTAAAAAAACTGACTGTTAACTGGTAACAAATCTGATGATCTTGTGGCAGGAACCAGTTCTGTTTTCGGGAACATTGCGCTTCAACCTTGATCCTTTTAGCAAGTACTCCGACGATGACGTTTGGTATGCTCTGGAGCTGGCTCACTTGAAGACTTTTGTGTCGGAGAAGTTGACGGAGGGGCTGGAATATGAGTGTTCGGAAGGTGGAAAAAATCTCAGGTTTGCAAAAAAATTCTGATTAACATAGCTTTGTGTTTCTTTGATTATGCCAGGGACGTGGTCTTGGTCTCGAGACTGAGAAAGCTTTGGCTTGATCTTGGGCTCGAAGTCTTCATCTTGGTCCTGAAGTCTGTGGCCTTTTTCATAGCATGTCTCTGATCTTTCACTCTGAGCTTATATGTGTCAGTTCTAAAATGTAAAAATTCATCAGAAAACAACCTTCAGCAGTGTGAAATTATTGACATTTCGGAAACAGCTGTTGCCTTCGGAGTGACGTAGTTAACTTCCATTCGCCACTAGGTGTCGCTGCAGCAAATGGCTTGTCATAGATATGAGAGAGTTGATAGGACCCCTTATCTGCATGTCGATCTGTATTGTTCTTTACTAGTGCGTTATATAAAACAGTTATTTGTGTAGGTCTAATCTAAATACATTGGTACGTGCACTGCATGAAATCTGAGTGAGTCTATGTCAATTTGCCTCCAGATACAATTTTGCCCCTCCAAAAAAAATTTGGATTGACGCCGCTGCAATGCGAAGCGCCAGCAAATTAAAGATCTGTGTCAGTTTTGTTTCTGTAATGACCGGTTGATGGTGCAGTGTTGGTCAGAGGCAGTTGGTGTGCCTGGCTCGTGCTCTGCTGCGCAAGACCAAGGTGCTCATCCTTGACGAGGCAACAGCATCCGTCGACCCGGAGACCGACAACCTCATCCAGTCGACAATACGGAGTCAGTTTGCTGACTGCACGGTCATCGCGATCGCTCACAGAATTAACACCATTATGGACTACGACAGGTAGTTGTCACAGACACACACGCATCATAACAATGACCATTTTTGGATCCGGAAGGCGGGTCCCAAAAAGCCACTCTAGTTATTGTTGTTGTTGGAATCACTTCTCCCAGGTCCATAAATGCCTAAGGCTTTCTTTATACGCGGCAGAGTGCAACGAAACTTTGCATGCACATTCTTGCTGACATTGCCCACAGATCTACCGTCTCAGATTTTTCACTTATTTTCTAATTAATGAATAATTAGCTAGTTAATTAGCATAGACCTGGGAGTGCACGCGACAGCTGCAGCAGCTAGCCAAAGCATGCCTGCTAGTCAGCTCAGCGTGCGTACAATGGCCAACTGTTACTGCTGTTGCACACACTCCCTTCTGGGTCCATAGTAGCTTTGGTACTTGTTCAGGTCTGGACACTTGCTAGTACCTTGTTCACATGGCTCATGACCAGCAGCAGGCCCATAGTGCAGCTAGCAGATACCAATGCCACACCCAGTGATGTGACCAAGAAACTCGTACCAAGACCAAGATGTCAGGGTCCAAGACCAAGACATCAGACCCTAAGACCAAGACACTAAATGAAAGTCACATTATTTACGTGATCGGTGAATGGGTATTGGAAAAGTCGTATGGCAGACTTATTTCACCAAAGTTCAAAACAGGAAAAAAAGAGCAAAACAGTCAGACTGTCTGTAGGTTATATAAGTTACATTAAGCAGTGAGCACGTTACTGGCAACTGAAGTACTGATCTTCATTTTACTTGAAGGCTGTGGGCACTGAAATTACACACTGCACGGGGTTAACTTCGACATTTTTCTCAAGACCAAGACCAAGACATTGGGTCGCAAGACCAAGACACTAAAAATGTGCCTTGAGACCGTCTTGAAACCAGTACATGTCTTGAGACTTCCCATCCGTGACCACACCGCCTCAAGCAGTCGACATCGTGGGTTAGCCATTTGCTTCTGTATTTTCTTATCCATTTATTCGTAACCTGTTCACCATAGCAAGTCTCACTGGTGTGGGTAAATGGGTTTAAATTGCATGTATTATTAGCTATACGCAACTTCTATGTGTTGTAGAATCATGGTGCTGGACAAGGGACGCGTTGCCGAGTTTGACGTAACGTCGAGACTGCTCGCAAATCAGGACAGTATATTCTACGGACTTGCTAAGGAGCACGGCGTTGTCACGGAATAATGCACGTGCAGTCGCTGTCATTTTAGCCCTACAGTGTGTTTATGAGAGTCACGTGTATTTGGCTAGTAGTGGAACAGTCGGCTGCTGCCGCACATATTTTTGGGATGTGACATTAAGGCGCTTTCTTTTAGTATTAGACGAGTCTCGTACTGTGAACTGGTTGGCAGTTGATTTCGTTCTATGTATGTCTGCTGTTTTCACACTGCGAACCATAAAATGTTGATTCACCATTTGTTTTCAGCCTTTTTCCATAACAGGTTGTATATAATTTTATCTTTTGTGTCCTTATATGTATATATGATCCACTTTGACCTAATTTTCCAGTTATCACTGCAGTCAGAAGTTGTGCACTGTATGAAATTTGACGTGTCTCTGCATTGTACTTATAGTGTATTGAATTTGCAGTTCATTCATTCATTAGCAGACGCTCCTATCTGCAGTTATTAACTGAACAATAATAAAACTATCCAGGAAGTCAGCATGAAAAATAAGACATGTAGTTAGATGTACTATGGAGACGTGGTTAATTGTTTCACCAGTTACAGTTTATTGTCATTGTGATGTGCATTAATGTGCTTGTGACGTGTACGAGAGTTGCAGTGTACGCTTGTGGCATAATAGCGATATGTTCACCACTGAGTAATTGCGGATTAATTTAGTGAGTAGCTGTTATTTGGATGTTTTTGAAGGACATTGCATCTGCATGGTTTTTACATGTAGAAAACATTGTGTGTGTGTGTGTGTGTGTGTGATGTGTGATTTGGTCATTCTGGTGAATGTAAGTCCAGTGCTGCAGAATTCCACGATTCATACAAATCCGTTCAGAACTTGTGTTTGTAATTACTGTGATCAGTATGTGATCTCTTAACCTCACAAAATGTCGTCAATATGACCACATACGTGAAAGTTTCATACCCGCCGAGATAACTTGATCACCTGTGGCAAATGCTTTAGGCAGCATTGCTGAAAGCATCAGCAAATTGCGCCTATTATGACAGATGCTACCATGCATGATCTGTCCATCTCTGTATGTATGTATGTGTGTGTCTGTCACACTCATGATACCATTTGGCAGGGACACTCGTACGGTTCCAAGTAACGATGTGTTAGATGGGCCCTGGTCTCCCCACAGGAAAGGGAGATTTGGGGGTCAGTACCCCCAGATGACCCCCAGTTCACAGAGAGGCCACGTCAGCAAATTACGCATTAGAGGTTTCTTAAACGATATGCGCTATATAAATTTGTTTTACTTACTTACTTACTTAATTTGGCCGTTATTCTTTGTGGGCTGCGTGACAGCTGTTTGTTCATTGGCTACTTGGCTAGTCCGGCGCTCGAGTGATTTTGTTCTCACGCTGACAGGTTGTGTAACAGCTGTTTTATCACAAGTCACATCGCTTCTTAGTGTGGTCTTGACGAACGGTGCACTGACAGTTGATTGTAACTTGCGCCGAGGAGGTAAATAATTTACGTAGTGGCCTGTGTTTGTGTGCAAAATATCTGAAAGTTATGAACGGATTTGAGAGTTGTATTAACAAGGGGAAGAGTACAAGGCCAAGGCAGCAGGTTGCAAGGCCAAGGCCAAAAATTTCGGCCTTAAGGCCAAGGGCTAACATCCCTGGATTTTGATGAAATTTAATTTTCTGGACGGTTTGGTCATGGCTCAAGGACCAATCGTGGTGGCGATCTGGGTCCCCTTCCCCTATTCTACTCCAGTAGTTCATTTCACCCCGTGATGTTCATGTATTTTCAGTGGGACAGCAGTTTAGTTATTATTCACCAATTGGCAGCACTACTCTCGGCAGTGGTGTATGTGTTACGCTCAATCTGTAAAACTGGCCATTTCACAAAATCGGCAAGCGTATTGCCCAGTTGGTGAAATGGGCACTGTGTTGACTGCCAATTTTGCGCACCTACAGCGCCCCACCCATGTGTTGCAACAGCATGAACGAAAATGTAAATTTCATTCACAACATTTGCCTAGTTTGTGAACTAGGCATATTTTCTAATGTCCATTTCACAAAATCGACAAGGATATTGCCCATGTCACGAACTGGGCAATATGCTTGCCGATTTCGTGAAATGGCCAGTTTCACAGATTGAGCGTAACGTGCGCTCTGCTGAGTGCTTTCTAGTTACGCAGGTTTTGTTAAGTAGTTACATTATGACTTATGTTAATGTTTTACTGAGCCAGCTAGTAACGTACAGCTTGAAGAAAAGCCACAAGTGTGTGTGGCTGTGTTTGCTCTACTAGCAGTGTTGCTGAGCAGTTGTCAGTTAAGTAGACAACAATAAATTTATTTTTAAAATATTGTGCACTTTTGCTTTGTCATTCAGACATTTATTTGATAAACAAGATGAATTTTTAACAGTTTTATTGTTCAGAAAATACGAGTTTGCAGATTGCTTCCACCAGCAGCCGGAGCCGGGATCCTGAAATTCCCAAGCTCTCCTGTCTCCTCATCTTCCCCATTGTACTTGGAAAAATTTACATCAGCAAGTGATGATTCCATTAATGACAAAAAACCTCAGTTAACGAAAGCTTTTACTTTTGTGATAACTTTGGCAAAACACTTAAAGACTGATTTAAGTGTACGTTAAACCACTGTCTGGAGTGGGATAAGTGAGTGTTAAACGAACGAATTTATCCACTCCAGACAGTATTTGACGGTCGCGGGCGGTCGTAGTGTAGCCTACACTGTGCTGGTTTGCAGGGGCGTAGGGGTATATCGGTATATATACCCTCCCAAAATCAGGCCAAGTAAACTTTTTATGGAGTAACAATGACGTCAGCACGTATTACGTATCGTGAAATGCAATGAGTATTAAAATTTTATACCTCCCCAAAACAGATTTCTGGCTAAGCCCCTGCTGGTTTGGTCACGCCTGAATGTACCCGTGGAGCTATCAACCTGTTATACGACTCCAGACACAACGATAGAGATAGGCAGTACAAGTGCTACCGTGGAATAAGACTGATTTAATAATTCTTTCACATTCGTATGCAGAGATGAACTGCAGGAAAGCTGGAATGAATCCTACCACCTTCCCTCTCAAATCTGTTGCCGAACTACTACGTGAAGTTTAAGTGTTCATCTGAACAACTTTTCATTCATATTCATATCACGAAACTTAAGTAGAATTTTTTGCCAAAGTGATATCTGATTGGCATGGAAGGACTTGAATACTGTCTGCATTTGCTTGAGGCTGACTGCTATAGATGAAAAGCATTAAGCACGCTGTTCTGAACGAGCGGACACTGAAAACTTCCTGTATTAACTTAGAATAAAAATTTAATTAAAACAACTGGTAAGCTGTAGTTTGAGTTAACCGTAACTAAAACTAAAACTGAAACTGTGTACAAAACTAGAACATCAATAACATTGGCCAACCAGTGTGGTTGATGTATCAGTGGTAATAATGAGACAAATATGAGACGTCATTTCAGTGATTTGCATTTTTAACTCCAATGCATACTATATGCACATTACAAGCAGTGAGTGAAATGAGTTAAATGCTTTACAGGCAATGACGCTGGCGTCATTAAAAATATATTTCACACAGGAATGCAAAGGATGCAGCCAAAAACATCCACATATGACGCTAACAAAAAGTACATACACATACAACCTTCAGTATAACAGTGTTATAACTCCATCCACAGAATAACTCACTGGTACAACTCGCATGGAATACTGGATTGGACTGAGATACAGCAAAAATCACAAATATTTTGTCGGTTTGTTCATAAATCCTCTGCAGAATCGGGGAAAATACACAGATTTAGAGTCGCAACTTACTGTTATTTTAACTCGACTTTATTATTAAACAGGCTCAAGGCCCAAAAAACACAGAGATAAAGAGGACAGACACAGAGAGAATCGCTGTTTAACATAACCATTATCTGTGTAATAACTGTAGTCATATATGATTTCAGATTGCAAAGAACATCGCTGTTACACTGATACACTTCACAATTTCTCACGACGTGGCATTCCATGGATCCCTTGTTTCTCATCTATGACATGCGGAGCAAAAATTTTCCTCTTTTTTGCTCTCTTCCGACTGAGTCATTGGATATCGATTTGCTATCAAAAAAACGGACCACGTTGGTAACTGTTTGACAATTTTTGTTAACTTTTCATGTTTGTTCTAAAACGGCAAAAAACGCAATTATTCCAATGTTTTGTCTCACTTTCTGCCAAGTGCTCCGATTTCTTAAACAATATCGATGCAATAATATGCAATCGATGCAATGCGCCTGCTAATAATAGTGAATAAATGGACAGTGACGACATGCAGAAATGAATACCATTCAGTGAGTTAGCAGTAACAAAGTTTTTAACAGTAACAAGATAATGTTCGAACGAACACGGAGTCTGTCCAATGCCTCATATAGCAGTTAAAGTATACATGCTCATACAGACGTAGATCCAGTGAGAGTGACCGGATCACGCCCACTTATGGGCCATTGTGTATATGAAACTTATGAAACTTTTGCACTCCTCCCTCATAAGTTGCGTGTAAAATATGAATGGTCTATCATTAAACATTGCAAAAGGAAGTGTTATATGACAAATTTGGTCACGCGAGCTGACCACGCCCAC
>Ga0209679_1001059_pt1 | contig 11152 bp, 8 predicted proteins | sample WorMetHEROISLAND_4_FD_187408 | JGI IMG/M metagenome (GOLD analysis project Ga0209679, IMG submission 187408) | Marine gutless worms symbiont microbial communities from Max Planck institute for Marine Microbiology, Germany - Olavius sp. 2 HERON... ...
TAGGCGGTTTGCTGAGTGGCGTCTGGTACACGCCGTACATAAAGGGTTGGGCGGCTCTGTGGTGTAGTGGTTAGGGCGTCGGACTTGTGATCAAAAGATCGCGAGTTCGACTCCCGGCCGGTGCATTGCCGGATAGCCTAGGTCAACTCAGCCTTCCATCCCTCCGGCGTAGGTAAACCGAGTACCAGCTTACTGGCTGGGGCTAAGGCGGGGCGCGTTCACTTGTGTCGGGTGGCAGGTAACACTGTGTGATCCCATGTGGCAGGTGACGCCCCGTAGCTCTGTGACTGACGGGACTCGTCTTATGAAGAGCTATACGCTCCTTTAACCTTTTAAACCTTTAACCTTCAGTTTGGGACACAGCCTGTCATCGGCTATCATCTCAGTTATGAAAGACGTCGTCTATAAATAACCCAATAATACGTGGCCTCAGCTGCAGTGTATGAGTGTAATGAGCCACATACACAGACTCGTTCACTGAGACTTTGTTGTTGTTATTCACATGTCGCTGGCTGTCTTTATGCTACTCTGCTATAAAGCAAGGTGACTTGCTGCAACGTCACATCACTAATGTGAAGTCAGGCTCCAAATTTACCGTGAAATATCGATGTTAACTCTTTACATGACCGATTCTCTTCTTTCTGTATTTCGTTGCTTTTGTCCAGTAAGTAAATTTCGAATGACTTGAGGTCGAAGATTCTAAGAAGTACAATGTGTTTTATATTTTAGTTTTAGTTTTTTTTTTGTTTTAGTTGCGAAGAGACATTTATTTTATGACATGACAATGATGACATGACTGTTTATTGTTTGTCAGCGAGTCTGTCGTCCGTGTCAAATTGAGTTGCTCGTTTGTGTCTTGGGTTTTTGCTTGACTCTCCTACGTTTTGTATGAAACATAAGTATTTTAATTGCAGGATTGATCAGTCAATACGTTATTATATTATTCATTTAGCCCTTGAAGCTATTAAACAGAAGTTAAACTGCTGTTTATCTGCTTGACTTAGTGTAAGTATGTACTGTATAAACTTTTATGGTGTTAGTCTTATAAGCAGCCTGTTCCAAGACTGCCCTATGTCATAGGGTACGTTTGTTTAATTTAACATGCTATTATAACCAACACACACATGTGCAGTTGCAGAAGATGTCCCTCATAACTTGGAACGTCAGAAACGGGTTTAGGGTTAGTTCACATTCAGGGTTTAGGGTTAGGATTATGTTTAGATCAGGGTAATGATTACGGTCAGGATTGGGCAAGGGTAAAGGTTAGGGTCAAGATTATATTTAGGGTTATGGTTGTGGTCAGGTAAGGGTCAGTACTGGGGTGAGATTAGGGTTACATTAGGGTTCAATTTCTTCAGAATCTTTCACGTTGTAACGCTTGCAGTTCTAACAGAGTCGTTGTCGAAACTGTTAATACGGAGTTGTATAGGCTGTTGTTGTATACTTGATGAAATATGACATTCTCATCGTGTTGTGATTTCGTTTTATCTTTGGTTTGTTTACGTTTTTTGTGAGAAATCAGCACAGTTTTATATCATGAATCTCTGCAGTGTGATCTGTGTGAGTAGTTGCAGTGCAGACAGTGTCGGCTGTTAAGCTACAGACATTCAATCTCTTCCCAGTTAACCAACGCCCCACACCCTTGCCCGTCCAGTGACTGCCCACGCCTCAGATTCGACGTTCTACTCGACCTTGCGCGCGTTATAAATTATGTGTATTGTATTCTGTTGTATTGTATTGTAAGCTTTACCCTCACATTCGTGCGCTATTTATTGGCAGATTAATCTGGCAGTCGAGTTTTAATGTCTGGTGGTAAGAATTCACAGAGTCATCTGTTGTACGTTGTCCGGCTGAGTTGTTTACGTTGTGGGAGAGATTGAAAACTCTCTCAGTGAAGCAAATATATTTTATCTTCAAATTTGTTGTTGCTCTACTGCGGTTGTTACTGTTATATGCAATGCATGTCGTTGTAGTAATGTGTTATTGATGATAATATTGAAACTTACGTCAGATGTACAACAGTAGTATCTCTTTTTGTCCTTAACTTTCACATATAGACAACTAGAGATCTTTCCAAAAGTGTGAACAGTCACAACATAACATTGTTTTTTACTAATTATCTCCGCCAAAGAAATTTGACAGACCTTTATGGCTTCTTATGAACGTAAGATCGGTAACTAAGATTGATTTAATGATAATAATAACCAGTAAGATTGATTACGTAATACTGATTGATTGGTTTATGGATTTATTGATTCATATTCGTTTAAAATATTATAGACACATATTACAACCACATCGATACGATGTTACTACAGTATATATTGAATAGACAAGATTCGGATTATATTGATAGAACAGCACATCGTGTTCATGTGGACATGATAGCGAAAGCAGTTAAATTTAGGATGAATAGTTTCAAAAACCAGATGCGTGGCAATGCCCAGTTATATTTTTCGCCGTTTGTGGACCAAAGTACACCGAATTAAGTTTGCCTGTGCGGGAGTGTCCGTAGTTTGCAACGCCGTTTTCCACTTGACGATGTCTTGTTGCGTTCCGGAGATATTCGCGATCAAGTCGCGAAGTTGAGCGAAATCGCGCGCGAAATTTTGACGTTTTTGGACCGCCAAATTTCGGGCTGAGAAGGGGCCACCCAAATTTCTGAACGAATTTTATAAACCTGGGTCACCGTTGAACATGTGGCAAAGTTTGGTGACGATCGATCAAGCAACTTCGGAGATTAGGCGGCGAAGAAAAGAATACTAAGATCTAAACTACAGCGGTAAAACAGAATGGCCGGCGGCCAGCATAGCTGGCGGGCGGCCGTAATAAAATTTTACTACCAAGTGTTACAAAGGACGTATCCAAATGGCAAAAATTTACGTTGCGTTTAATCGATACATCGAACGGCTATAGGTAATGTCAGCATCAATAGAATAATAGGCTCACTTGTCTTGTATCATATATGTCTTGTCTACGTCGTACAGTAGGCTAACATAAAGTGAATGAAACACGACACGCAAATCGTGATAATAAACACGGGCGCATAGCAAAACGTCACTATCATAGCAACCGAGCGTCTAGTAATGAAGTGAAAACTGTCGCAAGTGAAACAGTTGTACAAACTATGACTCGTGTTTCAACGCGTTTAACTCAAAAGTAGCTGTTGCCAAAGTTTCGTTACGTGTTCAGGGTTTATTAGTAAACAAAGACACGATTTTCACCAGCGCAAACAAACAGTTTATCTGTTTTATTCGCCTGCAGTTGTCGCAGTGGTTTATGTCTGACCGCAAATTCTTTAATCCCAAGATCAACAGTTTTGACTTTGACATAATGACAACATGGAAGATAGAGCGATCGAGGCCAAAAGTTTCGCTAAAGCAGTGTTCACAGGTACAACATGATCACGATAATGATCTTGGTAGGTACGCGTGCACTACGATTGTCCTACGTTATTTCTCACAGACGAGCCTGGTACGAGCTTCTGCCGTAATAATGTCGTACCTGTATAACCACAAATCGTAGCTCCTCGACGGATTTGTGACGACGGCCTGCAGACAAACTTGGATTTCAATTTGCAGATTAAGCATCTAGAAAGCGTTAGTTAACTCTGTATACGCAATATAGGCACGTACTACACAGGCTTACTGTACACGCCTGAAGGCACTGCTAACGTCGAGCCATTTTGCTTCAAGTGTAACACCGACCTTACTATACTGTGACGCCGAGTAAACACTATTCTCAGATTGTTGCACATGTAATATTGCGTCGAAGATTCAACAAAATGTACACTTTCAAGTATCAGTATTGCAACAAACACGGGCGATAGGCACTTAGGCAGTTAGGCGAGTTAGGCTAATAAAATTATCATCATCTTCAACATCATCGCGTTATCACCTGAACCTTTGTAATGCCAGCAACAGTTACAGTTCATTCCCTTAACAGCACACTTGATCAACATTCAGCGACAAATATTGGCTACAATGATAATATTATTATTAATAATAATAATACTAATTAATAATAATTAATAATAATAATAACAAGAAAGCCATGCTGTCGCAAGAAAACCGCGCGATGCCGCAGCTGTTCCTTTCAGTTTAAAGTTCGCTGACAACACTCACTACAAGTTTAAGAGTAGCCAAGCTTGAAAAGCCAGGCTTCACAGCTCCAAACATACCGGCGCAAAACAGAATTTAACGCAAAACGGCCATTCAAGGTCATTCAAGGTCACGCGTTTTGGAGTCAGTGGAAAGGCGATAAGGAACCAAGTAATACTAAATACTAATGTTGGCCTTATTTGCTAAGATTCCGACGATGTAGCGTCTACGAAAGATCCGCAGTTTTTCCCAGGATTCCAAATATTCTGCGAATCACAGTCGCTTCCCACATCTCCGCTGGTCGATCACGCCTATACTCAGTATTCGCGGCAGCAATATTGGTGTGATCAACCAATTGACGTGATCGTGAAAACGAGTAAGGAATACCATACCTGTATAATTATGGACACACGCCTACGTAAATCTAAGGTAAATTTACATAAATCTTGAGAATCACCACGAATATTCGAATAAACCTTACACTGCCAGAATCTATAGAGTCACTGGGCTACATCTTCGTCGCTGATAGTATAGTCTATCTTCATTCAAATTTTCGTGGTGGGATCCGAAAGACGCACGCGTTTTGAAACACAGTGCGTAATGGCCCTTCAAGGTCATCCAAGGTCGTTGATTTTGGCACCAATCGAAAGCGCGTATGCAACTTCCTATTGGTCATCAACAGTAACCTTGGACCTATCTTGCCCCGTTTTAGAGATATTGCAGGTTTTCTGAGAAGAGCGACCTCACTCCTATTCTACCCGAATTTTAGGAGTGTTCCCCTTGGACTAGATTGCTGATGCTGTGGATCCGAGGAGCGAAGACCCTAGGCTAATTATTCGAGTAATTAATTTCGAACTAGTCCAACTTATATGCCCACGGTACATCAACGTCACGGACGGACGGAGAGACGGACGGACGGACGACTTACGATAGCAATACCGCGCTAGCACTACGTACATCGCGTGGTAATAAAACGTCGAAAGTAATTCCTCTCATATCTAATGCATGCTGCCTAGGAACCCACAATGCCACGTCGCAGTTTATTAGCGTAAGCAACTTTTGGCTGGAACTCGTCAGTACGTCGACGCGCTGACTACAAGTCCAAAAGCCAGCCAGAGATTGTTCTTCTGGCATTCTGTGATGACGAAGAACCACTGGCTGCTGCAGGCCACAAGCTAAGTTCTCCAGGCAAGACCAGATCATTTCTTGGCTCCACTATGGCCATGGTGCCGAGTTCGACAGGCAAGACAGGCTGACCGGTCGGCACCAGCCAAGCGGCACAGCTGCCAGGGAACTGGTTCAAGAGCTTCGTCTTGATCAGACCTTGTCTGATGGCGTCAGACGAGTAGACAAGACGACCCCTCAGTCGGTCGTGGTAGTCGCCGGTGACGGGGTCTATGATTCGACGCCGGACTGCCTCAGTGAACGTCAAGAGACGTCTGGAATGAGCGTCGACCACTCCGAGAACCTCGTGGATCGACGTCGAAAAGCGAGGAGACCGTTGTCCGTTGTCGTCGTCAAACTCCGTGAATACCTGCGACAGCGAACGATATAGCAACACTTATTTTACTGCATCATCATCAACCAGTATCTTCCTGCTCCTCCTCTTCCTCCTCCTCCTCATCATCATCATAGTCGTCGTTGTCGTCGTCGTCACTGTCATGAGCCAACTTCACCATTACTCGACTGCACACAGCATCAACTCACTCGTTTGTCGACAACTTCGTTATCCTCGTCATTGTCTTCAACGCTAACTTATTTTTCGTATTTTATTACTATTAATTACTATTAATCAGGCTATATTACGATTATTACGTTTTAGCTTTACTGTCTGCCTCTGATCGAATAAACGTGTTCACTGTTCGTCTTCTTCTTCTTCTTCTAGTCCCTGCATGCTCTAAAAAGTCTCACGCACCACGCGATGTAGTTGCATCATGTTAACACTTAACACCGCCTTTAGACCGTGGTTACATGTAAAACAAAACATTTGCAAAAATGTTTTAATGTTTTATTTTACATGTAACCACGGTCTATCTTCAAGCCGTGTTCGATCCTGCTAAAAATGTTTTGCAACATTTTTGCAAATGTTTTAGCATAAAACATTTTAAAACATTATAGAGGTGGTTACGTTACATGTAAAATAAAACACTAAAACATTTTACAACATTTTGCAAATGTTTTGTTTTACATATCACCACGGTCTTTAGACTTTTATTCTTTTTTGTAGTGTAACTCTGACGTTTTCCGAGTACTGCAGTGTCGTTTCAAGTCTCACGGTCACCCCATCTATACGTAACTAGTATAACGCTCAATGGAACAGTGACGCCTCAAGACAGAGTTATCATCGTCAGAATTCACAACGCCTGCTTGCGAATTATTTGTTTGTTTTTTTATTGTAGAAACGTACCTCCTTCTAGCGTGGAAACGATAATAAACAAAACTACTAATATTAGGGTTACGTTATCGCAACTAACCCATCCGTATTCGACGGCGTCGTGTAGCGACAGCCGAGTACCAGTCCGAGTGTCCACGAATTCTCCCTCGGAGTCGGTGAAATCGAGAATCCTCCTGGCAACTGCCTCGGTACAGTCAACCCTCTCAGCTGTCCTGGCGTCGACGGCTCCGGTGATGGTGTACGCGTTGTCAATGACGCGCCGTCTCACCGTGATTATGTTGATGATGTCAGTGATGGGCAGAGACCGACGAGTAGTTGAGTACTCGACCACGATATCACCTTGATTTATCGCATCACTAATCGACACACCTGAATCAGCGGCAACATCAGCAGCAGCAGCAGTTTCAGCAGGATTAATTTTCAACGACGTACACGTACAGTAATCGTCAATTTCCTCAACTTCCACAAACCATGTTCACATGCTCGCACGGCGGAAAATACGCTTCGATAACACCTATAAATTTACACAAGAAATATTTTAGATTGTGACCAATCTAACTACTCCTCGCTCATTTTCTCCTATATTCCTCCAAGGCTGCTCTCTAATTCATTAAAGTGGGTCAGATTCCAGAGATATGGTCATTCGAAATTTTCCAAGATGGCGGGCGGCCGCCTCTTGGATTTGGTGCAACTGGAAGTAGGTCCATTCGATCCGCCGACCTCGAAAACTATACCCTAGAACCGAACATGAAGTGGATCGGATGACCCGTTGCCGAGATATGGCCGTTCGAAATTTTCCAAAATGCGAGGTCGATCGGTCGGTCGTCGGTCCTCAATATTACATTGTTCTCATGTACTCGTCTTCGCTACGTTAGGAACGTAGCGCGCGAGGAGTAAAAATTGTATAGAAAAAGAATGTATTAGCATATTGCAAAATACTTAAGAAAACCGGTATCATATTCTGACCTTGTCCGGTATCTGGGTTAACATATTTTCCGCTGGGATAGTCTATAACGCCTTCGTCGGTAGCTTCTTCAAGTGACAGTGAGTTGGTGTCATCCCGAGGGTCTTTCACAGACGAAACGATATAACGTTTGCGTTCTTCCTGCGATACAGAGACCACGTTCTCAGAATCAACTGATTCCACTTTCGACCGTCGACGTCGCGCCTCTGACTCGCTAGGGGTCGCCTCTATGTACGTTATGTCTTCCACAGTCTCCACCGCATCCAGCTTCATCTTCAGCTCGTAATATCTATACACAGAGTGGCCCAAAAACTAAGTCACCAAGTTCTAGATTTTCAACAGTGTTCCATATAGCGCCTTTGCATATACGGTAATGAGTTTATGAATTAATGGGTGGCGTATGGTGGCGTAACGGTTAGGGTGTCGGATTTGCGATCAAGCGGTCGTGGGTTCAATTCCCGGTCGGGCCGCTATCAAGCTACCTAGGTCAACAGCCTTTCATCCCTCCGGGGTAGGTAAATCGAGTACCGGCCTCGTTGGCTGGGTTAAGGCGGGGCGCGTTCACTTGTGTCGGGTGGCAAGTAACACTGTGTGATCGAATATACGGCAAGTGACGCCCTGTAGCTCTGAGATGGGTTCACCTTTAACCTTTAAACTTTATCGCAGTAACAACTAACAACCTGGCCAATTAACGTGAAGCCTGCAGTTATGCGAGATAGACAACATTATGTATGCAGTGCAAAACGCTGTACTCAGTAATAGACTAACTATATCTCACTATACCTCAAACGCGTCGCTACACATCCTCATGAAATACTACCGTCAACCCTTTACCCTGCGACGCACTATGTGCATGGCGCGGTATTGCTACAGTAAGCCGTCCGTCCGTTCGTTCGTCCGTCCGTCTCTCTGCCTGTCCGTGACGTTATGTACCTTGGTAAGTAGGGTTAGGGTTTCTGACAGTATAAGGTTTATGCGGATATTCGCGGGGGTTCGGGTGTCAAACGACAGTGGGGTAATCGAAAACGTCAATTTACAGGGCTTTCGGACGCTGAATCCACGGAAACTTAAGAAATGAGGCCAACATTATCATATAGTATTATTTAATCCCCTGTCGCCTTTCAACTGACACAAACATGTGACCCTGAATGATCCCGAATGGCTCTTTATTCCACCATTCTATTTGCTCCTGTATGTCTATAGCTCTGAAGCTTGACTTTCGGAGCTTGGCTACTCTTAAACTTGTAGTGAATGTCGGCGAACTTTATACCACATCGGACAGCTGTGCATCGCGCGGTTTCCTTGCGATAGCACGGCTTTCTTGTTAAATTAACTTTTAGTTTCTCACACAAGTCCACAATGTTTTGAGAATGTTGTCAACAGGATGGACTATAATTTATAACAGCATAAAGCAGTAAAATAACTAAACTCGTCTGGACGTCTACGTCATTTAATACGAAATGCACCTTTGACGTTTTTGTTAAAATAATCAAAATTCATCGATTAATTAACGATCTGATCGACACTCAGTTAGTTAATTTTAATATCGATCATAAACAGTCGACTTGAAAAACAGCCCACTTGAAATGATTGCTCGTTGATGAAACTCGTCGCATCTTCTCCCAGCCTTCCACCATTCTGATCGTTCGAGGTTCAACCTTTTCCATCTCGTGTCGATAACTTCTCCACTGCGTGTAGAACGTCTGTAACAGTGATCACACTTCAATCATATATTTCTCACTCTCGCCAACCAACCACACAGGCTAGCTGAATTTAACCTAACCAGTTATGGTTATAACGTTCAGGGGCGGCGCCACGAATTTCATAATGGGGGTACCCCCCTGTCCCCCGCACTCATGAGAATTGGGGGGTACATTGTCCCCTCCAATTACTATGGTGGCGCCGCCCATGATAACGTTAATCTTGACAACAGTCTTGATAACAGTCTTGACTTCAGTCTTAAGGTAAATCCACGAAACTCGTTAAAACCAAAACTTAAGGCAAGCTCTTCCGGTACGGTTTTATTTTCTCAAAAAACGAGAAATTCAGACGTAAACTTACAAATTATATTATAGTAATTTTGACACAGTTAGAACAAGCTGTGGTGCGCGGCACAACAAACCCCGCCCCCGTGCTGCCACGTAGCCAAAGGCCAACAACAGCGATTTCATTACATTCTCAGTCGCTAAGTGGCAGCACAGGACTGCCAGAAGACCACAATCAAACCAAATAGCTATGGCCGGTGATAACAAATTGACCTTCGACCCGCCGACTCGTTTACCTGAATTGACCCAAAATGTAATCAAGTCGTCCCATGGTCACTCCACACCTTCGCTGAAAATTTCATGCAAATCGGTCCAGCCGTTTTCTCGTAATGTTGCTGACAAAGAAACAAACAAAGAAATAAATCGCTCGAAAACAATACCCCGTCCCCCTACCGGAGGCGGGGTAATAATATGTAGTGGACAAGACAGAGACGAACATAAAAATGTATCAATGTATCAACATAGCAGACGGCAGCGGTAGACTTCGCTCTGCGAGTCAGTGACGTTTGATCAAGGAGCTCTGGTATGCGCCCGCAACTAGAATAAAAATAGGTGTTCCGCTAGACACCACAAGTAACCGCTAATATACAGTGATACAGGCGATCGCTTTAGCACCGCTATAGCGCCGTAAGTGTCCGCCGGTAAGTGGCGATATCCGCTGCCGGACGGAGAGAAGAAGAATTGTAGAATAATCTCTCATTACAATGGGAAATAGCATGGATCTCAATACGGGTCCCGAGCTCCTTGCGTTTGATGAACGCATGCAACTGACCTGGAAACAGAGAACGGACTTGTCGAGGTTGCAAATGGCGTCGCTGATTGTTGACAAACCTACACGTACAACAAAACAATAAATCAAAACTTAGACCTTTAGACAGCGTGCATCGTCGACGTCACTAAACACAGCGTCGTGTGTGGTCGTCGGCGACGTCATAGTCTACATGTACAGAACTGCAGTCAGTGTACGGTCACCGCAGCCAGTACACGCATCAAACATCTCGACATCTGCAGCATGGCATATTTCACGCATTCACTGGTTCGATTAGCAATCACTACAAGGCGAACATACAACACTACAACATTATGATGAGCGAACGTCGCGCAGTTTCTCTGCAAGATCTAGCTTCTTGACAGTTGAAAATTCGGCGAGTTTATTACTAGACTGAATGAATGACGTCAATTGAAAGGTACCTTTGATAAGAAGTATATATCGTGTAAAAATAATTAAAAAATCCATTGACCGAAATTGTAATCGATCAAATTGTTCAAATTGATCGATTAATAACGATTTTTCTGTCGTAAACAGGGGCAGTTCTAGCCCAAAAAATTCTCCAGGGGGCATTGCCCCATCAGCCCCTTCATCACCGAGTCCATTTTATCCGTTCTCCGAAACCGACAAAAATAAGAACTCCGAAAATTGAGTTCTTGACTTCGGTCATCGAGCCAAATTAAGTGATAAAATTCTGTGTAACATTGTATTTCTTCAGTGACATCTGACAATTTCCCAGATGGCTTTTAATATGGGCAGTGGCGGTTCTAGGAAAAAAATATTTGGGGGGCCTGGCCCCTCATCATTTGGGAGGCAACAACGGCTAAGCGAAATTTACTATAGAACCAATTAATTCAACCAGTAGCAGAACTACTGTGT
>Ga0209679_1001060_pt1 | contig 11152 bp, 7 predicted proteins | sample WorMetHEROISLAND_4_FD_187408 | JGI IMG/M metagenome (GOLD analysis project Ga0209679, IMG submission 187408) | Marine gutless worms symbiont microbial communities from Max Planck institute for Marine Microbiology, Germany - Olavius sp. 2 HERON... ...
TCCCTGGGTGGATATGAGTGCGTGTGTCAAGTTTGGTCTCGATCGGCCCAGCCGTTTGGCTGGCCATACGGAACATAGATACAGACAGACAAACAGACAAACATAACGCCTTTTATTATATAGATAAGATAATGACATCCTGAAATGCGTTATTTTAAACTGAAAACACACAGAATGCGTTTGGCGGCCGGGCTCTCCCAGACCTCATAGCTGAATTTAAGGGGAGGGAATGAAAGGGGAGGGAGGGAACGAAGGGGGTAAAGGGAGGGAAAGGAAGGTGAAGAGAGGGAAAAGAAGGGGGAGGGGGAAGCGGGGTAAGGGAGGAAAGGAAGAGGAAGGAGGAAGGAGGAAGGGGAGAGAGGGTGAGGGGAAGGGTAGGCATGACCCGCCTACCTATCTTGCAATGTTGGCAGCTCTGTGTACAGTACAATTAAACAGCTAAATAAAACATTAACTGTTTACGATTAATTGCTTATTTCAGTTCACTGCCAAATCGCGCGGTTAATTGCTTGCGATAGCACGCGGGTTTCTTGTTTTACTTCGATTCGCATAAAACAGTAAGTGATACGACAGAGCTTGAACATTACGACGATGGTTGAAGAACGTATGATCATTCGTTTATCAGTTATGGCGCATTTTGTGGATGGGCTTTATGAAAACCGGTGACCTTGACTTTAACCTTTTGACTCTTAAATGGCACTGTGCATTGCACTTGCTCTAGATAATCTGTGTGCCAAATGAACTTTCAGTGTTATTTCGTTCTTGAGTTACAAGTCCCTGTGACACAGACAGAAGGTTGACAGTGTGATGATAGTGTGACCTTTACCTTTGACCTTTTCACATCTTTTGACCTAAAAAAACTAGCAAATACGGCAGAATAGCAAGAGGATGACATTCAAAAGATCTACAAGAGATGGGTCCAAAGATAAGTACAAAGAAAGTAGACAATGACCGATGGAAATAACTCGTTGCACAATGTCCTGCAAGGCGTGGCAGCAGATAATAAACAAGAAGCTCAGCTACCGCTTAGAAATAGGGCGTCAGCAATGTATTCCTTTGTAGCTAAGTTAGATTCTATCGCCGTAATGACCTACAGCTACGTCTAATCACCTCAGAAGCCTACGTCCGATGATAGGGCTAATTTGTTACGCACACAGCGAATACACTTCAGCATGCGACAGCAGCACGTGCGCATGACGCGCGACCCCAGTGTCGTTTGAAGTCTTCTTTCTAGAGAACCCCTGCGAATACCCGCATAAGCTTTATATTGCCAGAAACTAGAGTGCCTGAGCTACATTAGGCCACGGCTGCTATAGTATTGGTCTATCTGTATTTACTTTTACTCAATAGTTTTCGAAAGCCAAGAAAAGGTGTTCAAAACAGCGTTAACGCGCGCGACCCCACCGTCCTTTAACGTCTCCTTTCTAGAGAACCCGACAAAGTATCCGCACAAACCTTATACTGCCAGAAACCAGACTCCATGCCGGAGATTTGCGCCGCTGAAAATATGTGTCTATCTTTATTCGTTTTCACGCAACTATTTTCCGAAGTCGCGCGGTCTCAGCCAGCCAAAACGGTGCGAAAACAGAATTTAACGTCAAATAGCCAGCCAAAGTCATTCAAGGTCATATATTTTAGGGTCACTTGAAAGGCGACAGTGGACTAAATAATATTATATAATAATGTTGGCCTCATTTCCTAAGGTGCCGAAGACGTAGCGTCCAAAAGACCTGAAAATCGACGTTTTCGATTACCCCACTTTGGTTTGACGCCCCCTCTCCTGAGAACCCCTGCGAATATCCGCATAAATCTTATATTGCCAGAAACTAGAGTCATTGGCCTACATTTCTGCTGCTGATAATGTGGGTCTATCTTCATTCAAATTTTTGTGGTGGGCTCTGAAACACGCATCTTTTCTGCAATGGAGTGCATATTGGCCGTTCAAGGTCATCCAAGGTCGTTGATTTTGGCACCAATCGAAAGGGCGTATGCAACTTCCTATTAGTCATTAATAGTAACTTACTAACTTTGGTCCTATCTTGCACCGTTTCTGAGATACGGCGACTTATTGGCTGAAAATTGCGAATTTTCATACCCCACTCTCATTTAACGCCCTCGCTCGGGGTGAACCCTTTCGAATTTCTGGATGAGTTTTTTATCCCGAAATCTAGAGTCCTTGAGCTATCCGTTGGCGAAGATTTCATGATCATAGCTTGCGTCGTTTTCACTCAGTGCCAGCGTGTGACAGACGGACAGACAGACAGACGGACGGACGGACGGACAGACGGCATGCCGATCGTAGGCCTATAGCTAGTACAGGGCTTGCATAGCAGAGCTGTGCTGACAAGCAAGTATATTCTATTATCGAATGATTATTAACCGAAACAAAATATCGACATTGACGCTGATACATCACTACTCCTGCGTAGTGTGTATATGTCAAAGAGTGTTCGGTGCGCTTGTCATTAAACAGCATCATTACAATGCCTACAGCTACAGGTCCATCTTTCCTTCCTCCCACTCTCAGTTATTTACCCAGAGTAACTTTCTCTTCAGCATTCGTGTACATTACGGTAACATTAGAATTATCCATTTATTATCGTATTGCTACAGTAAGTCGTCCGTCCGTCTGTCTGTCTCTCCGTCTTTAACGTTGAGGTACGTACGTGGATGTATATGTTGAGTTACTCCGAAAGTAATTGCAAGAGTAATTAGTTTAGGGTCTTCGGTCATCGGGGCCACAACATCTGCAATCTAGTCCAAGGGGAACACCCCCAAAATTCCGATGGAATAGGGTTGGGGTCGCTGATGGTCAGCAGAAAACCTGCAATATTTCCGAAACGGGGCAAGATAGGACCAAGGTTACTATTGATGATTAATAGGAAGTGTATATACGATTTCGAGTGACTTTTAACACCTTTTGACCTAAAAATAGCAAATACGGCAGAATAACAAGAGGATGACATTCAGAAGATCTACAAGAGATGGGTCACTCCAAAGATAAGTAGCCTAGGCTACAAAGAAAGTAGACAATGACCGATGGAAATAACTCGTTGCACAATGTCCTGCAAGGCGTGGCAGCAGATAATAAAAATAGTACAGGCAAGTATATTCTATTATGGAATGATTATTAACCGAAACGAAATATCGACATTCATGATTCATGACACTGATACATCACTACTCCTGCGTAGTGAATACATGTCGGTGTAAGTAAGTAAGTAAAGAACGATTTAATGACGACAGTCACTGTGCAGGCACTACAAAAGTCGAGGTAACGAGTCATGGAAAGGAACGCCTGAAGAGAAAAGCCTTCAAGCGTCCTCAGAAAACAGACATAGAGGGTGCGGACGTGACGTGTTGAGGCAGACTGTTCCAGGTGCGAGCGACGGCAACAGGGAAGGCCCGATCGCCGACGGTGGACAGCCGTGTATACGTGTATATGTCAAAGAGTGTTCGGAGCGCTTGCCATTAAACAAAATCATACAAACACCTACAAGGTCCATCTTCCCTTCCTCCCACTTTCAATGCTTTACCCAGAGTAACGAACGTCATCGTCGAGCATTCGTGAAAAAAATTCTCAGATCAATATTCGCGTTGGACATTGTGTCCACGCAGGCATGCTTATTAATTCGCGACGCGACTGAAGATCATACCCGTCTTTGCACGTTTGTTTTTTCATATAAAGACGCAATAAAGTGAAGTTTACCGGAACTTTCACTGCGAAAATTAAGCCAAAACGCCCAGTGTTCACTCTTTGTGTCCGTAGAGTAACAAAATGTGTGAATTTTTGCATTTTGCTTTGATCTTAACCCTCGTATTGCGTTTGTGTTTTTACGCACACGTGTTGCACTTGGGAAAAAGCCCACAGGCGTTTACTTAGAAAAAAAATCAAATTTGTTTATTTTCAACTACGGAAGTGGGAAACAACCATGGCGATTTGAAAGACAGTGATTTCGAAGACGACGGACAACCGAAATAGCAATATGGCCATCCAAATCGGAAGCACTTTATCTCCGACAGAAAGTATGACAGATATCATCAAAATTCTAACGAAAAACCAGAGATTTCGCCCACGGCGAGCTCGAAAAGAATATCTCTAGGCGATTCCAATAATGACCGACAACCAGAAGTGACCGCCGAACCCGGAAATACTTATATCTCTAAAACTAATTCCAACGGTTCATCTTTGACCATGACTAACTCGATAAAAGTGCAGCCGGTAATTGCGACAACGACGGACAGCCCAAAATGGCAAGATTGGCACCAAAAACGGTTATATTGCTATTTCTGGTTGTCGATCGTTGTCGCAGTCGCTCGGGGACATGTTCTTCGAGCTCGACGAATATTGAGGGCGCTCCCCTTGGACTAGATCGCTGTTGTTGTGGCTCCGAGGAACGAAGACCCTAAGCTAATTATTCGTGTAATTACTTTCGAACTAACCCAACAAATACGCCCAACGTCACGGATAGACAGACAGACAGTCGGATGGACGGACGACTTACTGTAGCAATATCATGCAACGAACATTGCGCGGCAATAAAACACTAAAACATTTTACAACATTTTTGCAAATGCTTTATTTTACATGCAACCAACGTTACTTCTGGTTGTACGCTCGTAAATTAACGACTGAAAATCTTATAATTATTACTGATGAAAAGATATTCATAATGTTAATGCCGACACATAAACAGCTTACCGTCAAAAGGTCATAGTTCATACGCACGAAAACATTATTAATACAAAAGTTAGTTTTCCACATAATTTCGTGAACATTTTCACAACATAGTATCACTAACATCAATAAACGACGTAACTGAGTAACATTAACACGAGTAGGCCTAATAATGGTCACAGAATTCAAATGCCGCTTGCACGATGGCACTACGTGACTAACAGAAGGCATCAGAGTCTCAGAGAGTTGGACTGCTGGTCACGGGTCATGGTCCATCCATGGGTTCGGTCGGGTCTGATCATGGTCGGGTCTGATCGTGTGGGTCACATAGGACGACAATTGCATCATGTTACGGTTAATAAAATTTAAGTTGACTGAGTTTCAGTCAATTCGGCAAGGTCGGACCAGGATTTTTCATCTGTTTGTTGCTTGAAATTGATTGAATTATATTTATTTTTTACATTTCGATAGCAGACGTGTGTCATTTGCTTATTAAATACGCATAAAGATCTCACGCTCGACAGACTTTCTGTGGATATACGTTGCAGTATGTCCTCGCAAAATCGAGCCCCCAATAGTCTTTCATCATTATTTCGGTAACATTTAGGGACATTGAGAGCAAAACTTTTACAGAGGTACCATCAACACCGGTACCGGTAGGCCTACTACCAATGACGCATATCGTTTTTTATCTCGTAGTCTATTAGTCCATTAAATATTAAAATATTTAGTTTTATTCTTTAGTTTTGGTTAGCGGCAAAATTTCGACTACATAAATCCCCACAATAAAACGTGTGAAATCATGAAGGGCCTCCATGGAAAGAAGAGAGATGATCACAGAGAAAATGGCGATATTGCGCGATAGCGCCATGTGGATAGCAGCGACGAAATCATTATTGCATTCAGACACATTTCAAATTTCAGTGGCTATTATGTCATAACTATCTCGCCACCGCGACTCACCGCGTGCAAAATTTCGCGTGTTCTCTGCATACGTCTTTTCACCGTACAACATACCACATCCCTCAGACACCCCGACATACAAATCTGAAACGAGCGACTCCATGTCGATGACGTCATCAGCGGTCTGTTTCCGGTGGTCTACGTATAGTTGGTGGTCTTGCGGAAGAGGAAAAGATGCGTCGCTCCGGCGGCCGAGTCTTCCGCGGCATTCTGCGAACCGTCGGCACTGGCGTTCGCGAACTGGCGCGACCGCGACGGGTTGATTCGCGTGAAGTAGATGTACGAGTAGATGGCGCCGAGCAGAACGCACAGACCGATCAACACCAACAGTATTACTAGTCCCACAAACATAGCCGGCTCATCTCAGACACACACTCTTCATACAGCAGACAATCACTTCGTCCAGACGATCAGCTAATCCATACAGAGAGATCTTCCTTCAGTACAGACGTCCCGACTGTCGCACAGCCGTTAACGGTCGCAGCTGTTTGAATTTTAAATTCTTACAACGCGCACCTGTCGTACGTAGTATAGTGATCGTCCGAGGCGGTACGTGATGACGGCCGAATAAGAGTTTGTCGTCGTCAGTACATCCCAGTAATTATATCAATCGATAGTTACTAGCGGCTAGCACACCTGCAGTCTGCGCACCGCGCGTTGTTTAGGCACAGCATCGCAGATATGACGTCAACAAACCGACGCATGCGCGATACATAGGCCTACTGCTGTAGCCGACACCGACACGGTGTCGGTCGGCCGAAATCCTGCGCGTCGCCTCGTCGGTTCCAGCTGCCAATTAGATTAACCATTCGCTCTCGGCTTACCCAAAGTGATTACCAGCGCTGATTGCACTTAACCGAGTGGCCGTTCGGCGATTTCGTTTGTTCGAAACTGCCAAGAAGTGCTTGTTAGTCTGGTGTAGTCCGGCCTAATTGCTTTTAGTTGGGTAAGTAAGTAAGTAAGTATGTAAGTAGACTTATAAAGCGCCAAAATCAAAAAGTTGAATCACAGGCGCTGAAATGCATGGGTATGCAAAACTGTGCATGGGCGAGGTGCATAGAGTAAACCTGCTGGTCATAGAAAGTTTGGCGAAAGGGAACATTAGCGTACTCCTTAAAACTCATCTATGACCAGCAGGTTTACTCTGTGCACCTCGCCCAGGTGAAAGGGAACATTAGGAGTATGGATGGAAGTTGCAGACGCTGTCAAGGACGCAGTGGATGATTTTGTACTTTCACATTAATTAACTCATCTCCTTCAGATGAATTAACGTTCTGTAGTCTAGATGGCTGTAGTGTACAGTGAAGAGTTTGATATCAACAGGACCGCCTCCGAAATGACCTATTGTGTGTCGGGTGGGGCGTTAAACTCTACTCACGCACTCACAATATCAACAGGCTCAACAGCCAGAAATCGAACTTCAAAGCATTACCTACATGGCATTAGGATGTGCTTATCATGCACAATGACAACAATTAACCGGGTGGTTTGGTGGCGTAAGGGTTAGGGCGTCTGACTAGCGATCAAGCGGTCGTTGGTGCGATTCCCGGTCGAGCGGCTACCAAGCTACCTAGCTAGGTCAACTAAGCCTTCCATCTGTCCGGGGTAGGTAAATCGAGTACCGGCCTGGTTGGCTGGGGTTAAGGGGCGGGGCGCGTTCACTTGTGTCGGGTGGCAGGTAACACTGTGTGATTCCATATGGCAAGTGATCGACGTCCCGTAGCTCTGAGATGGGTTCTCGTGAAGAGCTATACACATCATGGTCCCTGGTCCCTGAGCTATACGTGCCTTTTTAATCGTGACTCGGAATATTTTTCTATCGGGTCACGTGGATGGATGTGCGTGAATATCAGCTTTTTACCATTAGCTTCCACATTCTCACCAGTCGTTGCCGAGGACAAAGACGAGTTTTGTGTGTGGATCTTCCGGCTGATCTCAATTCGCGTGATGGCTGATAATGGCTGATGCAGAAATTCCCGGTGAACTATGGGTTTGGGGTTGGAATTTGAGGCTTCGACGAGAAGACTATAGCATGTAAATCACGACTTTTCAGGGATAAGCAACATCATCAACTTTCCCGTCATCCTTAATAGCGCTCTTTCGTTACGACGAATTTGAAACAGCTGAATCTAACACTGTCTCACCGTTAGGGGCAGAATGTTGTGAGCCCCTCAAAAATTTGCATGCACTGAAAATATTCTAACGTCACACTGAAGCACGCGATGTCCGCCCAATTTTGCCACAGCGCCCCCTATTGTGGGAAATAGTCTCTATTCAGATCTATAGTCTCGCCATTTGTAGTCGTTTACACGTAACTGGAAAGACTGTCTGGAGGTATAGAGAAGTAATCTGTCTCGCAGTGCATGTCTGACACCGACTCGCTGCTAACACGCAACATCACGCGATCGATGACGTTGCCATGGTTACGATCGCCTGACGCAGACGCCAGATTTCCGTCGCTGCGTGGTTTTTGTACAGCTTTGTTGCGAGTGCGAGACGTTGTAGCGTCAGCGTCGTTAACTCTGATGTGAAAGATGCTAACGAACAGAGCGAGTAGGCGGCTGAGGAGAGGTGGTGGTCGTGACGGTTTAATGAAACAGTACGCGACGTCGAACCTGTTGCCGTCAAATCAATCCCATAATATATTAATGGATAGCTTTCAATCAAAATCCACCATTAATTAATCGGTAGTTTGGATAGTTACATATTACATTATCGGCAAATTTTATTACGTGCAAAATGTCAAATATTGACAAAATCAGCGGCTAGTTATGACAGTCGAGCGTTTGGCGTGGTTCTCCGTAAAAGTAGCCTCGTCATGCATAAGCGATAAAATAGCTAAATTCAATTCAATTCAACCAATTCAAGCAAAACAAGTCTTAACAGTTGCCGGATGCCGACGCGATATGTACCGGCCCGCTTTTGTACAGTGAACCGTTTGCTGCCAAATTTCGGAGTTTAGAAACTTTGAATTTAAGTTGCTTAGGCCTACTAGATAGCAAAGAATTATATTTGGTACATAGGACAGTCTGGAGTCGCTAACAGTTAATCTATGAAAAAATTAACAATTTCAGTATTTTTAATTTATTGTAACTAATATTGTGGCTTGGTAGTGTAATGGTTAGGGCGTCGGAGTAGCAGTCAAGAGGTTGCGAGTTCCATTAGTGGCCTTTCGTGTGCCTCTGTAGCCAAGCTGTCGGCCTATAATTTGATACTGCGGTAATGCTCAGCAGCTAGGAAGGTAACTGTGGCCTGGTGGAAAGTAACGGCACCTGCAGGCTGACTGGCTAGAGGCCAGTGATGGGGTCTCGAGAGTGAAAATGCGGTCTCGCGGTCTCCCGGCTGATCTTAGCGTGGTAAATTTCGTCATAGTTTTGAAGTTTTATCATCTTCAGTAGGCTCCTGCGACATTCGAAATTTATTCGCTCAAGGACGTGACGACTTACTTGCTTTTTGAGTTTTTACTTAATTTCGCGAGAAAATGCAAAGCGTTGTTCTTTGCTGTTACTGTAGCGGTTGTAACGTGTAATAGTTTCGCTCTTGGTTTTGATACTGATATCATGGTCTTACTCACATTTTACCGGCATCAACTCTCGTCAAGTATGCGACTACTTTGACGAATGTTTTTCAGCGATAAAATTAAAACTAGAAAAACTAGAAAAAGCTGCATAGTGCGAAGTATCAGCCTACGCGCCTAGTTGTAGACGCTGCGTTGCGACGTATTGGAAAGAGCAGACACGGCGGTCACAAAAGTGCAAATATCTCCCTTAATTGTCAACGGATTTAAAACGGATTTTACCGATGGATTCAGCGTATTTTTCTTGTCGTAGTGGAGGCTGAAAGAATTTTTTTCGGAAATTTTTTTTTGTTTTCAAAATTTGGATCCACTTTACCGCTCTGTAGCGGGTAAACCGTTTGTGCTGGAAGATTTGTGTTTGGGCATCGGCACTTCTGTGGCATCTGCCCTAACTGCTGAAACCATTTTTGAAATTATAAAATGTATATCTGATGTATATATGCCCGCACGCGGGCGCATGGGGTCAAAATGCGAATTTTTCAGGTTTTTCAATTCTGGGTACGCCCACGATAGAAATATTTCGATTTTTAGACGTCGAGCATCCACAGTAACTGGGAACACGTCAATTAAGCCAAATGATGCTAGTGTGAGGCAGGCGAGGGATTCGCTACACCGTGGTACGCACAAAGTGACAAAAAAGTCGCGGCGGCGCCCTGCTCTGAAACCGCTTGAGCTAAGAAGCTGAAAAATTCACGGAGACGTGTTTTTGGCACACTACTATGGCTGTAAATTTGGTTTAAATCGTTTAAGAATTGACGGAGATATTGGACAAAAACCGCTATAATGGACAAATTGGTAATTGCAATGTATCGGCTTAGGCCGATACAATAATTAATATGAAGTAGTAGAAGATTAGAGTCTTCTGCTATTTCGCTTAGCGGCAATAATGTGTTTTCCCCGAAACTGTAGGTTATTATTTTCGTTTAGATCAGCTTGATACCAGGAAGCGCAGATCAGTTACAGCAGCAGCAGCAGCAGCAGCAGCGATGTTCAGTACGTGAAGGTCGGCGGGTTCCATTGTGTATGATTGATGTCTGACTCGCGCAGCGGCGACCACACTGCGTCGGAAGAGAATCGAATGTCGATCAACGGCGTCTTATCGACTCTCATCTCAAAGCTTCTTCTTCTTTTGTACGGTATGCGCAAATAGACCAGAGGTCTGAGGAACGTTGAAATTTCACTCCGCAATTCCGCAATAACAGACCCGCGGATGAGTCTGCGCCCAGAATATTTCACGTTGACAGATCTATGCAGGGCACCGGATTAAGTGCACCGCGTTCATCAATTTTGAGGGGCAACAAAATTCCCTTCCAAAAAACTAAAGAAACAGCATCTGTTTTGACGCAGTAGTAAGCGACATGTGTGAATACTGGTGAGACTAAGACCGTGGTTACATGTAAAATAAAACATTTGCAAAACATTTGCAAAAATGTTTTAGTGTTTTATTTTACATATAACCACCATAAAACATTTGCAAAGCATTTGCAAAAATGTTTTAGAGGTGGGTACATGTAAAATAAAACACTAAAACATTTTTGCAAATGTTTTGCAAATGTTTTACCACGTTGAACACATGTTGAAGATAGGAGGTGGGTACATGTAAAATAAAACATTTTTACAACATTTTTTACGCCCACGGCATAGTCACGGGAAGTTCGACGTCTCTAAAACATTTTTGTAAATGTTTTATTTTACATGTAACCATGGTCTAATTCAATTGTTTTTCTATCTAAAAGACAACAACGATATTCATGTACCTGTGAATGCATCCGTGCATTTATACAGAAATGTATTTTTATGACATTACAATTTCCAAGGGCAAGGGCTCACAAAAGTAATGTGCAAGTTAGCCATACAACCATACCATACAGCATACACAAAGCTCACATTTATTATCACAGTTAGGACATTTCTCTGTGAATGTCAGCAAACGT
>Ga0209679_1001062_pt1 | contig 11147 bp, 5 predicted proteins | sample WorMetHEROISLAND_4_FD_187408 | JGI IMG/M metagenome (GOLD analysis project Ga0209679, IMG submission 187408) | Marine gutless worms symbiont microbial communities from Max Planck institute for Marine Microbiology, Germany - Olavius sp. 2 HERON... ...
TGCCCGATATCCATGCAATTTCTGGTGACTTCTTCATTTTTCAGCAGGACAATGCACCGGCCCATAGGGCCCGTGCGACGGTCGCGTTACTGCAGCGAGAGGTTCCGGCTTTCATTGCTCCCAATCTGTGGCCTCCCAACAGCCCCGACCTCAACCCTGTTGACTACAAGGTGTGGGGTACGATGCAGGACCGTGATTATTGGGCGAAGGTGCGACACATTGACGATCTGAAACAGCATTTGATTGACGTGTGGGACAGTCTGGAGCAAAGCGTCATCGACGATGCAATCAACCAGTGGCGTTCACGACTTCGTGCATGTGTCCGTGCGAAAGGGGGACATTTCGAACAGTCTTTGTAACTTGCATTTGAACTTCGTCATTAACTCAGTTGAATGTATTGTTTTAATACGAAAATGTCTTTGTTTATGACAACTGTCATTTCACAAGATAGTGTAGCAACAGATTTAAAGTGTGGTGGGTAATGTCACAATCACTTTGTTGCAAATTTATTGCCAAATTCAACAGTGAAAAAAAATTGAAAATCGTTTAATATTTGCCACAGTTATGGACAGAAACACAGAGGTCCCTTTTTTTGACTCACAGTGTATAATGACTTGTCAGGCTGTGTGTACACACATGTGCATGCATGCACAGAGAAAGATAATGGAAAAAGATTGCATTTGGATGTCAGGCTGCTGCTGAAGAAATTTTATGTGAAAGTGATGACTACTGACATAAAATCAGTTAATTACCGAACTTTGGCACCATATTTTGATTATTTTTTTGACAGTTTCTGCCGTTAGCTGTAAATATATGTTGTTACTGGATACTGGTGTAAGCTTGCACTGTTGTTTGTACTGTACACATCGACAGGTTGACAGACGACACATTTACAATTGATGAAGTGAACGAGATGCTGGATAGCTTGCTCACAGTGGTTCGTGGAGAAGTTGATAATGAGTTGGATCATACGGCTCACACCAACATTCTGCTGCTTGTCCAGCTGTTCCAGCAGGCGGAGAAATGGCATCTGAAGCTGCAGGCTGATATTTCGGAGCTTGAAAACAGGTTTCTTATCTGACAGTGCATGGTTTTTGTCTGTAGCAAGTGTGAGACTAAAATTACGGGACAACAAGAATTAATGCTTTGACTGCTACATGTCTGTGCAGCAGTAACAGTTAACTTGAGCACTGCAGTAATTTATATTATTGAAACTTGAACTGCTTTAGCATCAATTTTTGGTAGAAAAATAATTGAAACTGTTTTTTGACTGTAAATGTCCTAGTACTTTTTATCCCTTTATGCATTTACAGCACAGAGCAATAGCTACATTGACTGGCTTCACCTGTATTAAAAAGAGTCTCTCTTACAGTTACCCATAAATTTGTGAATAGCAAACTGATGGCAAAACAGGACCAGCAGAGGCTGGTTGTGGTTGTATGTTAACTAACAACGGTTGATACAGCAGTAGTTTTATAGTTGTGCTGCACTAATTACAGTGGTACTGAGTTAGCATTCTATTTATTTGGTGCAGTTTGTAAAGTTATGAAGAATAATAGTGGTTTTCTACAATAAAAATTTGCAGGAGGAGCAGGTACTTTCTTTGTAATGGGTGTCTTGGTGGCATAATGGTTAGGGCATCGGACTTGCGATCAAGCGGTCGTGGGTTCGATTCCCGGTCGGGCCGCTATCAAACTACCTAGGTCAACTCAGCCTTCCATCCCTCCGGGGTAGGTAAATCAAGTACCGGCCCGGTTGGCTGGGGTTAAGGCGGGACGCATTTGCTTGTGTCGAATATGTGGCAGGTAACACTGTGTGATCCCATACGGCAAGTGATGCCTCGTAGCTCTGAGATGGGTTGCCCATGAAGCGCTATACACAGCTTTAACCTTTTTAACCTTTTTTCTTAGTAATAGTGTAACAGTTTCACATATAGTGATTTGGCATAGTGATTAACGTGTTGGTCTCAGTGAATGATGTTGCTCTACACCAGGCCTAGTGACATAGCTGCCTATAGGTGGATCTGTGGCTTAAGCCTTTTTTCAAAAGGTCAGTGGCTGCCCGGCGCTGTTCTGCATCCAGCAAATGAACAAGATGAACTGCTGCAATAGCTGTGCGATGGTGATAACACCATAATCATTGTCATGTCTCTTACTGTTACTGTTACTATAACTACAAGTATACAGTAGTTTGTTGTTATTTTCTAATTTTTAGAGAGCTGCTGGAGCAGATAAAAAACTTTGAAGAGCAACAATTTGCAGGTGTTGCTTCACGTGATGCAGAATTCAAACCACGATTGCAACCACTTAATGAAAGTGGTGGCTCGGCTCTGTTAAAAATAGTACGTAGTTCTTTTTTTATTTTTTTAGTTATTGTAAGTATTAGTTCTCCTGTATAGCGAGTAGATGTTTAACTTTAACATTTTATTATATTTATTTTGCTTAATGTCAGAGATTTGCTTACATTTTATTCATTTAACATACTACTACAGTTTCATCATCATCACTATAAACCTTGTACTCAATGAACACTGTAGTCTGAAGCTTCTTACTTTTTCCAGTTACCTTTGGTTCTGTCTTGTGCAGAGTAACTCAGCTGCTGTAGGCTACTATTGAGGTTTGTCTTACTAAAGAATCCTGTTATTATTCAACGCTGTTGCAGATGAGCATCATTGCTATTACTTCAAGATGTCAGTTTCTATGGTAATTTTTGTTGACGAGCACCTGTTAGATTACTGAGTTTAAAAATTAGTATGTCACTGACTTGTCTGATTAAAATTGAGATCATAATTCTGCTGTCGCAATTATCTTGCTTATAATTTTGCATTTCTGAACTGGTTCACTGTTACTGTTTGTAAACGTTCAGGAAATAGACAGAATGAATGAAGAGAACGAGCGTCTTCGAGACAGACTTAAACAGATTGAAAGTCAGGTTTGTGTATTTTTACTGTACACTGTACTATTCTCCCTGTCATTCTAGATCATGGAACAATAGCCATTTCCGCTTACGATATTCTAAAATTGACACATTTACATTACGTTACATTGCTTTAGAATTTATTATATAGAAATTGTGCAAAATTTAACAGCATTTTCACTGTTTTTTAGCTTATTTAGTAATCACATGTATTAGAGTAACTAGCATTCTCTCTGATGTCTCTATATGTTCCAGTCAGTGTATGCTTTTTCATTTTTTATGAAGACATTGGTGATTCAGAAAGACAAGAGTCAGCTTCAGGCTGAGCTTGAAAGAGCCAACAAAGAGTTGACAGAGATTCGTGGTAAAGCTGTAAGTTTCACTGCTGTTGACTGTTGCTCCTCTTACATATAAGAGCATCTTCAGTATTTAGCAGTTTTCAGAGATTAGATGTCTGCAACATACGTTAACTGAAGGGTTGCTGTTAACATCGTTGCTGTATTTGTTTTGGTGCATTTTTGCACATTAGTAGCTTTTTGGCAACGATGTGCTATATAAATTGATATTTTGCTTACCGGTATGTAGTATGTACTTACTTGCTTACTCACTCACTTACTTAGTAATATGACTGTGACTGCTGTCCTGTTTATAGTGCGTGAACGTCACACATTTTAACATCATGTATGCCAACAGTTGTCTTATGAATTTAAGAGCACTGAGAGATGGACGGATGTGTGATCTAGTTAGCTCAATCCAGTTGGATTGGTACTTTCCAGCAAGATTTGACTTTGGCCGGATAATGTGTCACATGCCGCATTAGATAAAGTTTTGATTGCTGTCATGCAGTGAATGATAATTGTTGAGTTAACGTCAGTCAGATGACACCATCACAGTCACAGTCACTGGTTTGAGCTCAGTCTTGACATTTAATGCTGACTACAGAGCTGTTGTCCAGGCTTTGCTATGAGGCACTGTTACTCACATTTACACATACACGGGGAAACAAGAGTCAATGATTTGCTGATAACTGCTTAGTTGATGTGTATATGATGTGCCAAGTGCTTTTGATGGCTGTTGATCCCTGAGCTGCAGTCTACATAGTTAACCATTATTTTGCCTTTACGAGCTGTAGTTTGCTTTGCTGAAAAAGACTAACAGTTGGTTTGGCATTTGTCGTACCATTAAAATATGTAAATCATATATGACTCAAATGTCATTCAGCTATCTCAGCATTTTTTCTTGTGTTTAACGATTTTTGCAAACTGTTTTGTGTGCAAGTTTTTCAGTAAGGCTGTGGGTATAATGTACGCAGGTGAAAGCCCAGTTTGGCAAAAAATTAAAATCCACCCAGATGTTTGAATCGGTTTCTGGTAGAAAATCTGTTTCCATCCATCCGTAATAATGACAGTAATATTTTAACCTTAATGCTGAAGGTATAACAGGTCACTCCAGTATTAACATTACTTTACTGATAAGTGTTTTTATTATTGTGTATTATTGTTAGCATTATTTGTATTTTACATTTTCTTATTGTCAAATTGCTGGTTACAAATTCCTAATTATTAACAGGTTTATATGTTGTCATATAAATTTGCAGCACGTATTTGATGATACAGTGTTTATTGAATTGTAGCCGGACACTTCATCTGAAGACTTAGATAATCTGCGTCAACAGATGGCTGGATTGAAGTCAACTCTTGATGAAGTGAGAAACTTCTGTTGAGTTACACTCCTGCAGACCAAATAATTTTTGATCAGTGGCTTAGAACTAACATGAAATTCTTATTTGTGCTGGCTAAATGAAGATGCAGTGCATGATCATTGATCAACAGCATTGAAGTACAGTACAGTGTATACTCAGTTTATGATAAACTAATTATGGTACCCTGTACTCATCATGCTAATGGTATATGCCCTTGTTTCATAACAGTAACATATAACACAAGAAAATTGAAATAGCAGCTGCATAGCTAAGGAAGCAGTAGTTAATACATATTTTCCAGCAAGTGTCACTTTGAATATGGACAAAGTTTGATACAGACATAGCTTGGTGAAACAGAATGTACTCGTGGTGCCACACTTCACATGACTGTCAAGTATGCATTCATGTATTTAGTCCTGTAAAGCGTGTGTTCTGCATCTTAAAATTACTGTGGGGACAGTTGTCACTAATAGGCTTTAACTTTTGACTTAAGGTATTTCTGTTTTTTTTCCAGTCTTTTAGATAGCACTGATCTAAACTACCAAAACCTCTGAAATCATAACCTTACGCAGAAACACTGGACAGCTTTTTGCAGTGAATGTTACTGACTGGTACTTCACTGCGTACTACTGAATTTTAATTTTTTGTACTCATTTATGATGTTGTTTAGTTTGTCCGTCTAACTCTAATACATAGTTGTTGTTTTTATTGGCATATTGTAGAAATCATCCCAGAGTCAAGTTCAAGCTGCTGCTATGCAGTCTGAGCTAGCTGATGCTAAACACGAACTGCTGAAAATCCAGGAGATGTTGGAAATGGCAGAAAAGGTAATTTACTCCGGCTGTGCGGCATTGTCCAAATAAAAGTGTACACAGTTAGAGCATTTTGTCAGAAAATGTCTCGTGCAGTAAGTAGCAGTAATAAGTTACTTTGATCAATCTTTCATTCCTGCTTACTGCTGTAATTTCGTAACTTCAGTAACCTGTGTGGTAGAGTTAAATTTATCGTAGACTAAAACTGGTGCTAATACTGTACTTGAGTTATAAATCATTTAATAAAAGATTCACAAAATGTAGTTGTCAGCAGCAGTTTCGTTTCACTGTAGTACCATTGTGTGTAATGTTGTACACATTGTGTCCAAGTTGTAGTAGTCTTGTTGTTGCCATCATTGTAAGTGGCTGCCTTCGTTGCACTCACACTGTTAGTTGGGTGACAGCAAGGGCATTTGGGCTATACAAAATACAATTACAGCAATCTCTAAAGGTTTCTTTAGACCACTGGATAACCCAGGTACACCTGGAAAATGGATGTTAACGTGGTTGTCTGTCGTCATCATAAGCAACTAGTGTTATGTATCACGAACTGTGAAATTTCTTGTGTGGTACTCTGAGTATTAAAGGAACTTGAGAAGAAAGTGAGTCAGACAGCACCATTTCAGAACCTCAAGCAGATGCTGCAGAAGAAAAACGATCAAATCAAAGATCTGCGAAGACGTCTCTCTAAGTATGTGCACAAACGTTTGTCATCTTCTATTATTTGTTACATTCACCATCGCTTAGCAAGTAGAGAAGGTATTGTGACGGTCGGCGTCACGCTGTCGCACTGTGTGTGTGTCTGTCCACCGAGTCGCAACTACGCTGCATCAGTCTCGGTGGCGAAGGTAATGTGCTGTATCCAGTGCTCTCTAGTAGTTTGATGTTGATGGCTAAAAGTTACATGCAGGGATGACTGAGCGCTACGACGGTACGAGCTCTCGTACTGGACCGCTTTGGTCAAAAAATTAAAAAATAGCTTTGAAAGATGTGGCCAAAAACGAATAAAAATCTAAAAATATAAGGGGGTGATTCTCTGGGCCGCCGATGTCTACTGTCGGTCCGCTGTTGCTCAGCCTGGGCCGGTTTCTTCGATCTCACTGGGCCAGTTTTCTCGGTTAGGGTAAGACAGGGTTAGTTGGGTCACGGGGTTTGTTTGTCACCCGGGTCTAGCATTATCAGCCAGTAACAGACCCCCATCCGGGCATCTGGCTTCGCTCGGGCTGCCTCACTTGCTCCACTCTTACCGGCTTTAGGGCCATCACCACGCCCCTGGATACATGTATGTATGGTAACTAGTGGTTGACTGAGTGACAGGCACTAACAAACTGTGTGTATTGTTCTAGGTATGAGAAAGTGGATGATTAGACAAACATCTCACTGCAATACTGCACGTGTGCACACTGGATGTAATGCATTTATTTCGCCGTTGTTTTACATTAACAGTTCTTATTATAAAGACATGTCTTATTGTCTGCTGGTAGAGTATCTATATGTGGTTCAATAGTAAGATTTTGCCTTCAGTGATGGATCATGTCGTTGTATTGTTTAGATATCATATCCATAGTTTTGAACCGTTTATGAAGCTTTCATTTAGCATGTGTAGCATAATCCTTAATTAATATTACAGTAGTTACCCGTTGTCTTGTGTTTTGGCGTTTGTGGATATTTTTTGTATTCTTTCTGTGTCGTTTTTCATTGATTACTTGTATGCTGTTTATCATACAAATGATGCAATCATGACACAAAGGCACAGTGCCGGATTAACCATGTCTCTGGCCCTGGTCCACGTCACGTCACTTTTGTTGACCCCTTGAAAAATTCAGAGTAAGTCATAAAAGTAGTTGTTTGTAAATGCACGCATGTGTGTACATATACCTTTATGCCTTTCTTTTCTTATGTATTTCCGAAAAAAGAAAGCAGTTGAATTACCAGTATTCACATACGTCACTTGTGAGACATCAGTGTACTATCAGAGTCATTCTAATCTAATCTGAGAAGTTGATCTGTGGTTTTAGTGTGCCCCTCAAAATTGACGAGCCTGGTGCATTTGCACCTTTTGCACTGTCGCTAATCTAGCACTTCAAGGGCATGTATTTATGTACAGCGAATCAACAATGTTGTTAACATTTTCGTGAACTGATGATTATTTGATGTAGTAGAAGTAACAGATGTCTGTGAGTTTGAGTGTGTACTTCATAGTCATTGTGATGACGTGTTTGAAAATCAGCATACTTTATTTACCATTTATTATGTTCAGATAAGTGGTTTGTATCAGAAGTGATGTCAGTGCAGCTGAGCCCATTTCTGATTGTTACGTGTCAGCCTGTATTAGAGTGGTGGGTGGTTGTGCTTTTGTAGACATCAGTCGCCATTCAACAAGTTGCCCACAGTGTGGCTGTCTGTCAGCAATATAGTGACTTCGTGACCTTGTCTTTTGACCTTTTAATTGTTCAAGTTCTCAGCATGCGGCTTTTCATGAGAGCAAGATTGCCACCAGATTTGGAAATTTAATGGTCATACATTCAACATAGTGCATATCTTTCCTGAGATTTATGATGTCTGAATCCGCTTTTTGACCTTGATTTCTTGACCTGTTGACCTCGAAGTGATAACTCAAATTACGCATGTCGTGTCGAAAGTGTACGCGGAATTTGAACTTTCTGCAACCTTTCATCCATGCGTTGTAAGCCCGAACTCAGAGTGAACGGACAGCGATATGTTGACCTTGTGATATTGACGGAAACGATGACGTCACGTTAACGCAGCCATTACAAGGTAAAGGGAGCGCACTAGCAGTCAGTTTTGAGTAAATTTTATGCGCATTATGTCAGCTATATTCGTGGAATTTTGTTGTCTAGAACTAACGTACATTAGCAGAGTTATGCCATGAAAGCAAGGGTTTCCGGTAATTATAGAACACCGTGTAGTATTTGAATTCTTCAGTTATATGTGCAGTGGATGAAACTGCCTAGCCGTCAGTTACTGATCGCACGCTAAAGGTCGTACATGCCGTAGTAGTATCTGCCCTGGACTTATGATGGACCTAGGTACTCTAATGCACCTGGCTGTTCGATGATTGATTTTCTCTTTGATGATGGAAGCGACACTGATGAGTCGTCGGACGAACAGATTGCGGCCAATTTCGAACTACACAGAAACAGTGACGGGTCGCAGGTGGAGGCGCGCTGTTCCACTCGCGTTCCAGTAGAACCCGAAGGCTATTGGACCCGGACTCCTGTCGCTCTGTCGGTAATTAGTCAGTCCAGCCAGCACGTGAGATGATGATCGCTGGAGGCCGCAGCGCCTGACTTCTATCGAACCGCTGCACCGTTGTCGCCGATCGAAATAGACTTGGTCACTTCGACGTAGAACGACCAGCTTCTCCCGGTTCTGTGCACAGTGGTTAAAGTGTCATAGGACGCAAGGGAACGCAGTTCCCCGTCTCCAATTTTTAGTGCAAGGCGTTCCCTTACCTCAAATTTCCAAAAGACGCAGGGACGCTAAGGGGGAAGCTACGGTATGCTAGCAACCGCATTTCAGCATGCTGTGCATTGAATTTTTGCACAGTTTTACCGTTTTACGACTCAAAATCCACGTCAAAGACGTGAATGTGAATGCTTGATTAGCTGATAATGAAAATTTAGTAGTCTCGGGGCCCCCGACCATGCACCAACAGGGGCACAAGGGGTCCAAAACCACCAACGGGGCCAAAACCTGAAATTACAGTTCCCCCACCTCTGGATATCCACCTTAACCACTGTCTGCGCAGCCAGTATTCTCCCGTGGTCGTCGTTGTTCAGTTCACCACGTGTTTTGCTAGCTGAACAGTGAATGGTGTAGACAACGGCTGTCGGGGGTTAGGCCTATATGAACTGTCTGTGGCGTAGCGCTAGTGAAACGAACAAACGATGCACTGAACTCGAACAACGAAGACATTAAAATGAGTGTTTTGTCAGCAAGTTGTTGTATTCGCCAAACGAAGTCTCCGAAGGTTTCGGAATGTTTTACAGACCACCATTATTATCAAGCAACGACGCCATACAGCTGCGATATCAACATAACGTGCAGACTAGCAGCCTCGTCGGCCGAAGGCACGCCGGCGATATTTTGTTTATGTCGTTTTGTTCAGATATGTAGTGATGAGCACCGTGACGACGGTACAAGCACTATTGACAATAAATGCATACTGTGTAAGTTGCATTTTCAGTGTTTATTCACTGCAAATTCGAATTTAATTACGCAAATTGAAATTAATGCACAACGCAGAAGAAACAACATAGAATCCAGAGGCGTGGGCTTGGCGGTTAGCCTCCTATGTCCACTATATGCCAAATCCTGGTCGCCAACCTTAGGCACCTCGAAACAATTGATAACGTTAGATTATCTTAATTCGCTCTTCGTCAGTCAGTAGCCATACTACACAGACACAAGCTCACCGCTTTCACAGATTGACTTTTCACATGTAAAACGTGCTGAAATACGTCAGGCGGCCGGACTCTGCCCGGATCCGCTAGGGGAGGTTACAGAGCTTCCAGATCCCCTATTTGCACTAAGAGGAGAGGGAATTGGTTTTGGAAAAGAGGGACAAGGGAATGGAAAAGGGAAGAGATGAGATGAGGATGAAAGTGTATAGGACTAGGAGAGGGAAAAGGGGCTGTACTCATCGAAATTTGAGTACTAAATAGGCTAACATAAGACGCTGTTGACAGAATCTTGCCAAAATCACGCACTACTGAGCAACTTAATATTTACACACAATCAAGAAGTCGCAGCCTGAGACAGAAATCTAAATCTACTTACAACGACGCATTTATCTAGGAAAAAACGTGCAATTTCCACCACACGGTCAACGATGTAGGCTACGTCATGGCCAGTCTACAAAATGTGCGGCTTTATACCCGCAACAGCTCACTTCATGCTAGTACACGGTACATAGTAAGTGGAGTGCCAATTTTAAGTTGAGAAGGTCAAAGGTCAAGGTCACCGGCCGTCAAAAACCAAGAAATTGCCGCATATCTGGCGTACATGTTTACTTACGGGCGGCAAATCAAGCGCCGGTAGCTCAGACGCCGACCGCAAACTAGGCCTAACCACGGTTAGACCTAATTTACTGTCGACGCCTGAGACCGAGACGCTCGGCAACTAACCAGACGGCCTCATATCATGTCGGCACTCGGCGACGACATCTTTTCTTGTTTCACTTTAATATAGTGTTGCAACAGTACATCAGACCACGTAACGGTTCTCACGCGTTACGGCGCATTGTCGATTGATCGTATAAATTAATCATGCATTTCTAACAAAACTGGTCGGTTCACTGCACTGTGAAGTCGGCGCCAGCTGCCAGATGGAACTCGGCGGATCGATCGACGCACTTGAGCAGTTCGTTAAGGTAGTTCTGTACGGCAGACATAGCGGCGACGATGGCCGGTCCACCGAAGCCGTGAGTGACGAGCGAGAAGTTGCTGAGGTGGCGCTGGACGGTAGCATCGAGCGGGGTAGCGGTCGGCGGCAACGAGTTGGTGGCGGACAGCAGCGGACGAGCTCCCAGAGGCGACTGATCACCGACAAGCAAGTCGACGAATTCTTTCACCGCTTGCCTGCAGTACAGACAAGAAAGCCCAGCTGTCGCTGACAAACCCGCGCGACGCTTGCGAAAAGTTTGCACGGTTTACGTGAGAGCAGTGGGGTTGTAAGCTGTATAGCTAGCTTGC
>Ga0209679_1001064_pt1 | contig 11140 bp, 8 predicted proteins | sample WorMetHEROISLAND_4_FD_187408 | JGI IMG/M metagenome (GOLD analysis project Ga0209679, IMG submission 187408) | Marine gutless worms symbiont microbial communities from Max Planck institute for Marine Microbiology, Germany - Olavius sp. 2 HERON... ...
CAGGTTAGTGGTCACTCACTGTCACTCGCTATCTGCACCAGCCTGGCATTCGACCGCTGATCCAGTGGCATCAACACGGCGACAAAGTTGTTGCACAGTACTTAATTTCCATTGTTTGTGCGGGTATACGCACGAATTATTGCTTTTGCTTCGAATCCATGCTCACGCATCGTCTGCATTCTCACTTTGTCCACATGCGACACCTTTCCCCTTGTGACTGCGTTAACAAAATGCTCGTTATTAACAAATATTAGCAAATAACGAGTTGTTTATTTACAAATTCGTCTGCCAGATTAATTGACATCACTGTGAAGTCAGCGCTTTTGAGCTGGTACTACCAGCTCAAAAGCACTGACGTCATACTGGTACGCAGTTTTTGCTACAAGCAATAACGCAGGCGTCAAATTTAAACGTTACAAAACGTGGGGTTGTCTCGGTTCAAGTGCCATAACTTAGTCAAATGTTGTGATGATACAACATAATTTGGCAGTTATATGTAGATATGAATGAGAAATAGCCATGTAAATTTTGTTGTAAAAATTCAAATTCGTTGTTGTGATATTAACAAAACACGGCAGGGCATTACTTTTATTTGCCGCACCCTGTACGCACAGAAGCACACCAAAACACAACATAACACAGCGCAAGAAAACAATTTACCAACACATACAGTCAATGCTTTTGTACTTCCATCATGTTGAACAAAAAAGTCGCTTTTTAACAGTGCTAAACGTCTGACACTAGGTTTAACAGTCTGGCAGATCGCGGCGTACAGTCGTACAGGATCGCATACCACCACGTTGTAGCCGCACAACCCTAGCTGTTGTCACTGTACGAAACTGCCAACCTTGCTATTTGGCAAATGAGCTGAAACTGGCAAGTATGATCTCATGAATGACTGAACCATCCAGTTCACGTCTTATGACTCGATTGGTTGTGTACGTTTAGGTCGAGCTCTACGTATCTTCAGGTTGGTCAAGTTACTGAGCTTGCTGCGACTACTTCGTCTGTCACGTCTCGTCCGATACGTCAGCCAATGGGAAGAGGTAAGCTACAGGTGCGCTGTCAGTCATGACGCCGCACAGACGTCAAAGCTCACAATGACTACACGATTTTCTGTTTCTGCCTAACTGATGTCATTGTCACGACTTCATAAATGCTCAACCTAAAACATCAGCAGAGATTTTTAATAACTCAAAAAATTCGCACACGATTAGAGAGATTTGTGCTAGTATTCAGTTCACGAGTTCAAGATGACTTCTGTCAGTGCTGTCAAGTGATGCCCACGACCGGGACAGAGTTTCTTGTGCAAGTTCCTTGTGTCAAATTTTGATGCAAGTTCATGCTTATTTTTGTATACAAGAAACCTTTTCAACAAAAAAGTCAGTCAATAATTCTGATATAGACGACACGATAGCCGTTTTGGCAATTATTGTTGCATTACTGAACAGAAAAAATACACACAGTGCTTATCATGCGGCGCTGCAAGAGTTTGTGTACTGTATTACAGATTGAGCCATTGCGTTTCTTGCCATAGCTACTCAGTAAATTAGAACAAGAAACCCGTGCAGTAGCACGCAAAACCGCACGATGCGAAATTTGTTTCCGCAGTCACCACTGCTCTTTGGAACAGTCTGTCCTTTGCTATCTAGTCTAGCATGACCCATGTCATAATATAACTATATTTTAGTATTTCGGACAAATAACAATAATAGAACGACATAATGGGCTCAGGCATACGTAGGACTAACGGAAACTTTCATAAAAATTTGAAGAACTCCGCAAAAATCCGCATAAACCTTATATCGCCAAAAACTAGAGTCTATGCTGAACATTTTTGCTGCTGATAATGTGGGTCTATACCTTTATTAGTTTTTATGCAACTGTTTTCGAAATCAACGTTTTCGATTACTCCACTGTCGTATGACGCCCCTTTTCAGGGAACCCCGCGAACGCGAATATCCGTCGACAGTATTCGAATATGGGGACAAGTTAGGACCAACGTTATTATTGATGACTAACAGGAGTTGCACACGCGCTTTCGATTGGTACCGAAATCAACGACCTTGGACCGGCAATTACCTACTTTACGTCACGATAAGGTGTTTTCGGAGCTCACCACGAAAATTATAATGAAAATAAAGTCATTTTATAAGCGGCGATCATGTAGCCCGGTGACTCCAGTTTCTTGCAGTAGGCCTATAAGAAGCTCAGTGGTGTAATCGAAAACGTCGATTTTTTAGCGCTTTTTGACTCTATAATCTTCAGAACCTTATAAAATAAGGCCGGTATTGTGATATAGCATTATTTAGTCCCTCGACCCCTATCCACTTACTAACAGGGACCTGTGTGACACCCAATGGATCCAACCAGCTTACCGGTTGGGGTTGGTGGCCTTGGGTGAGACACTGAGACGTGTGTTTTCGCTCGCGCTATAGTTGTCTCTTTGGCTTCAGCGGCAAACAACCATCGTGGACCGCCCAGGAAGCCTGCGTGACTGCTTGTTGGTTGAAGCAAGCCTTCGATCCGTCGCACAGCGCGTTCAAGGCAGCGCGCGCTGCCTTCAAGGCAGCACTAATTTCCGTCAGTTGGGACTGGCTGCTCGCACTCCCAGTTGCCTCCTGCGGTGTGCGCCTTGATAGTGAAACAGTCCGGTTTGCAGTTGCACTGCAGCTCGCTCTCCTAGTGTGTGTTCCATTCCACGCCAGCGTCACTTTGGATCACTGGTTGATGCTCACGGGGTCCACAGTTTCATCTCGGCGCACAGCACAACACCACGCTGTGAAGGACCTCATTCGTCTCTGCCGGTATCCCATTTACCAAGGACCAGTTTCTCGTATCGTCAGCGAACGTCCTGATGGGGTGACACTGGTTCGTTGGGCTAGAGGAAAACTTCTGATGTGGAATGTCTCTGTCGGGATTGATGATCATTCCTTTATTTTTCGACTAATTTTTGGCACATCCTCGATATTTTCTAAGGGGTTTTAATAATAATAATAATAATATACCACCGAGGGTATAAAAAAATATAAAAATAATAATAAAATATAGTAATAATAATAATAACTAGAGAGCACTCGGTGGAGCGCAAACCTCCGCCGAGGATGTTCATGTTTTCTTCTTGGCTGTCTACAGGAATCGCTAGAGTAAATAAAGAATCCTGTAAAACTTTCTGTCATCCGGATCTTGCTCCAGATTGTCGCCAATATGTAATCGATTGTTCTTTGGGCCACGCTGTACACCTGTTAGCTGCACTTAATACTGCTGGTTGCGTAGCTGTTGTGATGAGAAGTTTACTAAAATCTTGGGTCAAACCATAGGTTGACACCCTTGACTAAATCATGTGAATGTCATGATGACACCATGACACCCCAGGATCGCCGCCAGTGTTCACACAATATATGTTACCAAAAAACTACAATGATGTGGCTATTTTACTGATGAGTTAAGCCGTTGCGACAAACAACAAGAATACGACAGGCGGACAGGACAGACAGAAAGATACAGAAGTGTCGTACCAAATACTGGTCGTTTCACAGGTCTAGTGACTCCCAGCGGTGGTAAATCAATGTATAATTTTCTTTTCATTTGTCTTGGCGCCGAGATTCGTAACATGAGTCGTCCGTGTTGCTTAATTGAAATAACTTCTGTCTGTCTGCAATCTCTTGCTCGTCGAAGTAACATAACTTCCACTTCAGCAAGTTTTCAAAGTGTTCCAGTCTTGTCCACGCACATCTGCAGACGCACCTGCAGACGCTCGTGAAAGTTCTGAACAGCTGCAGGCGCTTCAGGAATGTCGTTCCAGTAATTTTGCAGCGTTTTTCGAAGCTTTCCGATACCATACCACTTCAATAAGTCAGTAACCGTAATTTAGCAGTCGAGTAATGCCCACGACAGGGACAGAGTTTCTTGTGCAAGTTCCTTGTATCAAATTTTGATGCAAGTTCATGCTTATTTTTGTACACAAGAAACCTTTTCAACAAAAAAAGGTCAATAATTATGATATAGACGACGCGATAACCGTTTTGGCAATTATTGTTGCATTACTGAACAGAACAAATACGCACAGTGCTTATCATGCGGTGCTGCAAGAGTTTGTTTACTTGCTGGTCACTTATCAGAACTTGCGTTTTTCTAGCAGCCTTCTGTCGATATCTTGGTGTGGAAATTTTACCCGTAGAATTGCCGGTGCGGACGATAAAAACAAGAACCAAATCTGCAAATTTGGGTGAACGAAAGCCACATAATGTGCGGCAGTGTTAATGGCTTATAAAATTGGTCTAAAATCCGTGTGTTTATGGAAATAATTACGAAACGCTTTTTGGACGCCATGTAGAAAAAATTGCAATAGCTGAAATAACCTTCAAGCTGCATGTGTCACTCTGCAGTTCATTAATGATAGCGCTATTCTGTGCCTCTTCTTTGCCTCTATAGCATACACGGAATATAGTCTGAAATTAAATGTATCTTCTTTGTACTTGGTTCCGCCGATGGCATAAATTTCTAGGTAACTGAACTCCAGTTTCTGGTCCACGTCTTTTAGCACCAACATAGTGCAGATCCGTGCAGTTGAAGTGGATGATAGGCCTATGATATGGACGAAATAGCACAAAGGATTTATCTCCGGCGGTGCCGACATGTACACGTTTCTAGTAATGCAGCTTATGCTTGCCAAATTTCGTAGCTGTTGGTTTATATTTGTAGAAATGAACTAATTTAAATGATCCCCCTAACGTCAGGCGTGTGACCTTTAGTTGACTGATAAATGTGTGACTGTCCTCATAATATTGTAAAGTTAAAAAGTGAACGTGTTGTCATGTTCACGCGGTGGTCTAGGACATTGGACAGGTATTTTGCCGTAGTCGTTTCTTTAGTGTAGACGTTGTGTGAAGGCTGCCTGCTTGACAGGCCGTCGGCCAGCTTGTTGTAAGAGCATGGCAGTGTAGCATGGCAACGCGCAACTTAATTGCATGCTCAGTGGCTGGTTACCGGAACCGTCGTCCGTCACGCTGATCGATAACTACCAATTAGGAATGTTCAAGTACGCCTACTCCATGGTTGTTGCTGCAGAGTAATTAGAATGTGTAAAATACCACGCAAAAGTTGTCAGTCACATTCGAATTACTGTGTTGTATGTATCCTGTCCTCGGGAACTCACCTTGCTAGCCTAAATATGGAATGATGACTCGCTAACGTACATAGCATTCTTTATTTGATGACCTACTTTGTCCTCCTATCTCTCACCACTGTGTTTTTTTGTTGTAACCGCCCATAAGTGCCAAACTCCACTACACGGACACCGGCTACGGACATGTTGTACAACACCACCAACGGAGAAGATCACAACAATTATTCTACAACTTGTACAACAAATTTGCCACATCGCAATGCCAGAGCCCAACATCTCGACATGTCAAGATGTTGGGATGTGGCAAATTTTTGTCAGTTGGTGGTGAATTTGTTGTACAACAAGTTGTAGAATCGTTGTGGGCTCGTCCGTTGGTGGTGCTGTACAACACGTCCGTAGCCGGCAAGATGTTGTACAACAAATTTAGCCGGCTACAGACGTGTTGTACAACATCTACAACTTGTTGTGAGCTCGTCCGTTGGTGGTGTTCGTTGATGTCGTTGTACAATATGTCCGTAGCCGGTGTCCGTGTAGTGGAGTTTGGCACTAAACTCAATCCAGTTTAGTGTGACGATTGAAACGTGTCTCGCGCCTGTTTGCCACACCCACGTCGCAGGCAGAACACACCGTCAATCCAGTCATGAAATAAGCACGTTTCAACACGGTCTCAAGTGTATTATGCCTCGTTACACTCGCATAATACACTCCAGAAATGTATACATAAAATTAATCAATTATATGCGGCTTTTAAAATACAGACAAATTTAGTTTTATTGTTTTCAAACTAATGTTAACTTTGACTTTATTGTTGCAATAAGAGTTTGTTATGAACAAAATATCGTACAATCTATACGAGATAACGCATAACTAATACTGGCAAACGGCTTGTCATTTGACGCAAATAGATAGGCTGGAATGTTCTTAGAAACTGCATGGGTGCATGGTAATTTTCCTGCGGCGCTTCGTGTATATCGAAGTCTTAATAATCAGGCTGAAATATATATAGTTTCATTTTGATATTTGTCAACTAAAGGTTGATATTAGCATAACCGTACATACAGCGTATGTACGCTGTATGTAAACAGCTATTTAGTTGAACTAAAATAATATAATCATGTGGATCAATGGTGCACTTTGATGGCAAGCAGCGTAGTTCTCATTCGGTATTCCAATGGGATAGCGGGTTGTTCAACAAGAAAGTCGTGCTGTTGCAAGGAAACCGCGCGATGCCGCAGCTGTTCTTTTTGGCTTAAAGTTCGCCGACATTCACTACAAGTTACAAATAACAAGAGTGAGTGAGTGAGTAGAGTTTAACGCCCCACCCGATAAGAATGTTCTTAGAAACTGCATGGGTGCATGGTTTATTACACCAGGGCCATTAAAATGGCCCTGGTGTAATAAACAAATTACAGTAAATAAGTAGCAAATAATTAGTCAGTGGCAGTTCGTAATAGTGAACATGTAACGTAAAATGGCCCTTCAAGTCATTCAAAGTCATTCAAGGTCACGTATTTTGGGGTCAGTGGAAAGGCGACAAGGGACAAAATAATACTATACAATAACGTTGGCCTCATTTGCTAAGGGGCCGAATACGTACCGTCCGAAAGCCCGAAAAAACACGTTTTCGATTACCCCACTGTTGTATGACGCCCCCTTTCCAGGGAACCCCCGAAAATATCTGCATGAACCTTAATTTTTCAGAATCTAGAGTCATTGGGCTACATCGCCGTCACTGATAGTATAGTCTATCTTCATTCAAATTTTCGTGCTGGGCTTCGAAAGACGCACATGTTTTGAAACACGGTGCGTAATGGCCCTTCACGGTGATCCAAGGTCGTTGATTTTGGCACCAATCGAAAGCGCGTAAAAACTAATAAATTATGTGACTTCATATTGGTCGTCAATAGTAACCTTGGTCCTATCTTGCCCCGTATATTGCGAGATATTGCAGGTTTCCTGCTGAGAACTACCCCACCCCTATTCCACCCGAATTTTAGGGGTGTTCCCCTTGGACTAGATTGCCGATGTTGTAGCTCCGAGGAGCGAAGACCCTGAGCTAATCATTCCTGTAATTAGTGTCGAACTAGTCCAACATATACGCCCACGGTATATCAACGTCACGGACAGACGATCGGACGGACATACTGACGGACGACATACGATAGCAATATCGCGCTATAGCACTACTACGCGCGGTAAAAAGTACGCCAGCACTTCAGAATTAATTCACCAAGGAAATTGTAGTCACTTGACAACAGTTTGGTCGTGTTTGGTGATGTTTGCATGCGCAAAAACGGCAATTTGCGAGCTTCCTGTTAACATTCAGAGAACGCCGTTGGATTCTGCGACCCGGGTTTATCTTTTAGGCACTATAGTTTTCTGACATTAATATTTCACAACATAGTGTAGCGCCCGTTTGAGTATGACGGGATCTTTAACGATTTACTTTATTGCAAATGTGCTGCTGAATATGTCGGTAAGAAGATCTCTCAGTATGTGATGACCAAACTTGGGCGGTTTACTTTTTTGGACCACCGTATAATGCGATGTGTGAAAAAGAAGCGCAGACTGCTATGCGGGTTCATCGCACCTGCTCTGTATAGACATGACGAATTACCTCCACACAACAAGTCGGTATTCCAGCATGAAAATCATCAGCTAGGCAGATGTGTTTCTGAATAGTTCAATGCGTTACAGCCAATGTGTCCTACTTTTACCCTCACCAGCTGGCATTTGCTGTAAGCTGCTGCGATCTCCCGAAACGCAGCTCCTAATGATTAGTTTCGCCACTATTGCCTCTTTATTCACTCGAGATTATTTCTGAGTCGCGTTTTGGCCGACTTTCAATCCACTCTGCTACTGTAACTTCGTCGGCGGCGGTAACTGGAAATTCAAACCGGGCACGTTGTCCTGACGACGGTGCGCCCTAACGTCATCGATCAACACGATAATCAAGCTGAAGATGAAAGAACCGTTGAAAGCCGCAAACTGTCGCGTTTCATTCATCTCACGCGTTTTTGATGTGCAGTTTTTATGAAACTGTGCCGGACGAAACATAAACACAATTGAACGCCCAGTAAAAAGCAACCATTTGATAAACCTTCCACCTAGAACAAACCGACAAGAGTGCATTGTAATTACGTGATAAACATTTAAACTATGCAACAAAATTAAAATCTTTTGTTTTTTTTGTATTTCTTTTCAAAACGTACATGTTATTAACTAGATAAAAGGTAAATCTGTGTTGCCTCAAACTAATAATTCTGCATGTAACTTTGGTATTTTAAACTATAGATCACAGAAGTACATTCGACATAAAAATGGTTGTAACCTACACCTGCACCTGCATACTTGAAGTATAACAGAATTAATGGTAATGCAGTGAGTTGTTGCTGCTGAGTCTGGTGACGAATCACGTGACGTGACGTGACGTAACGGTGACGTACATTTGTGTTGTGTGACAGTTTCTCAGCGTTGCCGGGATGTTTATGCGGATATTCAATCTCATCTGTATGATGTTGTTGATTGGTCACTGGAACGGCTGTCTCCAGTTTCTCATTCCGATGCTGCAAGACTTTCCGTCCAACACATGGGTTGCTATCAACGAGCTGCAGGTCGCACGGTGCTCTTTGGTGTTATTAATATTTTAAGTAGGTTTAAGGAACGATTTTCGGTTTCGCGATAACGGCAATAACGAACATCTCCGATCATTTGCTAGCAGCAACGGTGTAATGAACTCAACACCAGCTAATAGTACGAACTGCTCTGCGTTCGACCGCCGAGGCAATAGGTTGCTGTGTTGTGTTGACATCGCGATGCGGCAATAGCTGGTGACATCAGCCGTGTGGTAATAGCGTAGCGATGTGCGTGCATTTTCAACGATTTTGTTTGCTTGAAGTCAGTCAAAACTGAGCGCTGTTTGACTTGTTCAGCATTTCAGGCCGATTGCTTATGTTGTTCGTGAATTTCGTGGATGTGCGAGTCACTGCACATCTTACTGACGACATTCAATACAGCGTTCAGCTGGATCACAAAACTAGAATATTCAGCTAGCTGCTGCTAATGACGTAACGCTGCACATCTATCTCTCTATCTATCTATTTATCTATCTTACCTGCCTGAGCTAATATACACCTGTACTGTACAGCGTGCGCATTGGACGGAGCAGTACACGTGGGCGTTGTTCAAGGCGCTGTCACACATGCTGAGTATTGGTTATGGTCGGTACCCTCCACAGAGCTTGTCCGATGTCTGGTTAACAATGGTCAGCATGCTGTCCGGTGCCATTTGCTATGCACTCTTCGTCGGTCACACGACGGCACTCATACAGTCTTTCGACACGTCCAAGCGACTCTATCGCGAAAAGGTTTGAAAAGCACGAAGCACGTTCTTTACTTAACTCCTTAAAGTGTGCGACTTTTCTAAAAGCCCATTATTTTCTTACATTCTAGAGATTTACAGTTTTGACCTCGCGAGAGCTGCTGTTGACTCCATTATGTCAGCAGGCACGGGCAACGGGCACTTACCCCTAAACAAGGCGAAAATTGGTGGGCCTAAGGATGTTATGCTTTATCTTCAGCAAACTACTATACAGTATACGTATACAGATGTGTGGGTAACCATTAAACCACCCATATAGCGACAGGAAAGCGCAGTTGCGTAGCCAAAGGCGCACAGGCCATGGCCCCCCAGTTCCATCGAGGAAAAATCATATTAAGGGAAAAGGGAGAAACGTTGTTTTGCTTGCTATGTTCGGTCGATTGGGTTATAGCTATGGAGAATAATAGAGTAAAACGAGTCAGCGGAAATAGTGTGGGAGTAAGGTGATGAGGGATTGCTCACCCCTGGAAAATTTTCTGTTAGCGCCTATGCTCGTGCGTTCGATTCCCGGTCGGGCCGCTATGAAGCTACCTAGGTCAACTCAGCCTTCCATCCCTCCGGGGCAGGTAAATCGAGTACCAGCCTGACTGGCTGGGTTAAGGCGGGGCGCGTTCACTTGTGTCGGGTGGCAGGTAACACTGTGTGATCCCATATGGCAAGTGACGCCCCGTAGCTCTGAGATGGGTTTCCCATGAAGAGCTATACACAGCTTTAACCTTTTTTATGACTGTCGCTAACAATTTAATCATTTATTAGCATCGGAATCGGAATCGGAATCTAAGTGCGCAATATTTATACAAAGATACGAAGCACATAGTGAGTCAGCAATAGGCATGTAATATTATTTTTTTTCTATACATAACGTATGTGCATGTTTGCTGGTGTTGCATACAATGTTTATGTTTAAACTGGAGTCAGTCTTTTAGGCAGCTGTAGTTTAATTAAGCTTATACGTGTTCGTTGTCTGTTGACACGTGCTAAGTCGATGGCACGTGGGCTTACTGCTCAGTCGCTGCTGCTGCTGCCGCTGTAACGTTAATAACGACTAATGACATCCGTATCAATGGAGCTCAGCTGTACGTGATACAGTGCACATAGTCTTGTCAATAGTAGCATGAAGGCGTCATTTGTGTGGATCACGTAAACCTACGTCCGCATGTTTGCTTGTTAGTTAGACGAGATGATAGAATTCACGAAGTCAGTCACTGGTATGACATGATCGCCGTGTGTAGTTCAAGCAGGTCGAGGAGTACATGATCTATCGCAAGTTACCTCGCAACCTTCGCCAGCGCATCACCGACTACTATGAACACCGATACCAGGGAAAGATGTTCGACGAAGCAAGCATTCTCGGAGAGCTCAACGAATGCCTCCGAGAGGTCAGCATCGTCGCATGTCTTAATTAATGACGTCATTGATGCCAGTTTTAGCAGCGCGTGTGATAAGCAGGTAATGGTATACTTGGACTAAAGGAGTGCCGTGTCCCTCCTGCAGCGTAGGCGGGTGCTCATCTCCCTTACCTAGGCCATTGAGCCCGTAGGTGGATAAACCACGAAGTCTGTGACGCATGGCCGGTGCGACGCCAGACCTACGGTTACCTTCCCAGCCGCAGAGCGTCACCGGCCTTGGCCG